>OLPO01000487.1_pt1 | contig 32153 bp, 34 predicted proteins | sample 1672831 | NCBI WGS metagenome assembly OLPO01 (sample SAMEA3136728, study PRJEB25190) | human gut metagenome
TCATATAACTGTGACTTCAAAAACATATAAACAGGATTACTATCATTTGATTTCACAGTATATACAATACTTGCTTCTTTTTCTTTATCAACTTTTTCATAATTTGTTTCATCTTCAAGTTTTGTTTCAGTTACATTATCTAACTCAATATTTACTATTTCTAGTCTATTATAAATTTGATAATTCTCTTCAACCATTGAGTTTAATATTGTATTACTTAAATTAAATTTATTTTCTTCAGTCATATCTACATCCTTCACTTTGTCATTAACCATAAAAGCTATTGGTAAAGCAAATGGATTTTCGTAAACAATATATTTTTCATTTTCCATTACTTTTTCATAATAAGGGTTTTCATTATATCCATATGATGAAAATGAATCTGGATCAGTACTAGCTATTTGATATTTAATAGCTAAAATTGAATCTACAGGAATCATTCCACCACGATTATACCCTTCATAACTTGGAGCTGTTTTAAATCCCATATTAGTCATAAATTCCTTAGTATTAACATCATTTGAGGAACTTGAATGTTGAATACCATAATAATTTAATAACATTGAATCATCATAAGTATTAACAAACACTTCTTCAATCCTATAAAAATTATTCATAGTACTTTTTAACTCATTAACTATAGGTTGTAAGTCCTCAATATAATTATATATATATTTTCTTGGTGCATATGATTGTAGTGTTAAACAGCTATATGCATTTATCATTAGTTCACCTATAACAATTAAAGATATTAAACTCACTACTACTTTTTTATTAATTCTTGAATTAGTATTTAATTTTAATAATATACAATATATTGTTAAAAATATAAAAGATAATATTATTTTTTTAGTAGTAAGTCCTTCATAATTTATAGTTGCTATCCAAGCTGTACATACTAATCCTAAGGATAATATGATTAAAATCTTTATATTAGAAATAAATTTTCTATTTACATATTCTTTATATGCTAATACTATAGCTAAAAAGGAAAATAAAAATGAAAATCTATTTTCAAATCCTACTGGTTCATCAAATCCATGCCACAATATGTTTAAAGTGTTAACTGAAAAACTAGCTATTAAAATAATTAAAAATACTAATGAACATATTTTTTCTTTCATTTTAATATTCTTATCCATAAAATATAACAAAACTAATATTGTTATTATTACCCCACAATAAATGTTAGGATTTCCTCCAATAATCTGCCTCAAACTATAATTTCCTATAAATAACTTTGCTATAAATTCATATGGCTTAAGTATTATTTCAGGTAAAGCTTCAAATAACTTAAACTCAGCTTTCCCAGATCTTAATGAAAGTAATGTAGGTACTATTAATACAGCTGATAGCATTCCAGCTATTAAAGATGAGCTAATAAATAATCCTATTTTTCTTACATTTAACTTATTATTTAATATGGTTTTATATATGAAATATAAAACTGAAAAAATACAAATCATATATCCTATATAATAATTTGAGAATATAGCAAAAAATAATGTGATAATATATAATCCATATTTATTTTCATTTATAAGTTTATCTATTCCTAGCATTATCAACGGTAATAATAATACTCCATCAAGCCACATTATATTTAATTGAAAGTTAATATTATATGCCATAAACGCATAGCATAAGGAAAAAATCACTACTGATAAATCATGTTTTTTATAAGTTTTACTTAAATATAATGAACAAGTTAATCCACTAAAACCAAGTTTTAATAGAGTAATTATTAAAATTACTTCTCCAATAAACTTCTTTGGAAAAAGTGCTAATATTAAATTAAATGGACTTGCCATATAATAAGCAAATAGCCCAACACTATTTCCCCCTATACTTTTACTAAACGAATATGTTAATGATGCATCTCCTGACAAAATATCCTTTAACTTTCCAAAGAAGCTTACATATTGTAAATACATATCACTAGTAACAATTTCTTTATTTCCAAAGGGGAAAATTTTCAATACTATATAAATAGTCATCATTAAAGCTATTGTTAATATAAACGATAATAGATATATATAATTTTCTTTAATTCTTAATTTTAAATTCCTCATTATCCTCAATATCCTTATTTTCTATTAAATCTTTTTCATTTTGTTCCATTTTCAACATTCCTTTCCTATAATTTTATTGTTTTTATTTTATCATATATTTTCTAATATTATTTTTTAATTTTATTTTATATAGTACTAATGTTATAGTCAAAAAGTAAATACCTTAATCTTTATAACTTTTCTTTACATTTCCTATAGCAATTTTAGAATACATTTTCATCACCTTCAAGAAGTGTTATTACATCTAGTATTCTATTGAAAATTTCTTTTTACTATAACTTCTTCCTTTAATTTTTACACTAAAAAAGAGATGTTAGCATTTCTACTAACATCTCCTTTAATATATATTCAAAATTATAATATTTATTTGATTCAATTCAGTTTTTTCCTTATGTAAAGATTTATATTATAGTATTTTAATTATTTATATTATTTAACTATAAACTATTTTTTATAGAGTTTGAACACATAGTTTATAGTGTGATATTAATATCTGTTCCTTTTCCTAAAATACTATTAATTGTTATATCACCATTATGTGCATTTACAATTTCCTTCGCTATAGACATACCTAACCCCGATCCCTTATGAGCCTCTCCAGTGTTTGTACCTCTATAATATCTATCAAATACATTTTCTAAATCTTTTTCACTTATTCCCTTCCCATTATCACTAATTGATATATAAATCTTGTCTTTTTTATAAACACTTACAACTATACTTATATTTTTATCATTGTGAACTAATGCATTATATATTAAATTATTTAAAACTCTTTGCATAAGAACCTTATCTATATCTATAAATATTTTATCTTCACTACATTCAAATTTAATATCTACTTTACTATATTTAGAATCGTTTAGTATATCTATAACTGAGTTTTTAACTAAACTTACTATATTTACTTTTTCTTTCTTTAATATGGATTCATTATTTTTAAGCTTCATACTTAAATTTAACTCCTCAACTAATTCTTTAATATAGTCAGACTTATTATTTATTATTCCTGCGAAAGATTTTATATCCTCACTTGAAAAATCATAATCTTGTTCTAAAAATTCTGCATATCCCTTTATTGATGAAAGTGGTGTTTTTATATCATGTGAAATATTTGCTATCCAATCAGCTCTCATTTTATCTATCTTTTTTCTTTCTAGTTCATTTTCTTTTAGCTTATACGATAGGCTATTTAATTTTTTTAATACATTTTTATAGATGCCTTTTTCCTTAAAATAAACTTCATAATCACCATTATATAAATGATCTACACCATCTATTATAGCTTTTACAGGTTTAGTAATACCTTTACTAAATATATAACCAAATATTATTGCTATTATAAAATCTACTATTAATATTGATATTATGGCATATTTTATATAGATATTAATAGTATCCATTTCTATAATAAATACATACTTTGTTAAAATAGTACTTGGGTATCCAATTAAATACGTATAAGTTATATTATCAATTTCTTTATATCCAGCTAATATTTGTGAGCTACCTCCAAGTCCACCAGTATATTTATATCCATTTATTATGTCTATAGGAGTATACTTGTTTTTAATTTCTTGCGGCTTATTATAACTATATACCTCTTTATTATTTTCATCTAATATTTGTACCCAAGAATTTGAATTGTCTATTAAATCTTTACCATTATTATCTATATATAATCTATTATCTTCATCTAAATCTATATATTTTTCAAAATTTCTTACAAAGCTAGTTATTTTATTATTACCATCATACTTTATTAAGCTATTTGTATTTTTACTGTATAGTGACAGATAAATTATAGTTATGTTGATTAGTACTACAATAACTGCAACTATTGCTATACTCAAAAGATATCTAAAAGTTAATTTTATATTCATAGCTATTCATCCTCTATTTGAAGCTTATATCCTAATCCTTTTACAGTTAAGATATATTTTGGCTTTGATGGATTTTCTTCTATTTTTTCTCTAAGTTTCCTAATATGGACCATTATTGTATTGTCAAATCCAAAAAAATTTTCTCCCCAAACTTCATCACAAAACCTTTCTTTACTTATTATTTTATTTTTATGTTTTAACATATATAAGAACATTTTATATTCTTTCGGCTTTAACTCTATAATATGTCCATTTTTTCTTACTTCACTTTTTTCTTCATCTACTTCAAATGGTTTTATCGTCAATTTTTCTTTATTGTTAAGTTTATTGTTGTTTATCATCATATATTTTTTAAGTTGAATCTTTACTCTAAGTACTACTTCCTTTGGACTAAATGGCTTAGTTATATAGTCATCTGCCCCAATTGCAAGACCCATTATCCTATCTAATTCTTCTCCTTTTGCAGATAGAAATAATACTGGTATATTAGATGTTTTTCTTATTATTTTGCATATATCATAACCTTCCATATCTGGTAGCATTACATCTAATATTGCTAAATCAGGGTTAATATTTTTAAATAAATCTATGGCATCATTTCCATTTTGTGCAGTGTATATATTTTTAAATCCTTCTTTTGTTAATACCATTTTTAATAAGTTTAATAATTCAACTTCATCATCTACTATAAGTATTTTTCTATTTTTTATATTATTGTCCATATTATCCTCCATAATTTTACTTATGCTAAGTATATCAAAAAAAGAGAAAAGTAAAAACTTTCCTCTTTTATATTATATTTCTTTTAAAAATCTTTTTTTAGTTAAATTATATAAAACAACAGGTACTACTAATGCTATAACTATAAATATTATCCAAGAACTAAATGGAGCAGCATATCTTATAAGTTGTTGAGAGTACATTCCATTTACTGGTAAATTAACTAATATTTCTTTTGAAGGTGTATATCCGTCTATTATATAATATCCCATTAAATATTGTATACCCATTGTAAGACCACCAAATATAAATGGTATAACTGCATTTTTACATAGAGATGAAAGATATATACCTATAGCAGCAAATAAAAACGATCCTAATATCACAGTTAAACTAACTATTATTAACATTTGTCCTATTGTAATATCAGAACCACTATTACCAAAATACCATAAGCTTTTTAATGGTAAATCAAGTCCATCAAACTTAAATACAACTATAGCTCTTCCTACCATAACCATTAGTATAGATAAATTTATAATACTTGCACTTATCCCGTTTGCTATAAATTTTGCTAGAACTAATTTATTTTTACCATTTTTACTAGCTTTTATAAGTCCGTATGTATTAGAACTATATTCAAGAACAAAACTTCCAGAAAACATGGTAAACATTATAATTCCCATAATTGGAACTATTCCATAATATTTACTAAATATAACTGCATAAGTTTCTTCTATTCCAAAGTTAGTAAAAACCATATTAAATCCTAACATTAATCCAATTACCCAAGCTACAATTACCCCAGGTCTTAAGTTCTTTTTAATTTCCCATTTTATTAAATCAAACATTTCTATACCTCCCTAGCATCTTCTAAATCAAAATAAAACATATATACATCTTCAAACTTTGGTTCTATTAGTTTTATCTTTTCATAACTTGGCTTAGTTTCACTTATAAATCTTATACTTATATTTTCTATTCCTCGATTTATACTTACTACTTTATATTTATTTTGTATTTCAGATACTAAATTTTCATCATTAGTATCTAAGCTATAAACCTTACCTTCCATATCCTTTAATATTTCTCTGTGTGTTCCTTGAAGTAATACCTTACCATCTTTTATCATTATAGTTTCTTTCGCAACAGATTCAATATCTGATATTATATGAGTTGAAAGTATAACTATTGTATCTCTACCTATTTGAGATAGTAAATTTCTAAATCTTGTTCTTTCTTGAGGATCAAGTCCAGCAGTTGGCTCATCTAGTATTAATACCTTAGGGTTATTTAAAAGAGCTTGTGCAATACCTACTCTTCTTTTCATACCTCCTGAAAATTTTGAAACTAACTTATTTGAAACTTCAGAAAGCCCAACTAATTTTAATAATTCATCAACTCTTTTTTTACTAGTTTCTTTATCCATTCCTTTAAGAGCTGCCATATACATTAAGAAGTCTTTTGCCTTAAAATTTTTGTATGCATCAAAGTCCTGCGGTAAATAACCAACTATAGCTCTATACTCATCATCTAAACTTTTTATATCCTTGCCATTGTATAATATTTTCCCACTTGTAGGGTTAGTTACTGTTACTATTTGCTTCATTAAAGTAGATTTTCCTGCACCATTTGGTCCTAAAAGTCCATATACTCCACTTTCTAGTACTAAGTTTATATTTTCATTTGCATTTTTATGTTTATACGATTTTGTTACATTTATCATTTCTAATTTATTCATTATAGTTGCCTCCTATTTAGTTAAAACTTTTTTTATAGTATAAATACATCCTAATAATCCAATTATTGCTATTAATGCATATATTATTATTATTAAATTTGATATATCTACTGTTTTTGATAGAATATCTATCTTTCCATTATAAAAGCCACTTATTTTGCTCGTTCTATTAATTACATCAATATAGTTTCCTCTATCTAAAAGTAAAAGTATATCTTTTGGCAAAAAACTAAATTGTGTAAGTACTTTTCCAGCTACTATAAACCCAGCAGATATACTTATTGATTTTACTGAATTATTACTTAAAAATGATATAAGTAAACATACTATAGATACACCTAAAAATATAAGTGTTGTTGTTATTATCTTAGATAGAACATATTGATTTATAGTCATTGATTTTACAAGTACTGCTATATCAATTATTCTATAAGCTTGTAAATCACCATTTAAAGGTTTGCCGTATTGGATATAGGTTATTAACCATGTACCACCTAAATACACAATATATACTAATATGGGCAATAGTATAGCTATTATTACTTTAGAATATAGTGCTTTATTTTTTTGTTTAGATGATAAAATTATTGGTGAAACATTAGCTACTACTTCATCTGTGTATAGATTTGATATCAGCATAACTATAATTATCATCATAATAATTATTGATACTGAAAAATCTATTCTTTCTGTAAACACCTTATAAAAATCTACATTTTCATATTTGTTCCCATTATCTAAATTAAGTTTTTCTTTTGATATAAATTTTAATGTTTTATCACTATCTTCTATAGCTGACTTTACCATTTCTTTTTTGATAGCTAGTTTTTCATTTGCAATTTCATCTTCGATTCTATTATCTATTACATATTCATTCTTTGATTCATCCCAGTACTCATTTTGCGTTTCTAGCATTGGTTTTGTAAAACTTATTATTAATAGCGATATTATAATTAGTATAAATGCGATTATACTTGATTTATCTTTTAGTATTTTTTTTATTTCCCAGTTTAACATCTATGTCCTCCTCTCTTTGCTACGAGATTATTATATATGCCTAAGTTTAATTCATCTTAAAATTAACCTTAAATAAACTTTAATATTTGTTATATATTAATACATATCAATTTAATATATACAAAAAAGATATTATCATTACACAATGATAATATCTTTTCATGTATTTCAATTTTGGATACTTATATATTTATATTTTAAAATATTTATTTACTAGTAATGCATCCATCACTAAACTTAGTGCTAATATATTGTACAATTAAACTATTTATATTATAATAAACATTATTTAAAAGGAGATGATAAAAATTAAGTCATTTAAAAATAAAAATTTCATTTTAGGTATTACTTCTATTATTGTTTTAAGTATTACATTTATAATTGCTAAGAATAAATTTTATTCAAATTATGATCAATTACCTACTGAAGATAAAGAAATTTTATGGGAATATAATAAATTATATAATGAGATTTCTAAAAATAATTTATGGGAAAATTTTAATCTAGCAGATAAAACAATTGTCATGATATCAGATGATACTACAAATTCTTATATAATAAATCCTAAGGATTTTAATGTTAATTTGTTTACAAAGAAAATTACTATGCCTAATGAGTTTAATTTAAAATCTGTTTATCGAATATCACCTGTATACCCAAAATTAATTAAAATGCGATTTTCAGGTAACTTTAATACAATTGGAAAAATATATAATATGTTTAATAATGATATCTATTTTATAAAATATAATAAATCAGATTCTTTAGAAAAGAAATATTCTAATTCTCATTTTGCTCCTTTTTTATCTCATGAAGCATTTCATTATTATATGCAAAATGATTGGAAAATTATTAGTCCTCCAATAACAGGATTAAGCGATGACGATAAGAAATTATTAAAAGAAGAATACAATATATTAAATAATATTCAAGAAGAACTTCTATCAAAAACAAATAATAAAGATACATTATTAAAATATGCTAAACACTATGTAGATATAGTTTCAAAACGTATAGATAAAAATAATGACTATCTTATGTCTGAGCTTTCAAAAGAAACAGCTGAAGGAACAGCTCAATATGTTGGTATTAAAGCTGCTCAAATTGTTAACTATGATTATGGAGTTATGTATTTTGATAATATAAAAAATGTTCCATTTTCAGATATTTTCGTTCAGTTAGAAAAAGGAACCATACATACTGATTATTTATATAAAAGAATCCCTTATGAAAGTGGTGCACTACTTTGCTTTTTATTTGATGAGTTAGGTATTCCAAATTGGCAACAAAAACTAAATGCTCAAACTGAAGAAAATCCTGTTACATTATATGATATTTTAAATGAGTATTTAAATTAATATATTAGATAGATTGTCAATATAAGTGCAACACTTTATATTCATGTTGCATCAAATACCTCTGCAGGTGTCTTATATCCAAGACACTTGCGAGGTCTATTATTTATTATGGTAACAATATTATCAAGTTCTTTCTGATTTATAGAAGAAAAATCAAACTTTTTAGGGTAAAACTCTCTTAATAATCCATTTGTATTTTCATTTGTCCCCCTTTGCCAAGAAGCATACGCATCTGCAAAGTAGACATCTATATTTAGTGTATTTTCAATATCTACATACCCTGCAAACTCTTTACCTCTATCAACTGTAAATGTTTTAATTAAATTAGTTGGAATATCTTTAAAAGCAGTAAAGCAATGGAAGTTGAGTGTTAAAGATTTCCTATTTTCCATAACTTGAGCTATTAAAAATCTACTTTTCCTCTCGACAAAAGTTGAAAGGCAAGCTTTTGATTTTCCTCTGCTAGATACAACAGTATCTAGTTCCCAATGTCCTATAGTTTCTCTTTTTCGAACTTCTTTTGGTCTATCTTTAATACTTTTGCCTATATTAAATTTATCTCTAGTCTCTTTAGGATTTAGTGATTTTCCTTTTCTTCTTAATCTATTCACATTTCCTTTTGCAATATTTTTTTGATATAGCCATCTATATATTGTTTTAAAACCGATTTTCATAGATTTATCATCTTGGTAATCTAGGCGTAGCCTACCGGCTATTTGCTCTGGTGACCAAGTTTTCTCTAATCCATCTTCTATATATTTAATTAATGTAGGGTTACTTGATTTTCCTTTTGCTCCGCAATTTTTTCTATTTTTAGCGTAATTTTCACATGCAATATGTGCTAGATATTTACCATTAGTAGAATTTCTCTTAACTTCTCTTGAAATAGTAGATATATTTCGATTTAAATGTTTTGCAATTTTTCTTAGACTCAATCCTAAACTTAGGAAATTTGCTATGCAGCATCTTTCATTTGTGGTAATATGTTTGTAGTTCATAAATTTATGTCCTTTCATGTAAAGTAGTTTTGTGATTATTATTACTGTAACATGAAAATAAACTTGTGAACTATTTTTTTACATATTTTTAGATGTTGCACTTAATATGATAATTTATCGTACTATATTCTATACTATCAATAGCATATATCTTGAATTTATCTACTATATTTTCATTACATATATATAATCTACACTCATATTCTGATATCTCTTGCTTATGGGTAATTTCAACAATACCCCTTCCGACAGAATTTAATTCAAATTTCTGTAAGTAATCCTTTCCTATAGATAATTTTTCGATTAAATCCCATAGTAATATATTTACTTCCAAAGGTATTAGTTCAGATATTGCTCTTGTCATATACCTATTTTCTTTTCTAAACATTTTAACAACTCCTATTTTGTTTAATATTTATACGTGTATCTATTCCAATATCGTTTCTAGATTAGCTTGTAATTAGTTCACATTAAAGAACGTAAAAAAGCCTTAACCTAATTTCTTTAAGCTAAGACTCTTATATCTTAAAATTTTCTTTAAAACTAAAGTATCTGTCATTGTCCCCAACAATAATATGCCCTACCAATTCAATGCCTAATATTTTACCACACTTTTGTAGCCTATTAGTTATAACTTTATATTCTTTACTAAAATCAGTGTTACCTGATGGATGATTATGAAAGCATATTATTTTATCTATATATTGAGTTTTTGCTGATACTAGTATAGTTAGTATGTTTTTTGTTCTCTAATTTTCAATGTACACTTAGTCCATCCATTTTTGGCATCATAGTATCCATAAAAATTGAGTGCATTTCTTTTTTAACTAATATCTCTAGCGCTTCTATTTAATCATAAGCCTTGTACACTTTTAACCCATCATTTTTTAATGTATTTCCATAGACTCGACTATACCTTTATCATCATCAACTAATAATATATTCCCTTTTATCATTAATCTTTCATTATACCATGTTTATAGCCCCAGTAATAATTTAATTATGTTTATATATATTAGTATAAAAATTATTTATTAAGATAAAGTACATGATTTATTAAGATTCATACTGTAGTTTTGTAAGCTATACAGTTTGTTATAAATAAATAAACACATTGACAAAATTATCAATGTGTTTTTCGTGGATTTCAATGGTGGAGACGAAAGGAATCGAACCCCCTGTCCGCAAATCATATACATACTTAGCCTTCTAATTTAAATTTTCGCAATATATAACAATTGTGAATTTATATTTTTATAATCATAGTATATATCAGTTTACAAGTTCTATAACATATAAAGTTTCTTAGTTCATTTTTAGTTAAATATTTAAATATAGATTTTATATTGATATTGTAAACTTAACCAATTAAGTCAATGATTTATAAAGTATACGATAAAATTAGTTATTTTACAGACACATATTTATTATCTTTTATATAAAATCTCCATAAATAATCTTTTGCTTCCTCAGAATAATCTATATTTATCCTTTTAGATTCCACTACTTCAAAATCATTGTCAGCAAATACTTTTTCTCCATTTTCATCTATGTAAAAATCGCTTATATAAAGATCACTATCTAATATATACTGACTATTAAAACTTCTGTCTATTTCTAGTGCCATACAAAGCTTTCCAGGACCATTTGTTATATTCTTCTTTTGATAGTTAGTTAATTCATCATAATCTTTTTTATATCTATTAAATGCTATTTTATCAAATCCTATTATAGGCTCTATTGCCCTTATTAACACACATTCTGGTATATTTTCAACATTGGCTGATATATTTAAACAATGATACATCCCGTATATTAAGTATACATATATATGACCACCTTCTAAGTATAGTGGCTTTGTTCTGTCAGTTTTTTTATCATTATATACATGTGCTGCCTTATCTTTTATTCCCATATACCCTTCTGTTTCAACTATTTTAGTTACAACTTGATAATTATCATATTTTCTTATTAAAAACTTTCCAAGTATGTTTTTAGCTACATAAAGTCCATCATTTTTAAAAAAATTCTTGTCCAAATTATCACCTCTAATAAATGCTATATATCTTATTATATCCTAAAATATCATAAAAAAAGCCATCCTAATTGGATAGCTTTTATCTTCTACATAAAGAATTTTAAAAGTATACCTGCAACTACTGCAGAACCTATAACTCCAGAAACATTAGGTCCCATTGCATGCATAAGTAGGAAGTTTGATGGATTTTCTTCTTGCCCAACCTTTTGAACAACTCTTGCTGCCATAGGAACTGCTGAAACCCCAGCTGCACCTATCATTGGATTAACCTTACCACCAGTTGCCTTACACATAATTTTTCCAAATAATACTCCTGATGCAGTACCTACAGAGAATGCTACAAGACCCATAGCTGTAACACCTAAAGTTTGAAGTGTTAAAAATGTTTCTGCATTAGCAGTAGCTCCTACTGTAAGACCTAAAAATATTGTTATTATATACATTAATGAATTTTGAGCTGTTTCAACTAACTTTGGAACTACTCCACTTTCTTTCAATAGATTACCAAGCATTAACATTCCTATAAGTGGTGCTGCTGTTGGTAAAAGTCCTATAACTATTATCATAGAAACTATAGGAAATACTATCTTTTCAGTTTTTGAAACTGGTCTTAATTGTTCCATTTTTATAGCTCTTTCTTCTTTAGTTGTTAATGCTCTTATTATTGGTGGTTGTATAACTGGAACTAAAGCCATATATGAATATGCTGCAAGTGCTATAGTTCCTAGCATATGTGGTGCTAATTTTGATGTAAGTTGTATTGCTGTTGGTCCATCAGCTCCACCTATTATACCTATTGAAGCTGCTTCAAGCCCATTAAATCCAAGAAGTATTGCTCCTAAAAATGCAAAGAATATACCAAATTGAGCTGCTGCCCCAAGTAGCATTGTTTTAGGGTTTGCAATCATTGGTCCAAAGTCTGTACTTGCCCCTATACATAAGAAAATTACTGGTGGAAAAATACCTAAGTTAACCCCTTGATATAAATAATATAAAAGTCCACCTAGTTCTCCATCAGTTGGAGCTTTCATTAAATCTGCTCCTGGCATATTTGCAAGTAACATACCAACTGAAATTGGTATTAATAAGTATGGTTCGTATCCTTTTTTTATAGCTAAGTATAAAAATACACAAGCTATTAATATCATTATTATACTTTTAATGCCCATATTAGCAAAACCTGATTCTAATATGAAACTATTTATCATCTCTCCCATAGTAAAATCCCCCTTTACCTATAGACTAAGCCATTTTAAGTAATATCTCACCTGGATTTACATTTTGACCTTTATCTACAGATATAGCTTTTACTGCTCCATCATGTGGTGCTACTATTTCATTTTCCATCTTCATAGCTTCAAGTATAGCTAATACTTGACCTTTTTTAACGTTATCTCCCTCTTTTACTAATATATTTGTTATTGTTCCAGGCATTGGAGCAGTTATAGACTCTCCACTACTTACTGGTTGTGCTTTTTTAACTTCTTGTTGTGGCTCTTCTTTTGGTGTAGATGTAGCTGCTACATTTTGACCTTCTTTTACTTCTTCTATTTCTACTTCATATACTTTTCCATTTAATTTTATATGATATGTTTTAGAACTCATTTTAAAATCCCCCTATATTTTAATTTTTAAGATATCTATTATCTTAGTTTTTATTTATATATTTTAAATTCACTATGATATTCTTGTTATTCTTTTTATATGAAGATTAGGATTTGGTATACCATCTCCTGCCATTATAGATGCTGCTAATGCTACTACTATTTTTTCTTCTTCATCAATTTCAAAATTATCTTCTACTGAATTGTTATTAACAAAATCTCTAGATGTGTTGTTAGCATTAGGTTTTTTTATATTATTTTCATTTTTAAAGATATGTTTAAATAAGCTAAGTATTCCTGAAATTACTAATAATATTAAAAACACCATTGCCATACTTGATATTGTTACATATAAAGCTTGCATTAAATTTAAATTTTCACCCATATTATCACCTATTTTCTACATAGTTACATTTATAAATTTAATCTTATTATCTTCTTCTACAGGCTTTTTATTATATTTATTTTCTAAAAACTTAGGAGCAACTTGTGGAAATAGTGCAACAGCTAATACATCTTCATCAGTTTTAGCTAAGTCCCCTGCTTCTTTTTTCATTTTTTCAAACTCAGGCTCTATTAAATCTGCAGGTCTTACAGTTATTACCTCTTCATCTCCTATTATTTTTTTTCTAAATTCATCACTTATAGGAGCTGGTGATTTACCGTAGTTACCTCTTACATAATCTTTTATTTCTTTTGGAACTAATTTATATCTTTCACCTGTTAACACATTAAATAAAGCTTGAGTCCCAACCATTTGACTCATTGGTGTAACAAGTGGAGGATATCCTAAGTCTTTTCTAACTCTTGGAACTTCTTTTAAAACATCTTCATATTTATCTTCTGCATTTTGCTGTTTTAATTGTGATAAAAGATTAGATAGCATACCTCCTGGTACTTGGTATTTTAAGGTTTGTGGTTCTGTTAATAGTACTTTTGGATTTAATATTTTATCAGACATATATTTATCTCTTATTGGTTTGAAATATTCTGCGACTTGTAGTAATTTTTCCATATCAAGACCTGGATTTCTTTCCATTTCAGAAAATGTTAAAGAAAGTGATTCTGTTGGAGGTTGACTTGTTCCACCACTAAATGGTGATATTGCTGTATCTATTATATCAACACCTGCTTCAACAGCCTTCATATATATCATATCTGCAATTCCACCTGTACAGTGAGTATGAAGATCTATAGGAATGTCTGTCATTTCTTTTATACGTTTTACTAAATCATAAGCTTTATATGGAGTTAAAACTCCTGCCATATCTTTTATACATATAGAGTCTGCACCCATAGATTCCATAGTTTTTATTAAGTCTAAGTAATACTCTGTTGTATGTATTGGACTTGTAGTATATGATATTGCACATTGGCAGTGACCATTGTATTTTTTTATAGCCTTAATTGAAGCTTCTAAATTTCTAACATCATTTAATGCATCAAATACTCTTATTATATCGATACCATTTTTTATAGATAATTCAATGAACTTTTCTACAGTATCATCTGCATAGTTTCTATACCCTAATAAGTTTTGACCTCTTAAAAGCATTTGAAGCTTAGTATTTTTAACATGCTTTCTTATTAGTCTTAATCTTTCCCATGGGTCTTCGTTTAAAAAGCGTATACATGCATCAAATGTAGCTCCACCCCAAACTTCCATTGCATAATATCCTACTTGGTCCATAGTTTCAAGTATTGGTATTATCTCATTGGTTTTTAGTCTTGTTGCTATTAATGACTGATGTCCATCCCTTAATGATGTTTCTGTTATCTTTAATTTTTTCATAAATTGATTTTCCCCCTATCAAGTTTATGTTTTTAAATTATACTATAAATGTATTAATATGAATTAAATCTTATGATTATGATATGATTAAAAGTTTAGTTTTCTATATTTTGTATTAAGGTTATTTTATACAATTATTACTTAACCCTAAAATTTTTTATTATTTAAATTTAATAAAAAAGCCTACAAAAATATTATTTTTATAGGCTTATATATTTATTTTTTAGTATCTGTGTTTGTATTTTTATTTGTATTGCTCATTGTACCTGGGTTTTGCATTGCATTTGGATTTATTCCTAAAGCTTTATTCATTTTATCTAATAAGTTGTTAAAGTCATTTGTTGTATTATCTTTTACTTTTGTAGCTTCATCAACTGCTCTTATAAAGTCATCTTGTGATTTACTATATATATCCTTAGGTAAGTTGTCTAAATTCTTTAATCTAGCATCTATATTTGATATAGTTTTTTCACCTTCAGCTATTAACTTTTGATTCATATCTGAAATTTCTTTATCATCTGTTTTTGCATCATTTTTTAAATCATCAACAAATGTTTGTATTTTATCTCTTGAATCTTTGTATGCTGCTTTTAATTCTTCTACGTATTTTTCATTTCCTGGGTATTGATTAGTTTTGTAGTACTCAGTTGTAGCTTCTGGTGTTTCATACATTCTGTAATTACCTAAATTACCTAAAGTATCTCCATAAAATCTTGAGTATTTTTCTACATAATCATTGTTTGCATTATTTGTAGTATCTGCAGTATTTTGTTCTGTTGTTGTTTTATCACCATTTGCTGGTGTATTTTCTTTTTTATTACAAGCTACCATTGATAAGGATAATGCTAATGATAATGCTGCAACTACCATTTTATTTGCTTTCATAGCTTTCCTCCTGTTTAAGTTTATCATCAATAGTATTTGTAAATTTAATAAATATATTCCTTCCTTTAATTACATTTACTATATCCACATTGTAGACATATTCCACATCCACCAGTAGGTATTATAGATTCATTGCCACACTCTGGACATACAAATTTTTCTGTTTCTTCTTCATTTATTTTTTCTTCTTTCTCTATTTCTTCATATGAATTATCTTTTTTATTTTCTTTAGGTTTTTCATTTAAAAGTACTCCACTTCTTTTGCATCCATCACGATATATTGTTATTCCTTTTAAATTATTTTTCCATGCACTTACATATATATTGTAAACATCTTCAACGGTTGCTTCATATGGAAGATTTATTGTTGATGATATTGAAGCATCTATATTTATTTGCCATGCCTTTTGCATTTTTATTCTTTCTTCTGGTTTTAAGTTCATAGCAGTTACAAATATATCGCCTAAATCTTCTTCATTAGTTATTTCATTTATATCCATATACTCTTTTACTATAGGAGTATATACTTTATAGTATACATCTTCATTGTGTAAGCTTTCTGTTTTTCTAAAGTAAGATAAATTAAACATTGGCTCGATTCCACCACTTACTCCAAGCATTGTTGATATTGACCCTGTTGGTGGTATTGTAAGAAGTTGTGAATTTCTAAGTCCATATTTTTTTACTAAATCCTTTACATCTTCTTTTACATTATTTATAAAGAAACTTGATTTAAATAAAGCCTTTTCATTATATTTTTCATAAGTTCCATATTCTTTAGCTAGAAATGCTGATTGTTTTACTGCTTCATTTAACATTATATTTGATAGTTCTTCACATAATTTAATAGCTTCATCTGACCCATATCTTATATTAAGCTTTATAAGCATATCTGCAATACCCATAACGCCAAGACCTATTTGTCTGTATTTTGATACACTTTCTCTTTGTTCTTTTAGTGGATGAAGAGCTAATCCTTCTTCTAATACTTCATTTAGTCCAACTACACAATCTCTAACACAAGATTTAAATTTAGCTTTGTCAAATATAGCATGTTCTGTAAATGGAGCAATTACAAACTCTGATAAACTTATAGATCCTAGTAAGCAACTTCCACCTGCTGGAAGTGGTTCTTCTGCACAAGGGTTAACTCCAGCATATTTAAAGTTTTTATCTTCACTTAATAAGTGATTTTTTTCTATGTTGTCCCAAAATAGTATCCCAGGTTCTGCAAAGTCCCAGTTGTTAGTTATAAGCTTCATAAATAGCTTATATGCATCAACTTCTTTTACTATTTCTTCTCCGTCAGCTTTTACTTTAAACTTACATTCATACATAGATTTATTTAAAACTGCTTTCATAAACTCATCATTTATTTTAACGGATATGTTTGCCTTAGTTACTTTTTCTAAATCAGTTTTTAAATCTATAAACTCTTCTATATCTGGGTGATTTACATCCATAGATATCATTAAAGCTCCACGTCTTCCTCTTTGACCTATAAGCCCTGTTGTCATAGAGTAAAGATCCATAAATGATACAGCACCTGTAGTAGTTTTTGCAGAGTTGTGAACTAGTGCTCCTCTTGGTCTTAGATTTGATATATCAATACCTACCCCTCCACCATAACTAAATGTTCTTGCCAAATATTTTGCTGTATCAAATATACTTTCTAAGTTATCTTGTGGAGGACTTAATACATAGCAGTTTGAATAAGTTACTTTTATGCCGTCTTTAGGTAATCCTCTATTTGCAAGTATTCTTCCTGCAAACAAGAATTTTCTCTCTCTTATTAATTTTGCTATTTTTTTATTTCCTCCAGATACTCTCTCTATCCATTCATTAAAGGTTTCATTGTTATATTGATATTTATTAGCCCAAATAGATTTTTGAAGTTCATCCATTTGCCATTTAGATTTTCTTATGTCTGATCTTTTTTCTCTATATAAAATGTAATTTTTAGCTACATCTTTTCTATTAGATTCCATAAGTAAAACCTCAACATTGTCTTGTATATCTTCAACTGTAAGGTTTATCTTATTTTCATTAACCATTTTTTCTATATTATCAGCTATTTTTTTTCCTAAATTTTTGTCTATTCCATATTTGCTGTTTATAGTTGACTTGTAAATGGCATTTATTATTTTGTTTTTGTCAAAAACTTCATAAGTGCCATCTCTTTTTTCAAGTTTTATCATAAACACACCTCTTATCATCATTTTTGTCAAATTATCCTGTATTATTATATTCTTTTAATTTTTATCCTGACACAATATATTGTATTTTTATTTTATATTTTTATACTCAAATACTATATATAGTATTTAAAGGAAAAAGCTATAATTAGGTATAATTTAAAATGATAATAAAATTAAATATTTTATCAATTTATCTACATAAAAATAAACTTAGGAGTTATAAATTAGATTGTAAATTTCCTAAGTTTATTTTTACTATATCCTTTATTTAATTATTCTTATATAATCAGTATACATCTCTTGCTTACACTTAGATGGTCTTATAACCTTCACTAAGTAATAATCATCTTCCAATTCTTCATAATCTTTTACAAAATAATTTTCTATAAGGTCTTTAAACTCACTATAAGTTAACTCCCTCTTCTTTAGGCAGTCGTTTTATAATTTTAATTTTTCTTTCGTTATATTTCATCTTCTTATTATTTTTCATTCGTTTTGAAATAACTTTGTAAAGTGTATTCCCAAATACGCTCTTTACCTTGCCTATATTTACATCTGGATGATATGGATATTTATAAAGTTCACTATTTTTCCAATAATCATAGTCTGGATTTCCTTTAGTATAAAATGTTGTAGACATACTCCTAAATGAATTGTAACTTGCAACAGTTTTAAAAGTAGGAGCTTTAATTTTTTCATTTTTTAAGGTATATATAAATTTACTTAATACCTTATCAATTTGCTTATCATATTTTTCTAAATTATTATCTCTATATACTATTGGTAATTTATAAGTAGTATTTATTCCCCAAAATGTAAGTACTTCCTTTATATAATTAGCAATTTCTTTAGCCCTAACGCCTCCTGTTGTAGTTATTATAAGTGCTTTTTTATTAAAGTATTTAGGTCTATGAAAGTTGTATGACATATGGTCTATAAAGTTTTTAAGTTGACCTGATATTTGAAGTGAATATACTGGAGATGTTATTATCATTGCATCGCACCAAGTAATTTTATCATTTATATACTTTATACTTTCATAGTGTGGGCATTTTTCTTCACTTTTTAATATACAGTTAAAGCATCCCGTACACATTGGTATTTTCATTTTGCTAAGTTCTATTATTTCATAATCTGCATCAATTTCTTCATTTATTTTTTCTTTAACTTTGTTTAGTATTTTCCAAGTGTTTCCCCTTCTTGGGCTTCCATGTATAATTAATATCTTCAAATTATCACTCCTATGTTATATGTAAAGTATTAATTTTTATATTCTAAATATATCCATATGACAATAGCGTGCAATTTATACATATGTTTTAGTTAAAATTTAAGGTGATAATTATCAAAGATTTATATCATAGATTATTTACACTAAAAAAAGTCTAGGATATCCTAGACTTTTTGCACTTTACCTAATTTTTCTTCTTTACCTATTTTATTTACAAATCCTTTTGGAAGTAAGTTCCATATATATACTGATAAAGAGAAATCTAACATACTATGTATAACCGTTCCTACTCCTACTAATAATATAACTCCCTGTAAAAAGCCTTTATCATAATATGCTGGAGATAAAGATGAATTAAAATAAAATGGTATAACAACTAAGACTTCGCAAATACCATGAATCATTCCTATAATAAATGAACTTCCTAAAGATCCTTTAATAGTAATACTTTCCTTATTTTTAATTAAACTCATTCCAAGAATTACAAAAACTAAATGACTTAATGCTCTTGCCACTACAACTATCGGAAAACCTCCTATAAAAAATCCTATAGTTGTTCCTACTGTAACAAGTAATGCCACTTTTGTTGATATAAACATAGCTATAAATATTGCAACATGGCTTGCCAATGTAAATGATGCTGGTTCAAGCACTATCTTTATTGGTGAAATCATTGGTATCATAATTCCTATAGCACATAGTAATGCTGCCATAATAACTTCTTTTGTGTTTAACTTACTGTTCATAAAATCCCCCTTTTCTTCTGTATATACACATGTAATTACATTTTACTTCCTTTATATTCCAATGTCAATATAGATAATAAAAGTAACTCTTCTAAATCTTTGTCATAGTATAATATAGACACCTTTTACCAAGGGGAGGGATTATTTTGAGCTATTATGTAAGACCTGACTTTAATTTAAAGACATTAAATCCTTATGATATTTATCAAGCAATTGAACAATGTAACAGTAAAATATTAAAAATTACTTACTGCTCTTTAAGAATTGATGGACAGTGTATGAATACTAAGACAAATGTTATACAAATAAAAAGATTATATAAAACTTGTGATTTTATAGAAGGAACTGTATTAAAAGATGATAAACCATATGAAGATATAGTATTAAAAGCTGACCAAATACTAAAAGTAGAATGTATAAAATCAAATAAACCTGATAATAAACCAGAAGAAAAACCTACAATATTTGATATGATAAAATCTTGTAATGGAGTGGTTAGAATAACTCAATGTACAAAACTTGAAAATGGTAAATGTGTAAACAGAACTTCATTTCCTTTTTTAGTTACTGAAATAGATAGAAAAAATAATAATATTAAGGGTTATAAAGTAAGAGAAGGTTTAACTCCTGAGTATATAGTGTTAGATGCTTCTTTAATTCTTAATGTTGAATGTGTAACTCAAGCTAATTCACCTAATTTTCCATGGGGATTGATTCATTTTTTAATGATGCAAATGAAAAATGATTAAATTTAGCTTTACTCTTGTCTCCAACAATTTACATTTTCTAAAGTTACGTGCCTGTAAAATACTTCATTTAAAAAAGGTCTAAGATAATAATATATCTTAGACCTTTTTTATTAATCAGTTATACTAGGTAAATTACCTAAATTATTATTTTCATTTTCATCTGGTAAGCTTCTTAAATATTCATTTCCTTTTCTAGTAGCAACAGCAACACCTGCTATTTCCCCCATTTTAGCCATTTGTATTCCTTCATCCTTGCTTACCCTTTGACCATTTGATAACTCATACCCAACAACATCACCATCATGCTTTACAAGCTTTGTTATTCTCTTTGCATCAGCATTTGGAGTTGGTACTTCTTTATTTATATTTTTAGGTAAATTACCTATCATTCCATCATTTTTAAAATCCATTTTATACCTCCTATAAATAACCTAATAGCAATACTTTAGTTCATATTTAAATTACCCATTAGAAAAGTTAATAATATAAGTTTAACCAACATTTTAAGCAACGGATGTATCCATAGCGAGAGCAAGGATATATCGTTGGCGATAATTTTTAGCATGGAGGAAAACTTATAGATTATAATCGAGCGAGCTATATTATTACAAGAAATTAAAATATTCACTATCATTCATATACAATTATTTTTAGAAGATAATAAAAAATTATTCAAACTCTTTAACTTCTTTTTAGCTTTATTAAAATCTGGTATACAAAATAATATTTAAATATACAAACATTAATCCTAAATGGTATAAATACTTAATTATCTCAACTAATAATTAATTTTAAAATTATAATTTAAATACTATACCTGCTAATGCTCCTATACCTATAAAAACTATAGGATGCTTATCAAACTTTTTAGTTAAGAAAAATATAACTAAAAATATTATTAAAGCCTTAAAGTTTATAACTACATCAAATAATTTATTAGTTTGTAAAAACTTACTTACATTTATTATAGATATTTTTATAATCTCAAACCAAGCAACAGCAATAAGTCCAGTAACAGCAGGTCTTAAACCTTTAAATGCACTATCTACTAACTTACTATTTTTAAATTTATTTAAAAAGTTTGCAACTATGACAATTATAATAAATGAAGGTAGTACTATAGCAAATGTAGCAACAATTCCTCCAAGTATTCCTCCTGCCTTAAATCCTGCATATGTAGCCATATTTATACCAATAGGTCCTGGGGTTGATTGAGATATTGCTATCATATCAGCAATCATAGAGTTATTAATCCAAGTATATTTTTCTGCTAACTCATATAAAAACGGAAGAGAAGCTAAACCTCCTCCTATAGTAAATAATCCAACCTTAAAAAACTCCAAAAATAATACTATATAAATCATTGCTTAATACCCCTTTTTCTATTTACAAAATCACTTATAATTCCTATTAACGCTGCAGCTATAACAATATAAACTACAGATATATCTAAAAATGATGATGCTATAAACGTAGCTACAAATAATATTATTCCAAGTATATCCTTAACAGAGCCTTTTACAAGTTTTATAAGTGCGTTAAGTATAAGTACACCAACTGCTATTCTTATTCCAGAAAAAGCATGTTGAACGACTTTTAAATCAGAAAAATTGTCTATAAATCCTGCTATAGACATTATTATAACTAATGAAGGAAATACAACTCCAAAAGTTGCAAACATAGCTCCTATTACTCCCTTTTCTTTGTATCCTACAAAAGTTGCAGTATTTACTGCTATTATTCCAGGTGTTGCTTGACCTACTGCATAGTAGTCTAATAGTTCCTGTTCTGTTGCCCATTTTCGATTTTCAACAACTTCTTTTTGTAGCATAGGTAACATTGCATATCCTCCACCAAATGTAAGACCACCTATCCTACAAAATGTCCAAAATAAATCCATTAATTCTTTCAATTTTACATCTCCCCAAATTTTATTTTACTGTTAAATTTTACTACTTACTCAAGTTTTAGTCTATGCTTTTATGGTGTTTTATAAAAAATTTAAAGGCTAAGAGTTTAAACTCTATTCAAATTATAAGGTAAAGAAAAAAGCACTCCCTCCTCACAAGATAAGTGCTAAATTCTTAAATATTTTCTAAATTTTTATCTGATAGTCCCAAAACAAAATAAATGTTCTAGAAAAGCTTAGTGTTCCCGCACTAAGCTTTTCTTATATAAATCTATTATAACAGATTTCAAAATAATTTACACATCTTTTTAATTATTATATGATTCTTTGTAATTAGCATAATCATATATAAACTTATTAAGTTTATCTTTATTGTAATCCTTATCCCACTCGATTACCCAACCTTTTTCGCTTATATTGTTATCTTTTCTCGCTTCTTCAAATGGAAATTCAACTTGATCAAAGTCAGTATCTTTTATCTTTATAGCTTTATTTGCAATAGATACTATTTCAAGTGGAGCCATATTAGTTTTAGTGTATCTAAGAACTTCATTTGCTATATCCATAATATTACCACTAGAACCATTTGCAAATTTATTATATAAAGCTTCTATAACAGTTCTTTGTCTGTTATCTCTTTCATAAGCACTATCTATATATCTTATTCTACTATAAGCTAGTGCCTGTGAACCATTTAAAGTTTGAATACCTGAATTATTTACACCATTTATTTGACTAACTTCTTTTTCAGATACATTAATTTCAACGCCACCTAATATATCTATTATTTTTTCAAAGGATTCAAAACTAACTGCTATATATTTATCTACATCTATTCCAAAATTATTCTTTATTGTGCTTATTAGCAAACTTGCTCCTTCATAAGCATATGCATGCGTTAACTTTTCAGTACCATATCCTTCTATATCAACATAAGTATCCCTAGCTAATGATGTTATTCTTATATCATTATTCTTTTCATCTATTGTAGCAATCATCATAGCATCCGATCTATTACCTTTTTCCATGTTGTTGCCATCTACACCAACTAAAAGTATATTAGTTATTCCATTTTTTTTATTTTTTTCTGACTCTTCAATTGTTGTATTTATTTGTTTTGCCTCTTCTTTATCATATATAGAATTTAACTTAAAATATACATACCCAATTCCCATTAATGGTATTATTATTAGTATTGAAATTAATGCTATTGTAATTTTTTTTATATTATTCATATTGTCACTTCCCTAGTATATTTTTAAATCATAAAAGTTAAGCTATACACAATAGTGCATAGCTTAAAATCCTATAATTCCATTATTATAAGCATACAATGCAGCTTGCATTCTATCTTTTAAATTAAGCTTTGAAAATATATTACTTGTATGTTTTTTTACAGTGTGCTCTGTTATAAAAAGTTCTTTTGATATTTCTATATTACTTTTACCTTGAGCTATACAAACTAATATTTCTCTTTCCCTTTTTGTTAAATCTTCCATGCATTCATTTTCATCTTTAGAAATATAGCTTTCTATAAGCTCTGCATCATAATACTTTTTATCTTTGCTCAACTGCTTAACAGCATATCCAATATCTTCTGAGTCTATATTTGCTAATATGTAACCATCAATTCCTATTTTCATACACTTTGAAAACAATACTCTGTCTTCATAAAAATCTAAAACCATAACCTTTATGTTTTTTTCTTTTTTTAGTTTTTCTATATCATGTAAATACTGTTTGTTATTTTTGTTTAAGTCTATGACTAATAAATCATATTCATCCTTGTATATATCTGTGTATCTATGACTTTCTTTTATAGTGTCTACATAGTTTTCTTTTGATAAAATTTCAACTATACCCTTTCTTATTATTAGTGATTCTGAAATTACAATAACTTTCATACTTATCCCCCCCACAAAATATTAAGTTATTTATATGACTTAACCACTTTTTCTATATACTTCTTCACATCTAAATACTTCCTTTTATTTATGTTATTATTTTAAAGTTTATTATTCTGATAACTTATTATATTAGTGTTTTATTAGTATTATTACTATCATTAATTCTAATATAGGTGTATTTTTTATACTACTTTAGTATAAAAATTCCCTTTTCTTTATAGATTTTCAGCGAAACACTTTAAGCCACGTATGGGAAATATTGATGATCTAGTCAACGACTTCGCCAATTACTAGTAAAAAAGCAAGTAAATTTCATAAGAAACTTACTTGCTTTTAACTAATATAATTAAATTTATATCTAAACTGTTGAGTAATATATTCCATAAAAATTAAAATAAGAAATACCATTACTGTCACCAATTCAACTATTTTAAATAATCTCATCTATTATATGATTATCCTGTGCATATAATATTATATCTTGCCTGTTTCTAAGGTGTAACTTACTAAGTATATTACTTACATGCTTTTTTATAGTATAATCAGTTACTTTTAATTCATTTGCAATATCTTTGTTGCTAAGACCTTTGCATACATAGTTTATTACACATTTTTCTCTGTTAGTAAGATCAATTTCATTATTTGTTTTTTCATTATGTATAGTATATTGTAATAATTCCGAATCATAAAATTTCTTTCCATTTAATACTTTCTTTATTATATAAATAAATTCATCTTTATCATCTATATTTAATATATATCCATCAATACCATAGTCTACTGATTTTATAAATAACTCTATATCTTTTTGACTATCTAAAATCATTATTTTAAGATTTTCAAATTTATTCCTTATTTTGCTTAATCTTTCTACTATATTAATGTTATTTTTATTAATGTCTATAAATGATAAATCAACTTCTAAAAGATCTTCATTTGATAAATGATTTGCATTTGAAGATGTTATTATATCATTTGTATTTAGCGTTTCATTTAAAAGATGATTTAGTGAATCTCTTATTATAAAGGATTCTGATAGAACCAATATTTTCATACATTTAGCCTCCAATATATAGTCAAACTTGTATATTTTATCTCATGAGTATATATTAGTGATTTTATGCAAAAAAATATATTACCTTATTATCTTATATATAATTACCTAATAGTGTTAGCTTTAAGTTTCTTATTATTACTCTAAAGTATATAGGCTTTAGCTATTGCTATCATTTATTTTTACTCCACTTGATAATTTTTTACCTTATAGTTTGTTTTTTATTCTAATTTAACTTACTTTAAATAATATTTATATACTATTTTTACTACTATAGTATAACTATTTAGTTTTCTTTAATAATATTTCTCAAATTATTAACACTCATACCATACTCAGCAGCAAGCAAACTTATATTAACCCCATTATACCTTTTCCTAATTTCCCTATTCCTGCTATTTCTAATAGTAGCTTTATACGTTGGTATATACAGATTGCTTCCTCCATACATCCTAATTATCTCTAAATACTTTTCATCTCCCACAATTTCATATAACATTTCTAAATGTTCATATACATCTTCTTTTCTTATTTTCATATTAACCTCCTAAAATTTTAAACTTAAATTATATACCATATCATCTTTTATAAATTTATTAATAAAACCTAACAAAAACTTTCTTTAATATAATTGTAGTTTTTAGTATAAAAACTTTCGAGGAAAATACTTTTAAATATACTTTATAAAAATACATTAAAACCATGCTTACACCTTTCTAAGTAATATATAAATATAAGCTTTACAAATGGCTTAAATAAAATTTAGGAGGTAACTATATGGCAGTTACAGTATTAAATAATCCAGCAGGACTTAGATTAAAATTTGATTTAGGAAAAGATGACTCAACAGGCAAAACTAAAGTAAAAAGCAAAACATTCTCAAATGTAAAACACAGTGCATCAAATGAAGATGTATATGAAGTAGCAAGTGCTATAGAATCTCTTCAACAATATCCAGTTTTAGAAATAGCTAAAATAGACAATACAACTCTAGCATAAAATTCGCTTTTCTCAAAAATATCATTTTTAAATAACTATCAATTAAGGTTTTAAATTTTGAAATACTTTATATTATTAAAATTTATATTATTAGGAGGATTTTATTATGGAATTAAATAGAAAATTAGTTATGACTTTCAAAACTACAGATGACAAGAAGGTGTCATTAACAGTTGATAATCCAATAGAAGACTTAACAGAAGAAGAAGTAAAAACTGCTATGGAACTTATAAAGGAGAAAAACATATTTGCACCTGGTGGAGCTGATTTAGCATCTTTAGTTTCTGCAAAAGTTGTTGAAACTGATACTACTAACTACGACTTAGTATTTTAATATAATATATGGATGGTAATTTAGAAGTTCTGATTGCAAATGTAGGCTTTCCAATTGCTATAAGTATGTACTTGCTTATTAGAATTGAAGGAAAACTTACAATTTTAACAGATAGTATAAATGAACTATCTAAAAATATTTTAAACATGAGAAAAGGATAGCAGATGCTATCCTTTTTATTAATTTATACACTTCCCACTTGTGCGAATTATATTTCTAACTTGAACCTCACTTATTTCAAATGACCTTGCAAGATCCTTTATATTTTTTCCATTATACATTTTTATAATCTCTCTATTTCTTCCATTTCTAAGAAGTGTCTTCTTACTTGGAAAATAAATAGCAATACCACCATATTCATTACAAAACTCAATAAACTTATCTATCCCCATAAAATTAGCAAGTCCCACAAACTCCTCTGGGATATCCTCAATTTTTATATAATCCATCTTATCCTCCTAATAATCTATATGTTGAAAATGTAGTCTTGGCCCATTGTAACAATAATGCCTAAATTTTGTTTCTCCATCTCTACATTTGGCAACTATTAAATCTACTATTTTTATTCCCTCTTCCCTTGCTTTAAGTACACTTTTCTTATCTCTTTTAATTTTTATAACTGCTTCTTCAAAATCAGAAAGTACTGGCTCATGTATATATACAACATTGTTACTATCATGAAATATTGCCTTACTATCTCTCATTGGACGCTCTCCCCAAGGTCTTAAATCCTTCATTTCATCATTTAACTGACTTAACTGTATAACTGGTATATGAAAATCTAAAGTTATATTTTTAAGTTCTCTTGATAAAGTCGCAACTTCTCTTTCCCTATTTTGTAAGTTTTGTTCTACAGTTAAAAGCTGTAAATAATCCACTATTACCAAATCAGGCTTAATTTGCCTTATTCTTCTTTTTAACTGAGGTATTGTGCTTATTCTATCATTTATGTATATTAGGTTATCCTTGCTAAACTCATGCATTACATCTATAATGTTTTTCCAATCTATTTCCTTCAAGTTTTTGTACTTTAAACTTTTAGCACTTATACCAGTTTTTTTGCTTATATTTCTCATAACTATTTGCTCATTACTCATTTCCCTACTTATAAAAAGTACCTTTTTACCTTGACTTGCACAGTTTAACATTATTTGAAGTGCCAATGCAGTTTTACCAACTCCACTTCTAGCAGCAATTGTTGTAAGCTCTCCTTTAAAAAGTCCACCTATAACATCATCTAACAAAGGTACTCCAAATTTAAGACCAGTTTCTTTATCATTTTCAAGAAAATCTAGTATTCTTTCACAAATAGAACTCATATCATCTTTATCTTCTATGTCCTGATCTACTGTACTTTTTATATCATTTTCAAACTTAAAAAGAGATGAATCTATATCTTTATTTTCAAGTATTTCAGTTATTAAATTCATACAGCTATTCTTTATACATTTTCTTTTAAACTTGTCCTTTAATATGTTTATATGTGTATCTATTGCATAAGTCTCACCAATTAATGATAAATTACTTATGTATGAAACCATTACATCAACTTTTCTTTCATCTAACTTAGTTTTTATTGTTGGTATATCTAAGGTGTAATTATTTTTATATAAGTTTTTCATTATTTCAAAGATTTCTTTGTTGTAGGATACCGAAAACATATCCTTACTTAATTCATCTAGCTTATATGCTAGGGTATTGTCTAGTATAATACTCCCTAGTATTGAGTTTTCAATGTTTATAGCTTCTAATGGTGCCATATAATCCCCCTAATTAACTTTATTTAAAAATCAAATTCTATATCAAATGGCTTTATATCATCTAAATCCTCTATATCTTCATTTATATCAACTTCTTCATTTAAGTATCCTTCAAACTTGTTACTAAACAATGTTTCTGGTCTTAAGTATTTTTCCATTTCAGTATTTAACCATTGTTTTGATTTTATATTTATTACCTTATAAAAGTCTTCTTCGTCAAATCCTTCATTGAGCCTTGCGTTTATAAGGATTTTTGTTTTAACTGAAGTTTTCTTAAATCTTTTATTAGTTTTCTTGTTTAAATAATCAACAACACAAGAATGTATTTTATTATTATTTATATTATCTTTTTTAGAGTGGCAGTTCTCTATATATTCGCCTATATCGTATATATGTTCGTTTAATAAGCATAAATTATTGCTATTACTAGCTTTAGTATCTCCTCTGCCTAGGTTGTGTCCTAGGTCATGACCTAGGTCAATATTATTGCTGTATTCGTATACTGATGGTGTGTTATCAGTGTTTCCTAATTGAACTAATTGTATTATGTTTAGTTCTTTGAAGTTTTTTATAAGCCTTTTTGCTTTTCCTATTGATATGTTTAAGTCCTTGGAAACTGTGCCATTGCTTATGTAGAATTGGCCTTTTGGTAGATTGCCATTCATATTGTTGTAGTTTACTTTTTTCATTATGTAGTGGTTAAATATTATTTTGTCTGTGTCTTTTATATTATCAAATTTTAATACTTGTATATTAGTTTTAAAATATCCTATTTGCGCTTGCATTTATTTCATCCTCCCCATATCCTCTTGCGTTCTAAAATCGTTCTAAACATTTGTTCTGTAATTTTATAGTAATATATTTTGTATTTTTTTGCAATATGTATGTAAATATTTTTTTAACAAATTTATTAATAGTATTTATTTTTATATAAAATTCAAATACATTCTTTAATTAGAATTTTGTAATATGTATTTCATCTTAAATTTATAGTTATTGTAAGGTTCTAATATATGTTAATTCTTTAATATAATATAGTATTAAATATTAAAGGAGATATTATAATGAATAAAAATAATGATTCTAAACTTGCACTATTAACATCTGTTGTTCTAGGATCTCTTGTATTATTTTTAATTTTTTTATGTCATAGGCTTATACTTTGTATAGCTCGTGTTTTTGTTTATTTAACAGGGCTTGCTACTGTGTTATTAGTTTCTGTATTTTATATATTTATAATAGTATATCTTATTTCAAGGTTTCAAAAGTTCTATTGTAAGTATTATAAGCATAAGAAATATAAGAGAAATGATTTAGAAAATATCCAAATGATTAATTCTATAATTAAAATAGAAAAATCATTAATTTTTACTTTATTATCTATATTAATAGTGTTGTATATTCTTAATATATTGATATATTAAAAACCTACCTATCATAAGGACTGTAAGTAGGTTTGTATAAATACAAACTTACTTACAGTTTTATTTTACTTCTATAATAAATACAGACGTTTGAGGCGGTATACTCATTGTCATTGCATTAGAATGAAACGCAACAACAGTATCCCCTACCTTTAAATCCTCAATACCTATTTCATTGTATTCATGATCTAATATTATAGTTTCTTCACTATATACTAACCTAGTATAAGTATATATATCACCTGGTACTTTACCTATTGTTATAAATTTATAGGGCTGATTCATAATATCACTTATATCTACAATAGTTCCTATGGTATATGAACAACAGCTCATTATATCACCTCTTAAGATATTTTTTATTTCACTTATACTAAAATATGCTTTTTTAATTATTCTGTGATTATATATTATAAAATAAAAAGAAGGCATATTTCTATGCCTTCTTCTTATCGCACAATTAAACACACTTTTTTGGAGATTGATGACTATCCTAAAGTTATAAATCTATACTTTAGGAAGAGTTAACTCTATTTACCATTAGAGCTAATAAACACACAACAACATATATTTATATTATCATATCCATAACCTATTGTAAATTATTGTAATTCGCCATATTTCTACTTAGTTTTCAAGATACTTCTCAAACCACTCTTCACTTTCTTCATATCCAGTTAATAAATCAGTTGAAATATTCTCTAATAATTCTTTAAGCTCAATTACATCAATCCATTCTTTAGGTATATTATCAATACCTAAGTATGCACCTAAAATATTACCACAAATAGCTCCAGTACTATCACTATCCCCTTCATGGTTAACTGAACAGATTAATGCTTTTTTAAAGTCATCCTTATATTTTAAACTACTATAAATAGCTATAGCTAATGCCTCATCTGAAGTCCATCCTTCACCAATCATTCTTATAGCATCTGTATCTACTAAGTCATCTTTAGAAAGTTTAACTGCTTTTTCTACTGTCTCTACACACTCACAATATCCATCCATATCTTTTGCAAAGGATATAGCACAATTTATAGATTCATCAATTTCCATTCCTTCAATAATACATGATATTATGCAAGATAACATTCCCCCACTAATATATCCACTTGGATGCCCATGGGTTAATGCTGCACAATCACAACCTAATTTAAATGCTTCTTTCTTGTTATAAACAAGGCCTATTGGTGCTACTCTCATAACTCCACCGCATCCTTTACTGTTATTTATAGGATTTTTTATACTTCCAATTTCCTCTTTACTTAATGAAGTTAAACAGGTATTTCCTGCACCTCTATCTTCATATAACTCATCATATTTTAATAGATAGCTATTATATGTGCACTCATCATATCCCTTTGTATCTATATTTCTTTGTGTAGAGTACCATCTTAAATATGCATTGTATACTACAGCTGGTATATAGCATCTTCCCTTTTTACAATTTGCTCTTAATATTCCTTCCGCAGTAAACAAAGTCATTTGGGTATCATCAGTTATTTCTGCAATTCCTTTATCATTTAAAGTTAAATTATTTATTCCTTTACTTCCATATGTAGCTTTAATCTCTTTAAGCTTTTTTAACTCAATAGGGCGACCTAAAGCATCTCCTATAGCTCCACCTAGTATACAACCCTTAAAATATTTTTCATCTCTTTTCATATTATTACTCCTATAAATTAAAATAATATCTAGAGGTGAATAAATGTTAGATTTAGATAAATATAA
>OLPO01000489.1_pt1 | contig 32084 bp, 30 predicted proteins | sample 1672831 | NCBI WGS metagenome assembly OLPO01 (sample SAMEA3136728, study PRJEB25190) | human gut metagenome
GGGCCTGAGCGTGTTCATCGCACTTCTCATCTCCAGCGTCATCTTCAGGATGGAGCGCCTGACCGCGCGCAAGGTCGCCGGCTGCGTCATCGGCTTCGCGGGCATCGTCGTGTCCACGGGTGGCGCGGGCAGCACGCACTTCTCGTTCATCGGCGAGGGCATGGTGCTCATATCCCTGGTCATGGCATCCATGTCCACCGTGCTGATGGCCCGCAAGTCACAGTGGTTCAACCCCGTCCTGCTGTGTGGCTGGCAGTTCATGATCGGTGGGCTCGGCCTCGTTGCCGTCGCACTGGCGTTGGGTGGCCGCGTGGACTTTGTCGGACACCCGGCGGGCCTTCTGCAACTCGGATGGCTCGTCATGGTCTCTGCCGTGGCATACGGCGTGTGGAGCCTGCTGCTGCGCGACAACGACGTCAGCCGCGTTGCCGTCTTCGAGTTCGAGATCCCCGTGTTCGGCGTGCTCATCTCGCTGTTGCTGTTGGGTGCCGAGGGCACGACCGTCGGCTGGGCCACCGTCGCCGCCCTGGTGCTTGTCACGATCGGCATCCTCATGGTCGAAAGCTCGCCCAAGGCAAACGCCGACGCTGGCGCCGAGGAATCCGCCACCGAGCCCGCCTACAGCCGCAACTCCGCGTAGGCCGAGAAGGACTCGTCTGCCCCGCTCACGTCCTGCACGACCGAGCCACCCGTAAAGGCGATTGTGTACAGCCCGGCCGCCTTGGCCGCGGCGATTCCCGAGGGCGAGTCCTCGATCGCGACGCACTTCTCGGCAGGAAGTCCCAGGAAGTCCAAACCCGCCCTGTAAGGCTCGGGATCGGGCTTGCCGGCGTAGCCCATGTCGCCGCCGACGATGGCGTCAAAGCAACTGAGAATCCCAAAGCGATTGCAGCAAAACACCAGCTCGTAGACGTCGGTGGTCGAGACCATGGCCAGACGAATCCCACGCGCGCGCATGTCGCGAAGAGCATCGGCCGCGCCTGGCATCAGATCCTGCAGGACCTCCCTGTAGATAAGGACGTTGGGTGGGCGCAGGGCCATAAACTCGTCGAAGGTGATCTGGACGCCGTGGCGCGCAAACGCCGCCGGAATCGAGTCATAGCCCGTGGTGCCGATAATCGAGGCATGGTCCGCATCGTCCAGCTCCACGCCAAGCTGCCGCGCCACCACGTTGTCGAACTCGAAGCCCAGGACCTCGGTGTCGGCCAGCGTCCCGTCAAAGTCGAACAGCACACCCTGAATGTCGTCGGGCCTCGCCATGGCTCTCCCCTCTCTCGCGCCTAACAAAAAACGTTGGGCCAACGTCCATCGTCGGCCCAACGCCACTCGTGCAGCAAACGTCGCGTGTCAGTCCGACAGGCTACGCGCTCTTCATCACGACGGAGCGGACGATGCAGGCGACGTGGTCGCACGCGTCGAACACGCTCTCCATGCGGTCGAACAGTCGCAGCCAGGCCGTGGTCGTACGACCATTCTCCTCGTCCAGGAACAGGCGACGCAGGGCGTTCTCGTACACGGTGTCGCCCTCGTCCTCGATGGCGGAGACCATGATCGCATGCTGCATCACGCGTTCGTCCTTCTTGTAGTCGGGCAAAAACTCGATCGCAGCGCGGACCTCGCGCACGCAGCGGACCGTGAGCTCGGCCATCTGCGCGCTCTCTTCGCGGATCTCGTGGACGTTGAACAGGTCGAACCTGCGAACGACGCCGTTCATGCCGTCGACGATGTCGTCGAGCGCCAGCGCCAGCTCGCTGATGTCCTCGCGGTCGAACGGGGTGATGAAGGCCTTGTACAGCTCCTCCATGATCTTCTTGACCTGCTCGTCGCACTCGGTCTCGTAGACCTTGATCTGCGGGGTCGAGCTGATGGTCTCGGGGTAGCCGGCGACGACGCGCTCGTACTCGACGGCCGCGTCCTCGATGGTGGCCACGAGCTGCTTGAGCATGGTGTAGAACGCGTCTTCCTTCTTCATGCGTGCCATGTTGGGACTCCTTGCATTCGTTGTTGGATGCGAATCGTTGGATGCGAATCAGATATCAAAAACGTGTCAGATAGCCTGTCGAGAAGTGCGTCGGCCTAGAACCACAGCAAGAACAGCTTGGCCAGGACGAAGCCGATGACGCCGCATCCCGGGAACGTGAAGATCCAGGTCATGGCCATCTCCTTGGCGACCTCCCACTTGACCGAGCGCACGCTCTTCGCGGCGCCGGCGCCCATGATGGCGGCGGTCTTGGTGTGCGTGGTCGAGACGGGCAAACCCGTGAGGGTCGCGATCAGAAGCGAGACGCTCGCGCTGATCGACGCGGCAAAGCCCTGGTACTTCTCGAGCTCGGCCATATCCATTCCGACCTTCTTGATGATCTTCTTGCCACCCACGGCGGTACCGATCGCCATGACGGCGGCGCACAGGACCTCAATCCACAGCGGGAAGCCACCCATCTGCTCGAGTCCCAGGTTGACCGACAGCGCGATCGCGAGCATCGCGGTCGACATGAACTTCTGGCCGTCCTGCGCGCCGTGCATCAGCGCAACGAAGGCCGAGCCCAGCACCTGCAGCTTGCCGAAGGTCTCGTTCGCGCGACGGCGGTCGACGTTTTTGCACGCCACCTGAATCACGTACGTGATGACCCAGCCGGCGGCAAAGCCAAGCACGGTGGACAGGACCAGGCCGTAGACGACCTTCACCCACTCGCCGCCATTGACGCCACCGAGGTCGCCGTGAACCGCCAGCGCCGCGCCGGTCAGGCCGGGGATCAGGGCGTGACTCTCCGAGGTCGGGATGCCAAACACCCAGGCACCCAGGCCCCAGGCGACGATTCCGACGGTTGCTGCCGCCAGGGCGATAAGTGCCGCATGCGAGTCGCCGCCAAAGTCCACCATGCCCGAGATCGTGTCGGCGACGGCCGTCGACACCATGGTCATCGCCACCAGGCCCACAAAGTTGCAGGCAACGCTCATGGCGATTGCGGCGTCAACCCCGATCGAACGCGTGCCCACGGATTCTGCGATGGCATTGGCCGCGTCGGTCGCGCCGTTGACGAAGATGGTCCCCAGCACCAACACCATGACGATGGCGAGGAAGGGGTTCGCCTGGAGTGTCTCCAGGAACAGGTCGAAACTGACCATGGGGCTCCTTTCTAGGGGCTCCAACAAAGTGCGTTCGACACCCGCCCTCCGAACGGCGCGCCAGGCGCGGGCCACGTTCAAGTCGTGAGCGTCGACCGATTACAAATGGATTCTATCCGAGAAGTACCGTGCGCAAGCGTCCTGCAAGCAAAATAGTCAACGCAGTATCAGGCGCAAACGGCCCACGGTAAGCAAATGGGCGCATGCTCTATTCTGATGACATGCCATCCCGCTGCCACACCACAGCACGCAAAGCGATGGGAGCCCCATGCACGACCTCAACCTCACCCTGTTCTACAAGACGAGCTTCCACGTGCGACCCGCCGACCCCGCGCCCGGAATCACCCCCTCCGATGACGTCCTCTGGACGATCGTCCTCAACCTGCGCAAATGGCTTTGCGGCAAGTGGGAGCGCAGAGGGGTTCGAATCGACCAAGACCTCGCCACATGGTCACACTTCAAACGCGGAACCGCCTCATCGCGTCGCTCGCTCACAAGTGCGAACGCCGACAGCGGGCCAACTGGCGACGTGTCTCTTGCAAGCGCTGCTACCTCCAGCGACCGTACCCATCCACTTTGGGCGGCATCAATCGAGGAGTCCTTCACCGAGTCGGGCTTCGCCACCAGAAAATGGGTGACCGAAATCGGCTTCACCCGAGACGAGAATGCCCCGGAGGCAGGCGCGGGCATCCTATCCATCGCCCTTTCATATGGCGACCAACCAGGATATCTGGCTCCCGAGCAAGATGCCCCCGAACCAACCATCCCCGGCATCGTCACGAGAATCCTGCGCGACCGCTCACTCGCCTGCGAGATCTCGGGCATCACGCTCTCGTCCGCCGACGGGCGATACGTCCCCTGCATGTCCGCCCGCGAGCTTGCCGCATCCGACCTCGATGGCTTTTGGCGACTGGTCAACGACCCCACACGAGAAGTACCCGTGGTGTTGGCCAGCCCGTGCGCCTCCGTCGTCCAAGATGGCCGTACCGCCGCCCCGCTCGTGGATGCCAACGCGATCGCGAGGACGCTCGGCCCCTCCGCAATCGTCTTCACCTCGCACGACCTCGCATTCGACCATGAGATGCGCAGCAATGCGCCCAATCCAAACCTGCGTTGTACGGGCGGGACCGTCAGGGTCTACGTCGAAAGGCCCCGACCCGACAATCCGCATGACCACCTCAGACACAGGTACTTCTCGCCAGCGCAGATCAAGCGCATCGACCAGGTCCGCCCCAACGGCTTTCTGCGCACGCTTCGGCGGGCACTGGCGGCCGACGTCGACTACTGGACCCAGTATCTCCGCCTTGCCACCGTCGAGGAGATTTGCAGGGCCGAACGTGTCAAGGCAACCAGCCATGCCAAGGTAAATAAGGCCATGCAGCAAGCCCAGCAGTCCATCTTGCAAACCGAGGAGCAGGCCAACCGCCGCATCGCCGATGCCGAAAAGTCGCTCCTGGAGGATGCCGAAAACCTCCAGGACAACCTCGACCAGGCAAATAAAGAACTTGCCGAGAAGGACCTCGAGATTCACGCCCTCACGCAAAAGTGCGCCGCCTACGAGCAGGCCTTCGCCTCTATGGGCTCGTCCCATCAAATGCTTGGCAACAACGACGGTTCGGCGACGGCTCCAGCCATAACGCCCGCCGAGTGGCCACCCAGCGCCAGACAGATCGCCTCCATCTTCCTCACCGCATATCCCGACCGCCTGGACTTTACGCAAAGGGGCCTCAAGTCACTCGACGAGTGTCCCAGCGGGGCAAAGACCGTCTGGAATGCCCTCAACGACCTAGCGACCATCGCCTACGAGCTCTACACTCGCCCAGGCAGCACCAACATCCCCAAGGAATTCGCCAACAGGTCGCGCTTCGAGCTATGCCTCAGCTCGGGCATGATGACCCGAAAGGACAACAAGCTCCAGGCAGGATACGCCGACACGTACAACGGCCGCGAGCTCATGTGCGAGTCTCACCTTAAGTCGTCCACTGGCAAACCCGACGACCCCAACTTCATCCGCATCTACTATGCCTTCGACCACCAGTCGGGAAAGATCGTCATCTCCAGCTGCGGCAAGCACCTCAAGAACCGCACTTCCTCCAAGCTGCACTAGACCTCGGCAGGCAGACCCGGGCGCTCGCCGCAGACGATGGCATTCGCTACTCAACCGACGAAGTCATGCACATGGCCCTGGCGACCGACTGAGCCATACGCATGACGCCATCGACACCGAGCGGCTAATTAAGGGCAAGCACCCCATCAACGAACATGCGACAGACGCTTAGGGGATGCCCGGGGAAATATTCGTCATACTCAGGCGCCTCGGAGCGGTTCATGGGGATACCGCTGGTGTAGTCGCAATCGTACGGATCGCATGACCAACCCTCATGGCTCGGTCCAATCTTCCCCTCGTTGCGAAGCTTCGCCATCACGAGCGAGTCGCGCATCCCCGTGGTTCCTCGCTCGTCAAAGGTTCCCTGAATTCCAATGGCACCTGTCGGGTGGCGGACATCCATCGTCAGCGCGTAACTGATGCCACCAGGCTTCTTGACCGTCTTGACAATGGTGAAAGCGACATCCATTCCCGCTGCCGTTTTGCAGCAGGAGGCGGCGATAATGCCCTGGCGATCGGAAAGACTCAGACGAGCGCCATCGAGAAGAAGGCCCTCATCCATGGGCAAAGCGGCATCCGAGGATACTGGGCGAACGTTCACGACGCACTGATATCCATCGCCACGTCCGCCAAAACAAGTCATGTCATCGGGGTCGTCAGGAGCAAGTCGAAGCTCTCGCATTCCACCAGGAAGCACGAGACAGGACCCACAGGCGCCAACCTCAACGTTCTTGGGTGCCTCAATCTGAGCGATCAGCTCCGTTGGCAAAACGTTCTCGCACGAACTGGCGTCATCCTCAGACTGCCCGTCAATGAACATGGCAATCGCGCTCTTCGCGATTGCCTGCGTGGCAACCACATCCATACCGCCACCAACGACGCCACCCACAAGGGGAACCATCTTCCCGAGGTTGATTACCCCCTTCTCGCCGAACTTCGTAAGAAGGCGGTATCCAATCTTCTGATTAATCTTGGTGAGCGCAGCTCCCGGAATCTTCTTGATTGCCGCAGTAGCGGTCTTGGTCCCGATGGTCACCCCCGTCTGCTTGACTACATCAGCGACCGTGGTACCCGTCAGGCACATGTAAACCATGGTCTGAACCTGGTCGGACTTCACGTCAAAGCCGCCCATCCGTGCGATGGCGCCAATCATGCGCATCTGCACATACAGGACGCTGCTGATGTTGGCGGGGATTGCCACGGGCAGAGTGAGAAGACCACCAAGGCCGGTTACGAAGCCCGAGGTTCCACACTTCATAACTTGCCAGCGAGCAAGGGCAATGGCCGCCTTTCTCGGCGACCCCTCCCGGGCAAGGTAATCCTGCGCCATCTCCTCTACCGAACGGCTGACCTTGGGAACACCATTCAAGGCACTCTGGTAGACGACATCCAGAATCTCTGCCGCCTGACCTTCGCTCAGTCTATCCGCATCAAAAGCAGAGGCATCAGCACCCACAAGCGTGACATCATTCGACGCCACGCCTTCCGAGCGCCTAACTATCTTCTCCCCCATCGCTCTACCTCTCACTGCGCCCATCTTGGCCCGTCACTTCGCCTCGACAAACTCGACCGAGTAGCTATCACCGTTTGCCTTGCCCACGCCCTTTACGTAGTTCTCGATCATGACCTTCGCACGGTCCTCGGCCATGTCCATAAGGCTCGAGTCGCCCTCAACCGCCTCGACCATGTCCTTCTGCGCCTGAATCATCGCGTCTTTCTTGTCGTAAGTCGTGATGGTTGCCAACAGCCCCTTCTCGCAATAGACATCCGAGAAGGACTTCTCGTCAGCATCAGGCGTTCCAAGCACCTGCGCCTTAGGCATGGACACCCTGACCACACCCTCGCTATCTGGTTGCGAAATCTTGAGCTTCGACGCATCGATGCCTACACGAACCTTGCCGTCATACTCGAACCAAGCTCGCTTGAAGTCGACGTTTATGCCAAACAAGAGGTTGGTTCCATCGTTTTTGATCGTGGCCACGTTGTGCAGCGTGTACTCCATGGTCGAAAGCTCGGCGATGTTTTTGGCACCTCCGAAATCGGCCTCCTTCGCCTGGGCACAGCCCGCAAGGCATGCGACCGAGAGCGCAATGGGCACGAGAGCCCCAAGAAACCTACTTCCCCTCATCGTTTGCCCCCTTCGCGCTCGACTTGTCAGCCTTATCGGCACCAGCCTCATCGGCGTCCGCGGCCTTGTTTGCAGCTTTCTGCTTCTCGTACTCCGAGAGGGGCTTGAACTCCATGGTCCACTCATCCGAACCATCTCGATCAATCAGGGGCATGGTCAGGCCCTCGACAAGACCTTCGAGGTTGGTCTTTGCCTGTTGCTTGATATAGGTCTTATTGACGTCGGTTGCGGCATCCTTCTTGCACAGCGCGATAACGTCGGGAAGGTCGACGGTGGCACCCGTGGGGAGAAAGTCAAAGCTCTTCTCCTCGACAACAGGGTTTTCCAAAGTCGCCTCGGGCAGGTAGGCGGTTACAACCTTGTTGTCGGTATCCATATCAAACTGTATGTCGGACATCTTGAAGCTGGCCCGAACATGAGCCTTGTACTTGACGCGATAGTCAATTGTGTCAATGACGCCGGCAATCTTACTGTGCTTCTCGGCAATGCCGTGGTAGACATAATCGACCGTGGAAAGGTTGTCCAGCTGGACGGCGTTCTTAAGATCGGATGTCGAGAAGGACTCCGTCTCTGGGGCAAAAACGGTCAGTCTGAGCGCCGTGATGACGACAGCCAGCACGACGAGACCTACTGCAGCCAGCTTTACCTGGCGTACTTTAGGAAAGTCGCCTAGGAGGCGCCCCCCCCCGCACTTTTTTACCCATAGTAAACCTCCTGAAAACGTCTTTTAGGGTGCTTCTGTTGTAGCCGAAGCTGGCAGGGCGAACAAGACACGACCTATAAACGGGGTGGATGTCTCACCTCTTATTTGCACTAAGCCTCGTCAAACATAGTCCCCACCTGTCATTTCCGGCGCGCGCTCGCACATCAGCCTGGTGAGCGCCGCCAGATACTCAAGCGCCATCTTATACTGGACGTCCTCGCTTGGACATATGAACACATAGTCTCGAGGTTCCGGGTTCGCAAAGAAGTCTTCCAGCTCCTCCAGGCACGCTATCAACCTGCGGCGCTCCTCAATCAGCTGGGAGTACGGCTCCCCACGCAACCCATCAATAAAAGATTCCGGCGATATCATCATGCTGGCATACCCCCAATTTAACCCACCGCGGCAAGCCGCCCGATCCATAGGAACCCGCTATCGTTGCGTCGATTCTCCTTCCCCGCTCGGACACAAATTCGGCGGGGCCAGACGCGATGCACCTCTGCGAGCTGTTCTCCGTCTCGCCCGACGACATCTCGAGCGAGGGCATGGGCCTCTCAAGCCGTGCGATGATCCGTCGCGGCGGGACGCGCAACGTCACCATGGCCATGCCAGGGCTCTTTCCCGCCTACCGCATCGTCGAGGGCCCCTCGGGAAGCTCCCCAAACCCTTGGACCCCGTCTTCGCCCCCATGGACGTTGCCGAGAAGCACGCAGGGTCGATTTTCCTCCGCACCAACGACGCAGGCGTCTCCCGCACCATCCCCAAGGATTCCTTCGTGCTGGTGGACCCTTCTGCCTCCCCCTGGAACGGCTGCATCGTGGCCACCGTCGTTGACGACACGCGAATGCTTATCCGCAAGTACAGCACGGGAAACTCCATGGTCATGCTATCTGCCAACAGCTATGAGCCGACCATGGGGAACGACCTGGTGCTCGACCGTCGCCGCGTCAAGATCCTCGGCACCTGTGTCTGGTGGCAAGCCACCCACGACCTCACCATATAGCCTCTCAGATTCGCTGATCGCCAAAAACAGACCGCTCAGTGACCCTCAAACTCTTTGGATGACGACCTTTGACCACAAGTACAATGCAGAAGAGGACAAGCAACTCCAAGCTGACTTCGTTCACCAAACACTAGTCACGACGAACAGTGAGGCATATGACATCAGCGGTTGAAGGTACTTCTGGCAGAGCCGGCAGGGGACGCATCGTCTCCTTTGATGTCATCAGGCTTATCGCCATCTCCTGCGTGGTTCTCTGCCATTCGGTGGAGACCGTGTATAAGGCCGGCAATCTTTCCCTCGGGTATGGCCTAACCCACTACCTGGGACGCCTCGGAGTCCCCCTGTTCCTCTTCCTGACTGGAGCGCTCATCATCAACAAGGAGTTCGACTCGGACTCGATCAAGCGGTTCTTCTCGCACAACTGGTTCGGACTCGTCATAACCAGCGAGGTATGGATACTGGTCTACTGGGTCTACGGGTCGCTGTGCGGGGATGCCTTCGACCTTGGCCTGCTTGCGCGCTACGCCACGTTTCAGGAGAAGCTCCCCTATGGGTTCTGGTGGTACGTGCCCACGATCTTGAGCATCTACATCGCACTCCCCTTCATCGCAAAGGCGGTCAAGGGGTGCAAGACGCGGGACCTTCTCGTGCCCCTCGCGTTTTGCCTGACGTTTTCCTTCGCATTGCCGACGGCCAACCAGATCCTGAAGTGCCTGGGCGGGAACATCGAACCAATCAAGACCACGTTGAAGCCGTTTTACGCGGGCGGCGAGTACGTCACCTACATCATCCTGGGCTACCTGGTGTTGCGACGCCAGTGCCTGAGGGAACTCAGACCATGCGTGTTGGCCTGTGGTCTGCTTGGCTTCTCGGTGGCAGGCATCCTCGCCGCACGCACCGAGGTGGGCATCTGGTACAACAGCCTCTGGCTGCTGGGAACCTCCGTTTGTGGGGTCGAGCTGGTCAGACGACTGTTCGACCGACCGGAGGTCAAAGAGCTGCCGAGCGTGCTCACCCTGGTGTCAAAGGGCGCCTTCGGGATCTATATGGTCCACATGCTCGTGATGAAGGTCGTAAAGATGATTCCGCTCGGACTCGACTCGGCGCTCCCCAGGACGATGAGCGTCTGGGTCATGACCCTGTTGGCATCCGCTGCGTTTGTGGTCGCGATTCAACTGCTGCTTAGGAACCACCCCCGCGCAAAGAGGGTCCTTCTCGACTGCTAGCTCAACTGCCCGTCAGGGCGAGAAGGTGCTGGCGAGAAGGACTGCGAGGTAGCGTAACAAGAAACCCGCCCAGGCCGATGACCTGGGCGGGTTTTGAATTTAGTGGAGCCAGTTATCAGACTTGAACTGATGACCCCCGCTTTACGAGAGCGGTGCTCTACCAACTGAGCTAAACTGGCACGGCTCTTAACTATACGGAAGGTCCCCCCGTATTTCAAGCACCAATCTCACGCACACAAGTTCTGCGAGAGATTGCCGCAAAGGCTAGAGCATGCGCAGGACGGCACGAACCAGGCGCTCGAAGTCGTCGGCGTGGGCCTCGGCCTGCGCCAGGACGCTCTCGTGCGTGACGTTGGGGTCGCCCGCCTCGTTGGCCGCCAGGGTCAGGCCGAGCACCTCCATGCCAAGCGCGTGCGCCATGATGACCTCGTTGACGGTGGACATGCCCGTGTAGGACACGCCGAGCATGCGCAGGGCGGCAACCTCGGCGGGAGTCTCGAAGCTGGGGCCCAAAAGGCCCGCCAGCACGCCCTCCTCCACCGTGATGCCCAGGTCGTCGGCCACGCCACGGGCAACGGTGCGCAGGTAGGGCGCGTAGGCATCCGTCATGCCCACGAACGGGGTGTCCAGGTCGCGCAGGTTCTCCTCGCAGGCGAGCGGGTTGGCGCCGGTGAGGTTGATCTGGTCGGTGATGATGCCCAGGCCCTGGCGGGCGTTACCGGCGACGGCACCCGTGGCGCACGCGAAGATGATGTCGCGGCAGCCCAGGTGGTGCGCATGACGCACCAGACTGGTGACCTCGGCGGCAGAGTAGCCCTGGTACAGGTGGATGCGACCCGGGTAAACGACCACGGGAACGTCGTCCACGGTGCCAATCGTTGCCTGGAACGAGTGGCCTGCCACGGGCTGGGCGGCCAAGGGGAAGCCGTCGATGTCGTGGTAGTCGATCTTGCGGACGGGCTTAACGAGCTTTGCAAGGTGCCCCAGGCCAGTGCCCAAGATAATCGCGACGGGATGCTCCACCGACGGCTTGCAGCGCTGAACGGTCTCCTCGGTAACCACGCAGACCCCCTCCTCCTTCAGCAGGCGCGTGAGCGTACCATCGCCTGCAACGAGCTTTCCAGTGTAGGTTCCATCGTAGACCAGCCCGCAGCCACACGACGGACTTTTCGCCTTGAGCACCGCGAGCGGCGCGACATCGCCCAGGTGAGCGCGCGCCTGGCCCAGGCAGATCCGCGAGCCACGCTCGAAGTCCTCGGTCACGTCGCGCCCGTCGGCCAGGTAGACGCGGCCACCACGCTGTTCCGCGGGCGGGCGCGGCACGGGCAGGCCGCTCTCGGTCTCGGGGCAGACGGCACGACAGTCCATCTTGCGCACAAGCTCGATGGCGGCGTCGCACGGCTTCGAGCCCCCGTCGTAGCGACAGGCCGCCCCTAACAGACAACGACTGACGATCGCGCGCATATTGACCTCCTAACAAAAGCGGGGCCTCCCCTGTTGGGAAGGCCCCGCCGGCTGGTGCTTTGTCTCGGGCCTGCGACCCGAACGCACTTCTCGGTAGCCAGGCTGGCTGGCGAGAAGGACTAGGAGGCCAGGGTGTTGATCTGGATGCTGGCCTTGCTCAGGCGCTCGTTGACGTAGGTCGTCCACTTGGCGCTGGCGGCGGAGTACTCGGTCGAGTACTTCTGGTAGGCGACGTAGTAGGCGGCGTTGGCCTGGTCGTAGGTCGCGGACTTGCTGGAGAACTTCTGCTTGCCAAGGGCGCTGTAGTAGTCACCGTCGGTCTTGGCCCAGGTGTCCTTCTTGGCGTCCCACTCGTCGCCCAGCAGGCCGACGATGTACTTGCCGTACTCGGCCTCGGTCTTGCCCTCCTCGGGGGCGGTGGGGGCGGTCAGGCTGGCGGTGTCGACAACCTTCTCGTAGAGCTTCTTGACGCCGGCGGCCTCCTTCAGGAGCTTCTCGGCGCCCTCCTTCTCCATGCCGTACTGGGAGGCGATGGTCTCGATGTCATCGGAGCCCATGGTCTCCTTGGCGTAGGCCTTCATGTCGTCATCGGAGACGGTGATGCCCTCGGCCTCGACCTGGGCAACCAGGATGCGGTTGCGGGCATACGACAGGATGGAGTCGGCAGACGGGACGGCGTAGGTGCCATCCTCGTTCTTGACGGCATCCAGCTTGGTGGTGGACTCGATGGCCTCGCGGGCGGTGATCTTGTTGGACTTGCCATCGATGGTGTAGGTGGCGACGGTGGAGTCAAGATCGGACTCGGCAAGGGTGGTCTTGCCGTTGCCGGCACCCAGGCCACCAAGGGCAAAGTGGCCGACGACGACGCCGATGGCCAGGGCGGCGACGGCGGAGCCGATCAGGACGGGTAGGCCGAAGGTCTTGGGCTCGTTAGCCTTGGCGGGCTTGGCGACCTTCTTCTCGTTCTTCTCGCCCTTGGGCTCGGCGGCCTTGGTGGCCTCCTCGACCTCGGGGGTCTCCTCGGTGCCGGTGGTCTCGACGTCGAGCTCCTCGTTCTCGTTCATGCGGTTCTACCTTTCGTCTGCGCGCGAAGGGGCTGCCTTCGCGCAACATCTTTCGCAAACGCGTTCAAGTCTAACGCGGGCGCAACCCACGGCCGCCGGCGCATCGGCTTACGGCAACAACCCGCCACACGGCTGAGGTCAGGTTGAAGCCAGTCGCGAGACGGGTTGCGGTGCGGGCGGTGTGGATGCCAGCGCTACTTGCCCGACGCCTCCTTCGAGGCGGCCAGGATGTCTGCCGAGCAGGTCCTGATGTAGCCACGGCCGGAGTTGGCGTCAAAGTCGATGCGTGCCTCGAGCGCGGCGCGGGTCTCGTCAGAGATGTTGCCGCGGACGAAGTCGAGCATGCACGAGAGCATGTCACGATACTCGGCGTCACCGTGGAAGCACTGGATGGCCTCGTCCATCAGGGGCCAGACCTCGTCGGAGCGCTCGGGGCTGATGGAACCCATGCGGCTGAGGAAGCGGAACGCCGCCAGACGCACGATCGCGGAGGCCTCGTCGAACAGCGAGGTCTCGGCACCCTCGAGCGCGCCGGTGAGCTTGGCGGCGTCTTCGGGCAGAAGCTCGCTCATCGCGTCGAGGACCTCCCAGCGCGTCTGGGCCTCGGGACGATACAGGGCGTCCACCAGCTCGTCGATGTGCGGGCGAACCAGGTCGGGCTCGACGCGCGCGGTCTCGGCCAGGCCGTGGGCGGCATCCTGGCGCGAGCGGCGACGCGCGCAGGCAAGAAGCTCGATCCAGGTGTCGACCTGCTCGTTGGTGTACTTAGGCATGCTGGAAATCCCGTTCCTTCCTTACTCGCAGAACCCGTCGACGACGAAGGTCCCGCTCCTTTGGTCTCGGTGAATCTGGATGAGGCCGTAGGAGCTGGCCTCGTTGAGAAGTGCGGTGAAGCTGCGGTAGCCGTACGAGCGCTCCGAGAACTGCGGGCGCTTGCGGCGCATGGTGTCCTTGAGGTGCGAGGCGAACACGCTGCTGTCGGACTCGCCCTGCAGCGCGTCGATCGTCTCGAACAGGAGCTGATAGCAGTCGTGCTTCTCGGCAGGCACCTTGCCCTTGAAGTCGGGCACGCGCCCCGCGCTGACGATGTCCTCGTAGAAGATGAACTCGTCGCAGTTCTCGGCAAGAAGCGGGCTGGTGGAACCCTTCATGCCGACGCCGATGACGACCTTGCCGAACTCCTTCAGCTTGGCGACCAGGGGCGAGAAGTCCGAGTCGCCCGACAGGATCGCAAAGGTGTCGATGTGCTCCTTGGTGAGGGCCATCTCCATCGCGTCGACCGCCAGGCGAATGTCGGCGGAGTTCTTGCCGGTGTAGGCGCGGTCCGGAATCTCGATCAGCTCGACGCCGAGCTCGTGCAGGGGCGTCACGGCCGTGTCGAAGCGCTGCCAGTCGCAGTAGGCGCGCTTGGACGCGATGCGCCCCTTGTCCACCAGTCGCTCGAGGATGCGCTTCACATCGGGGGCGGGGCCAGGCTCCTGGTGGCCGTTGCGCTTGCGCTTGCCGGTCCCCAGGGCCAGGTTCTCGTAGTCGATGAGCACGGCCATCGAGCTCTGTGCGTTGTCAATCATTACTTGTTGGTTCCTTTCGGGCCGCGTCGGCCGCGGCCTGCGTCAGTGCCTTTTTTCGCCCGAGGCGTCCTCGTGCCGCGGTGCGACGCTCATGAGCTCGGGCTCGTCGACCTTCTCGCCACGACGGCGCGCAAGGTCGCGCTTGCGGCGTTGACGTGCGCGCTCAGGGTCCTTGGCGGCCGCGACCTGGCCCTTGTTCGCGCTAAAGGCCTTGTCGACGAACTTCCAGGGGCCGACGGACTCGCCGAAGCCGAACTTGAGGCCCGCCAGGCCGCCGGCGATGCCGCCGATGGTGACCGCCGCGAAGGCGACCCAGCCGGTGGCAAAGACCAAGGTCGAGAGCACGACGCCGCCCATGAGCCAGGCGACGTTGGCCAGGTAGTATTGGCGCCTGCCGTCGCAGCGGCGGCCGAGCTCCTCGGCCAGGTGCTCCCCCACGACGATGCCAAAGAGGAAGAAGAGGATGCTGATTACGGCGAGGCCAAAGCTGATGTTGCTGTTGGCCGCGCGCTCGACTGCCTGCGGGTCCACCGGCTAGTTCCCCTCGTGGTGGCCACCGCAGCAACAGTGGCCCTCGCCGTGGCCGTGACCGTGGCCGTCACCATGGCCATGGCCGCCGCAGCACTCGTGCTCTCCGTCGTGGCCGTGGCCGCCGCAGCCGCACTCGTGCTCCTGCTCGCCCTCGGGGGTGAAGGCGCCGGTGTCCAGCAGCGACCAGTCCAGGCCGGCGGCGACGGCGTCGCCCTCCTCGGCGTACAGCAGCGTGATGGCCTGGGTGCCCAGGCGCTTGCCGCCGATCTGGCAGAGCATGTCGTACAGGGTGAAGGCGGTCTCGGCACCGGGAAGGGTAATGCCCAGGTCCTCGCCCTGGCGCAGGGCCAGGCCGATGTCCTTGCGCATGTGCTCGTTCAGGAAGCCCGGCTTGTAGTCGCCCTCGGCGCTCTTGGGCGCCAGGTCGGAGATGGCGCGCGAGCCACCCATGCCGCTGCCGACCATCTGCAGCATCTCGTCGACGTCCAGGCCGCCCTGCTCGGCCAGCGCCATGGCGTCGGCCATGCCCACCATGCAGCTGGCCAGCGAGACCTGGTTGCACAGCTTGGCCGTCTGGCCCTTGCCGGCGCCGTCGAACCAGAAGATCTTGGACGAGAAGGTCTTGAGCAGCTCGGCGACGGGCTCGGCGTCCTTCTCGGCAATGCCCGCGATGAGGGTCAGGGTGCCGGCGACCGCACCTGCCTCGCCACCAGTGACGGGGCAGTCGAACGCGTGCTTACCGTCGACCTCGGCAGCCTCGGCGATGTCACGCGCGAGCTGCGGCGAGCTGGTGGTGAGGTCGATCAGCCAGGAGCCCTTCTTGGCACTGGCGAGAAGACCGTCGGAGGCCAGGTAGACGTCCTCGACGTCGTCCGGGTAACCCAACATGGTGAAGGTGACGTCGGCCTGGGCGCAGGCATCGGCGGGGCTGTCCGCCCAGGTGGCGCCGCGCTCGATAAGCGACTCGGCCTTCTGCCTGGTGCGGTTGTAGACGACGAGCTCGTAGCCCGCATCCATGATGTGACCCGCGATGGGAGCTCCCATGATGCCGGTGCCGATAAAGGCGACCCTCTTAATGTTGGACATGCTGCCTCTTTCCATACTCGGATAGTTGCGTGATTGCCGTGGTGGCGTGTTTGTCGTGCGTGCGGCCCCAAGCGGGGCCGCGGGTGCTGCGAGTTGGTCGAGCATGACCGTCGCAGGGGCGCGACGGGGTGGGCCCGTTTGCCCGGACGCTAGTTGCCGCCCCTGACCTTGCGGGCGATGCGGTCTGTCAGGCTGATCTTCTCGCGACGATCGCCCGACCAAAACGCCAGGGCAACCATGCCGGGGCCGACGTGGCTGCCGATGACCGGCGAGATGGAGCTGCGGATGACGATGAGGTCCTCGCAGCCAGGCTCCTTGCGGACGGCCTTCTCCAGCCAGGCGGCGTCCTTGTCCGCATCCGTAGAGATGATCGCGATGGGCAGCGACGTGTCGTGCGAGTAGTTGTTGCGGAAGTCGGCCAGGATCGCCTTGAGGGCCTTCTTGCGGCCGCGGCACATGCCGCACAGCGAGAGGGACCCGTTGAGGTCGAACGAGAGCTCGGGCTTGATGTCGAGCTTGCCACCCACCTGGGCCGCCGCCGGCGGGATGCGACCGCCCTTGGCCAAGGCGTCGAAGCTCTCCAACGTGAAGTAGCCCTGGATGAAGTAGCGGGCGTCGCTGCACCACTCGTACAGCTCGCGCGCGGTGAGGCCGTTGGCCGCCTGACGGACGGCCTCGATTGCCAGAAGCTCGGCGCACGCGGAGGGCAAGAGGTTGTCCAGCACGTACAGCTCGAAGCCGGGATGCTCGTCGCACACCATCTGGGCAGCGGTCTGGGCGGCCTCGACGCTGGAGGACAGCCCGCGCGTGAAGGCCAGGTACAGCGTGGGCACGCCCTTTTGCGCCGCCGCCGAGAAGACCTCGTAGTAGCGACCAGGGGTCACGGCCGACGTGCTGACGCTGGCGCCCTCGCGCATGCGCTCGTAGAAGTCGTGCGGGGACATGTGGGCCCACATGTCGTCGAGGTGCTCCTCCCCGTCCAACACGTACGAGAAGGGGATGACCTCGATGCCGAGCACCTCCGCCACGGCGGGCGAGAAGTCCGCGCACGAGTCGCAGATGATGTTGCAGTTGCTCTGCGAACGAAAGCGCTTGATGTCACTTGCGGCGTTGCCCAACGCGGCCGAGGCCGGCGGGGCGGAGATTCCCGCCCTCGCCAGCCTCTGCGCGTCGGTCATGCTTTCGGACATGGCGTCCGAGGTGGTGCTGTTACTCATCCGGCTCCTCGATCTTGGGCTTGATGATGCCGTAGCCGCCGTTCTTGCGACGGTATGCGACGTTGGTCAGACCCGTGGTGGCGTTGGTGAAGACGTAGAAGTCGTGACCGATGAGGTCGATCTCGACCAGCGCCTGCTCCTCGGTCATGGGCGTGAGGTCGATGACCTTCTCGCGAACGAGCTCGTCGTCCTCGTCGCCGCCCTCGATGAGGTCGGCCAGGTCGGTGGAGGTGGGCTCGGGCGCGGGCGCGGCGGCGCGCTGACGACGGTCGACGACGCGCGTCTTGTACTTGCGAAGCTGACGGGTGACCTTGTCGGCCGCGACGTCGATGGCGGCGTACATGTCGGTTTGGGCGGCAACCACGCGGACGACGCTGTCACGCACGAAGACGGTGACCTCGACGACCTGGTTGTCCGGGTTGGAGGGGTTCTTGTCGACGCGGAGCACGACGTCGCAGGACATCGGCTTGATGTCGAACACCTTGAGGGCGTCGCCGATCTTCTCGTCAACATAGGAGCGCAGGGCGTCGGTAACCGTGACCTTGCGACCAGAGACCTTGATGTCGACCATAGGGACCTCCCGTTTGTGGCCTATAGATGCACCCGACGATGCGGGCCTTGCCTAACGGGGTAATACCCATTCGCGCGGCCGTGCGTCGCGGCAAGGCACAATATGCCGTCCGCCGATTAGAACCCGTCGACCGCGTTGGAACCGGCGGTCGAGCCATCCTGCGGACCCTCGCCGGTACCCTCGGAGCCGACGGAGGCCGCACGGGTCTTGGCGTCCTCGTCGAGCTCGACGCCCTGGATGACGGTCGACTCGTCGAGCTTGGGCAGGCTGCCGAGCCAGCGGGCGCGCACCAGGTCGTAGGTTCCGTCCTGGGAGGCGCCGTCCCACGCAGCCTTGACCGCGTCGATGAGGGCGGTGTTGGTCGAGTCGACGGCCACGCCGATGACGGTCGGGGTGTCGAGCGTGCCCGCCAGGCCGACGCCGTCGTAGGAGGCGGCCAGGTAGGCGCCCGAATAGGCGTCGCAGGCGACGTAGTCGACCTCGCCGGCGTCAAGCGCCTTGAAGGCCTCGTTGAGGTTGGTATAGGTCTTGGTCGTGGCACCCAGGTTGGAACCCTCGACCGCGGCCTGGGAGGCCGAGTCGCCCTGCACGCCCACGGTCTTGCCCGAGACGTCGGCGAGCGCGGACGTGGACGCCTCGCCCTTGTGGAACAGGGCGACGGCGGTCTGCGAGTAGTCGCCGACGGTGGTGGCGCCCTGGGCGCCGTCGTCCTCGATGCGGGTGACGACGTCGCACTGCTTGCCCAGAAGTGCCGCGGAGGCGTCGTTGACCACGACGAACTTGACCTGCAGGCCCATGTGGTCGGCCAAAACCGATCCCAGGTCGACGTCGAGGCCCATGACCTTGTCGTCGTCGAGCACGCAGTAGGGCACGTTGGAGCCGTCCGTCACGACGCCGACAGTGAGAGTGCCCTCCTCCACCAGGGCGGAGGCGTCGACCGTCGGGCTCAGGGCCTGCGCCGCGGCCTTGCGAGCGTCCTCCACGCTGCCGACGCCGCCGGAAAACGGGCCGGCACAGCCCGCGGCCGAGAGGATGACGGCCATGGCGACGGCGAGCGCGGCGATCCTGGTTGGGTTGGGGTGGCGCATGTGTGGCCTTCCTGTCCCTTGTCATGGCGGCCGACGGGCCGCACGTACTTCTCGCCCGGGAAGGTTGGGAGCCGGGCGACGCTATGCCAAACAGTGTTCTTCTGCCAGCTGACCTGGTATTTGACCCCACACTCGCGCACCGGGGATTTTGCTTCGGACGCCGCGGCATCCCCCACTACTGACCCTCTCGCCCGCGGGGACGGATTCCCCTTATGTATGACGGGCGGTACGACTTACCTCTAGGACGAGCCATGCTCGCCCGGACGCGCACGCCCGGACTTACGTGGATCCCTTTGCCCTCGTCTGGCATGGACTTGGGCTTGCGCCCGCAACCACAGACCTGGAGAAGAACCTGTCGATTATACCAGCTGGATGTTTCGGCAAACGAACTTACCACACCCTTGCAAAACCACACGCCGAGACGTCGCGCGCGCCCGCGGACAGCAGCGCCCGCGAGCACGCCGCCAGGCTCGCCCCCGTGGTAACGACGTCGTCCACGAGAAGCAGGCTCGCACCCGCCACGTCGTCGACCACGCGCACGCTCGAGGCCAGGTTCTTCTCGCGATCCGAGCGCGACAGCTCGCGCTGGTCCCGAGAAGGACCGCGTACCAGCACGTCCGCCACGCCGACGCCCAGGTAGCGCGACAGCGCGCGGGCGACGAGCTCCATGTGGTCGAAGCCGCGGCGTGCGTAGGCAGCGGCGGTCGCGGGCACGAACGCTATCGCGTCCAGGGCCGCGGGGCGGGGCGGGGTGTGCCCATCGACGCCGCCACAGGCATCGACCCAGGCAGCGGCCTCGTCCAGGGCACATGCCATGGCGGCCGCCATGACGGGGGCCAGGCGGGTCTCGTGCGCGTCCTTGAGGGTGGTGACCATGCGCGCCGAGGCGTCACCAAAGCCGGTGGCGCAGACCGTGACGGGCGCCGACCACTCGCGCTTGCAGGCGGTGCAGGTTATGTGGCCGTAGGGAGCGCCGCACAACGGGCAGGCATGCCGTTGGTCGACCCAGCCCAGGTTGCGGGCGCACTCCAGGCACAAAAGGGTGCCGGGCTCGCCGCACCACACGCAGCGCGTGGGCCAGACGGCCTCGGCAAGGCCGTACAGCAACCTGGCCGCGACCCGCTCGACGCGACTTGCGGAATCGTCCCCAAAAAGCATGCGACCCACTCGCGCATACGCGCGACGGGGTCGCCTTGGGTTAGGTGAAGCCTAGCACTGCGGCAGGCGGGGCGCACCGTCCTTCTCGGCAGGCGTGGAGGGGCCGGGCGGGACCTGGGCCGAGCCCGGCTTGGGGCGCGCGGGCGGAAGCCAGCCGTAGCGGGGCAGCTGGGCCTCGCGCAGCATGCGGATGCCACCGATGACCAGTGGGAGCTGCAGCGCGATCACGAATACGTAGTAGGCGCAGGTGGCCTGGGCGACCTCGGCCGACTCGGTCGTGACGTACTCGGTGACGAGGTTGGGAACGAACAGCGTCGAGCTGAGCGTGAGCGCGAAGTCCCAGAAGCCGTGCACGAAGGCGCTGGGCCACGGGCTCTCGGTGCGTACGGCCAGGCAAGCGAAGTAGAATCCCAGGCTTCCCGCCTGCAGGAACTTGAGGACCATCTGGGCCTTGGTCAGCGGGTCGTCGTTCTCGGGGAAGGTCAGGTGCGCCAGGCCAAAGACCACCGACCCCACAAGCACCGCGCGCACGACGCCTGACCTGCGCCCGCCGCGGCGCGCGAGCATGCCGCCCACAACCAGGCCGCGGAACAGCGCTTCCTCCAGGATGCCGATGGACGCGCACAACGCGAGCGTCAGCAGCACCTGGACCGGCCAATACGGCAGGAGCCTCTCCCCGCCGCCGAGGGTCCCCCACAAGGAGAGCGAGCCCAGGCACAAAGGCACCAGCATCGCCCACCACGAGCGGCGAAGCATCAGCCCCAGGTCCTCGCGGCGCACGCGCAGGACGCGCCAGCCGCCCAGCAGGAACAGGGCCTCGACGCAGAGAAGTGCGCAGACGCCCTCGCAGATCAGGTCGCAGACCAAGTCGAAGTTGTCGAGCCCGCCGATCAGCGGATGCAGCAGCTGCCTGAGGCCGACGAAGACGTAGCCCTGGGCGAGAATCAGCACGACGGCGAGTGCCGCGCATATTCCGGCGATGTGGCGCAGGCGCCTGGGGCGGGCGGGCGTGGCGTCGAGCGGCGGCAGGACCTCTTCTCTCATTCGTCCTCCTAACGTGCGGCGTCAGACGGCACGGCCACGTGCAGGTCGAACAAGTCGCAGGCGTTGGACCACAGTGCCTCGAGGGTGTCGGCCGCAGGCGCGACCCCCGCCTGGGCGCGGACCTCGGACAGGCGCGCGGCGGTGATGCCGACCATCGCCGGCTCGCACTCCTGGCCGCGCAGCGGCACGGGAGCCATGTACGGCGAGTCCGTCTCGGACAGGATCAGGTTGGCGGGGCACAGCGCCGCTGCCTCGCGGATGTCGTCGGAGCGGTTGAACGTGGCCGCGCCGCCAAACGCCACGTGGCAGCCCAGACGCACGAACGGCTCCAGCACCGCGGGCCCCGACGTAAAGCAATGCAGGTCGCAACCCCTTTCGGGGATGCCGTCCTCCCCCAGCACGCGCTCGGCCAGGGCGTGCGCGGAGCACGCGGGGTCGTCGGACGCGTCGCGGATGTGCAGCTCGCAGGGCAGGCCCGCGTCGCGCGCGATGGCAAGCTGCTCGCGGAAGGCCCTCTCCTGCAGGGCGGGGTCGGCCTCGTTGTAGGGACCGTAGTCCAACCCGATCTCGCCCACGCCGACGCAGCGCCCGCTGCCGAGAAGGACTTCGAGCTCGCGGCGCACGTCGACGCCGGCATCACTGGTGCCGCGGACCCACTCGGGACCGCCGTACGGGTGGACGCCCGCGACGATGCGCACCCACTCGAGCGGCTCGGGCACGTCGGCGCGGCCCTCGAACGCGGGCGGGACCAGGCCGCGGCGCGCATACTCGTCCAGAAGCCCATGCGCGCGGTCGACCGACTCGTCGAGCCAGACAAGCAGCTCGGAAGCCGTCCGCCAGCGCCCACCGAGGTCGGCCACGGGGTCCACCGGGACCACCAGCATGCGCACACCCGCGAGCGCGGCGCGGGCCAGGGCGACCGACGCGTCCATCGTCTCCAGGCAGGTGACGTGCCCATGGCTGTCGGCCAGGGGCGAGACCGGCGCGGGCACCAGGCGCACACGCCCCTTTCGGTCGTGGAACAGCTCGCCGTCGGCAAGCGTGAGCGCGGCGAGGTCCAGGTGCTCGCGGCTAGCCACGTGCCCCGTCCCTTCGCCCGTCCGCATGCGAGGCTCCCCCGCGCACGGGCGCCACGCCCGTGGCCCCGGCGCGGGCAAGCTCGCGCGCCAGGCGCACGAAGTCGTCGCGACACAGGGACTCGGCACGGGCGCGGGCGTCGATCCCGCAGGCCTCGAACGCGGCGTCGAGCACCGCCTTGTCGAACCCCTTCGCGGACATCGAGTTGCGAATCGTCTTGCGACGCTGGGCGAACGCCGCGTCGATCACGTTTGCACAGGTGAGAAGTTCGTCGTCCGACAACCGGTGTTGGTCGTCGGGGTCGCACGCACTCGCACGGTCGATCCTGACCACTGCCGAGTCCACGTGCGGGGGCGGCATGAAGTTGCCGGGACCCACCTCGAAGCGGCCCGTGACCTGGCCATAGAGCTGCAGCTTGGCGGTATAGGCACCAAAGTCGCGACTGCCCGGCGTGGCAGCGATGCGGTCGGCAACCTCCGCCTGGACCATGACGACGGTCGAGCGGATGGACGGCATCTGCTGCATGAACTTGAGGATCAGCGTTGCCGCCACCTGGTAGGGCAGGTTCGAGACGAACTTGTTGGGCATCGCGGCCGCGGGAACCTTGCCGAGCGAGGCCACGGCATCGGCCACGTCCTCGGGCGCGACGCGCAGGGCGTCGCCCATGAGCAGCGCGAACTTCTCGGAATCGCGGGCGCACGTCGAGGCGAGCACCTGCTCGAGCTCGTGGTCGGCCTCGAGCGACACCACGGCCGAGCAGGCCTCCAGCATCGCCACCGTCAGGGTGCCGATGCCGGGGCCCACCTCGAGCACGACGTCGTCGGGGCCAAGCTCCGCAAGGTCGCAGATCTTCTCGATAATCGCATCGTTGACCAGGAAGTTCTGTCCCAGGCGATGCTTAGTTGCAAGGCCGAACTCCTCGAGGACCGCGCGGGTCGCCGAGGGCGTGGCCAGACGCGAGCGCATCCTACTTCTTGTCCGTGGCCAGGCGCGGGAAGAGCGCGTCGCCCTTGGTGACCTCGACGCCACCGGCGATGCCGCCCCACTCGCAGGCCGCGGCCAGGTCGCTGGTGTCAACCTCGGCCTCGAGCGACATGCGGCGCAGGACCTCGGCAGAGGTCTCGGGCATGAACGGCGACAGCAGGTGAGCGCAGATGCGGATGGACTCGAGCAGGTTGGCGATGATGTCGACCAGCTCGCCAGCACGGGCCTCGTCCTTGGCGACGGCCCACGGGGTCGAGTCCTCGATGTAGTGGTTGGCGGCGTGGACGAGCTCCATCACGACGTCCTTGGCGCCGACGTAGTCCATGACGTCCATGTGCTCGGCATAGCGCCGCTCGATGCCCGTTGCGATGGCGCGCAGCGGGTTGTCCCTCTGGGCCCAACCGGACTCGAGCTCGGGGGTCTTGCCGTCGAAGTACTTGGCGCTCATGTTGAGGGAGCGCGACACCAGGTTGCCCCAGCTGTTGGCCAGATCGGCGTTGTAGACCTGCTCCATGCGCTCGAAGCTGATGGCGGAGTCCTCGCCGTGCGCCACGTCGGTCATGAAGTAGTAGCGGTAGCCCTCGACGCCCAGCAGGTCAACGACGTCCTGCGGCGCGATCGCGTTGCCGCGGGACTTGGACATCTTCTCGGCCTTGCCGGTCTCGGCGTTGCGGACCGTGAGGAAGCCGTGCGCGAAGACGTGCTCGGGCAGGGGCTCGCCGATGGCCATGAGCATGGCCGGCCAGATGACGCAGTGGAAGCGGATGATGTCCTTGCCGACCACGTGGTACTGCGCGGGCCAGCGGTGGGCGTACTCGGCCTTGGAGGCGTCATCGTCCAGGCTGTAGCCCACGGCGGTCATGTAGTTGAGAAGTGCGTCGAACCACACGTAGGTCACGTGCTCGTCGTCAAAGGGCACGGGGATGCCCCAGTCGAAGCTGGTGCGGCTGACGGACAGGTCGTTCAGGCCGCCTTCGACGAAGCTGCGGACCTCGTTCATGCGGAAGGACGGCTGGACGAAGTCGGGGTGCTCGTCGTAGAGGGCGAGCAGCTTGTCCTGGAAGGCGGAGAGCTTGAAGAAGTAGGACTCCTCCTGCACGCGCTCCAGCGGGCGGCCGCAGTCCGGACACAGGTGCTGGCCGGGGGTCTCGCGCTCCTCGTCGGACTTCTTGACCTGGTTCTCGGTGAAGTAGGTCTCCTCGGGGACGCAGTACCAGCCGTCGTAGCTGCCCTTGTACAGGTAGCCGGACTCCTTCATGCGCTCCCAGAGGTACTGGACCGCGTGGTTCTGGCGCGGCTCGGTGGTGCGGATGAAGTCGTCGTTGGAAATCTCAAGCTGCTGCCAGAGGTTCTTGAACAGCGGCGCCTGCGAGTCGCACCAGGCCTGCGGCGTGTCGAAGCCGTGGTTGGCCGCGGCCTCGGCGACCTTCTCGCCATGCTCGTCCATGCCGGTCAGGAACTTGACGTCGTAGCCGGCCGCGCGGCGGTAGCGGGCCTGGACGTCGCAGAGCATCGTGCAGTACGCGGTTCCCAGGTGGGGCGCCGCGTTGACGTAGTAGATGGGGGTGGTGATGTAGAAGGAAGGCTTCTGGTCGTTTGCCATTGATGACTCCTCATGACGGATGGATGGCATGGGCGCCGTTTGCGCCGCGTCAGTAACCGTACAATTGTAGCGCGGACGCACGGGTTCGCGACGCAGGTAACGGACGGGAGGCGCCACATGACACTTCAGCAGCTGAGATACGCGATCGCCGTGGCCGACGCGGGCTCGATTACGGCCGCGGCGGCAAGGCTGTTCATCGCGCAGCCGAGCCTGTCGAAGGCGCTTTCGGAGCTCGAGGCCGAGATGGGCGTCACGATCTTCGAGCGCTCGGCACGCGGCGTGCGCCCGACCGAGGACGGCACGCGCTTTCTGAGCTACGCGCGGCAGGTCGTCGAGCAGGCCGACCTTCTGGAGAGCCAGTTCGTGCACGGGACGCCCGTGCGCCGCGTGTTCGCGGTGTCGAGCCAACACTACGCGTTCGTCGTGAACGCCTTCGTCGAGTTGGTGCGCGAGATCGGTCGCGAGCGATACGAGTTCTCGCTGCGCGAGGGCACGACCGCCGGCATCATCGACGACGTGCGCACGCAGCGCAGCGAGGTGGGAGTTATCTACCGCAGCGAGTTCAACCGAGAGGTCATCACGGGTGCGGTGCGCCGCGCCGACCTGCGCTTCGAGCCGCTGTTCGTGGCCGCGCCCCACGTGTTCGTGAGCCGCACCTCCCCTTTGGCAGGGCGCGAGAGCGTGACGCTGGACGACCTGGCCCCGTTCCCGCGGCTATCGTACGACCAGGGGACGCAGAACTCCTTCTACTTCAGCGAGGAGCTGCACCCCACCCAGATGGTGGACAAGCAGATCGTCGTGACGGACCGCGCCACCCTCTTCAACCTGCTGATCGGCCTGGACGGGTACACGATCTCGTCGGGCATCCTTTCGGCCGACCTCAACGGCGAGGACATCGTCTCGGTGCCGCTCGAAAGCGACGAGTGGATGGAGGTCGGCCTTCTGCGCCTGGCGGGACGTCCGCTGTCGCCCGTGGCCGCGCGCTACGTCGAGCACCTGCGCGAGTACGTGGCTGGCTACCTCCGGGGGTAGAGAAGTGCCACGGGCCACGCCCGTTGACCACACTCGAGACCAGCGCACGAACGCATCAAACCCAAGGGCTAGAATCCACCCCTGTATGACGACTCGGGCCGCCGCCGGCAACCGCGCGGCCCCACCTAACGAGAAGGACCACGGAATGTCTGACTCTCACAAGAAGGAAACCGGGCACGGCGCCGCCGGCAGGCATGGCGCCGGCAAGCATGTCGCGACGCACGCAGCCAACAACACCGGCGCCCATGGCCCCGGCCACCGCACCCTGGCAATCGCCCTCCCGATTGCGGCAACCCTGGTGATGCTCGGCATCGCGCTTGTCGCATCCGGCACCGTCAGCCTCGCCCCAAACGCCGACGGCCCGCTTGCCTCCTCCCTCTGGCAGGCCATCTCGAAGCAGGCCGCAACCCACTCCTCAAGCGCCATCGACGTCGCCAAGGCAGGCGCCGACGCGGCGAAGGCCGTGGCCGAGAACGCCCCCGCCGACGACAGGACTCCCCTCGAGACCGGGGACAAAGCCAAAGTCGTCAAGACCAAGACCTCCCAGGGCGTCCAGCTCAACGCCCCGGAGGGCTTCGACAAGACTCCCACCTGCGAGAACCTCGACGCCGCGGTCAAGACCTTCCACGATAAGGGCTATAACCTGGGCTTCGTCATGATCGACCTCAAGACGGGCCGCAGCGCCACCTACGACGCCGACAGGAAGCTCTACCCCGCCAGCTGCGTCAAGGCCATCTACTGCACCGCGATTGCGGAGGCCAACGAAGGCTTCGGCAGCAGCGCCTCGACCGCCCAGGACTGCATCGTCAACTCGAGCAACGACGCGTACCACTCCCTCATCTCCAGCTATGGCCTGCCCACCTATGCCTCCTGGCTCGAGGCCCACGGCGCGAAGGAGGCGGGCAGCGTGGCATACGTCCACTTCTATCCCGACATGACCGCCAACGAGCTGGCCAACTCCTGGCGTGGCATCTACGACTTCTGCAAGTCGAACAAGCCGGGCGCATCCCAGCTTGCCAAGTGGCTCGGCAGCAGCAACCACACCCCCTTGGGTGGCCTGCTGCGCCCGGGCGGGACCAAGGTCTGGGCCAAGCCCGGTTGGTACCCGGCGGACGGGTCGGGCAAGGTGGCAACCAACGACGCGGGAATCGTGTTCTCGGATTGCGGCGACTACCTGTGCGTCGTCATGTCCGACGCCAGCGAGGACTTCGACTCGCTCTTCCCGGTCATCGACGCCATCAACGCCGCCCACGGCAAGATGTGCGGCGGGCATTCGGCCCCGCTGCTCACCGACCAGACGAAGCTCCCCGGCGTGTAGCGCCGCCTTCAACCCCAGGCATTCGCCGTAAGGGAGCCTTCGCCAACCATACCCGCCAACAAAATGGCCGGGCCTCGCCTTTTTTGCCCATAGGGGCATAGGGAGGGAGGTTGACGCGATCGGTCGTCACCGACCACGTCGCAACGTGAGAGAGCGCGGTCGCCCGGAAGGACGGTCAATGTCCGAACGACCGCTGGAGGAAGGGAATACTCTCTGACTCGCACTATAGGCGCTAAACCGTTTTATCAACCAACAGCGTCGGTAATTGGTAGTATTTCTCAGGCGAGTTGTCTACAAACGTCAGCTCAACGGACAAAACCTGCCGAGAAGTGCCGCGAGGGCCCCATCGCACCGGTGCCAGCCAACCCTCAAACAAATCCCCAACCTACTCCTTGACGGGGACGTGGGCGCGCGCCAGGCGCTTGGCCTGCTTTTTGCTCATCGGCCTAGGCTCGGGCGGGAACATCTCCTGCTCCCTGCGAACGCGCGCCTGCACGCGCAGGTTGTCCGGATGCAGGCGGTTCTCGGTGTCCAAAAGGTACGTGTAGACGTCCCGAGCATCATTGCCCTGCTCGTCGTGCATGTCCGCGCACGAGAGGAAGAAGCGGCCGCCCGCGACCCCTCCCCCATTGATGCGAACATACTGCTTGAGGCCCTGAGGCGTCTCGCGGACGCTGATGGTTCGGATTGATTCCGCGGGGTAGGAGTCGACCCTGCCAAACGACTCGAGGGTCAGATCGCTTCCGTCAAACGTGACGACGCGCGGGTAGGCGTGCGTCAGAAACGAGTTGACCACGGAGTACGCGCACACGATGAACAGCAACGCCATAAGCGGACGTAGGACGCCGACAATCAGCAGGACCATCGAGATCGCAAGAACGACGACCGAGACGTACGTCGGCAGAAGCACGTCGATGGCGTAACGGCGCCTGTCATATGTATAGGTGACAACGGGCTGCATTCGCGGCCCCCCATTCGCAATTCCAAGCGGGGCCCGCCAACCAATCGGTCGACGGACCCCGCGGGTGACACTTCTAACTCAGGTCACGCTCCCCATGCGGGAACCATGCCCCAAGGCAGGCTAGGCCTGCGTGCTGCCAGCCTCGGCGGCGGCGTGGAACTCAGCGGCCTCGCGAACGATGCGCTTGCGGTTCCAAATGGCCATGACGCCAGCGATGACGACGGTGACGACCAGGCCGACCCACGGGTTGATCGTGGAGAGAAGGACGAAGATGCCGGACAGCGGGCTGCCGCCGTCAGACAGGACGGTGATCAGCGAGGAACCAGCGACGCCGGTCTCGCCCACGGCGCTGGCGATGTTGAAGCCGGCCTCGGTCGCGGACTGCGTGATGAGCGGAGCGAGGGCGGACGAGATCAGCAGGCCGATGACGACCGAGATCAGACCGATGATCAGGCCACGGAAGCCGTTGCCGCGGCAGATGGGCACCGCGACGGCCAGCATGTAGGTGCCAGCGGTCAGGTCGACGAACGGCAGGGTCTGGTTGCCAAGGGGCTGGAGCACGACGGCAAACAGGACCATCAGCGGGATGCAGATCAGGGCCAGCGACAGGGTCACGGGGTGGCCGACGGCGATGGCGGAGTCAAGACCGATCCAAATCTGGCCGTGGTTCTTGACCTTGGCCTGGATGAAGTTGGAGGCAGCCTCGGAGACGGGCATCAGGCCCTCCATCAGCAGGGAGGCCATGCGCGGGATGAGGACCAGGACGGCACCGAGGGTGACGCCGATGGTCAGGACCTTGGTGATGGAACCGGCGACGTCGGCGACGTCAAAGTAAGCGACCATGCCGATGACCAGGCCGATGATGGTGCCGATGAAGAGGGGCTCGCCAAAGACGCCGAACTTCTTCTGCATGGACTCGACGTCGATGTCGATGTCACGGACGCCGGGGATCTTGTCCAGGACCCAGTTGATACCCATGGCGACGGGGGCATAGGCGAGCGAGAAGCCCTGCGAGATCGAGACGCCGGGCATGTGCAGGGCCTCCTGCACGTCCTTGGCGGTGGCGTCGGCGAGGACCAGCAGGATGACCTCGTCGATGATCGCGGCAGCAAAGCCAAGCGTCAGGTTACCGGTGACGTTGGCGACGAGCGAACCGACGAAGGCGTAGTGCCAGTAGTTCCAGATGTCGACGTTGACGGTCTGGGTGAAGTTCGCCAGGACCAGAATCACGTTGACGACGAGGGCCAGCGGGATGATGACCAGGCCGACGGCAGTGCCCAGGGCGATGGCAGCACCGGCGGGCCAGCCCACGTCGATGACGTTGAGCTGCAGACCGAAGCGGTGGATCATCTCCTGGACGGCGGGGCCGATGGAGGTGCCGAAGCACGAGTTGATGACCAGGTTCAGGCCAATGAAGCCGACACCGACCATCAGGCCTGCCTTCAGGCTCTTGCCGAAGCCGGCACCGAGCACGCAGCCGATGATGGTAAGGACGATCGGCATCATGACGGAGACGCCGAGGCCCTGCAGGAATCCAAAGAATGCGATAACTGCGTCCATTTCAACCTTCCTTCCAAATTCGAATCATGCGCGGCGCCCCATGCGCCACGCGCCATTCCCAAATCAGATGTGCCTGTTGGCAGCCGACTACTTGACGGCAGCAAGAATGTCCTGCTCGGCCTGGGCCTTGCCCACGGTCGTCAGGAACGGGACGCCGGAGACCACGGGGCAGGGAATGCCCGCGGGGGCGGCGGCGGTGCAAACGAGAAGCGCCGCACCGTCGCACTGGCTCGGAGCCTCGGCGATGGAGCACTTGGTGATCTCGTAGTCGTTGACGCCGTTGCTGTCGAGAAGGTCCTTGACCTTGGCGGCGACGACGGTGGACGTGGCGATGCCCGAACCGCAGGCGACGACGATCTTCTTCATTTGGTTTCCTCCCACTATTGTGAAGCGGTGTGGTAAATCGCTTTATCGACTTACCATTTTCCTCCGATACAGTGGAAAACATAATTAGTTAACGTTCAATTAGATTATTCACCATGTTTACTATTCGTTCGATGCTATGTTTACTATTCGTTCGATATATTTGGCCAGGTAAATGACCATATTTTGATTGCCTATCGTTAAATTAGGCAAAAAACAGCAAGATAGTGTGCCTAACCATTCGTCCGAACTGGGTAAATATGCTCAGCAACAGTCAAATGATGTTTAGTAAACTGATTTCACGCAGCAAGATATGACGAAATGAGCGCGAAGTCTGGCGAGAAGAAGCAGCGAGCAGGCGAGGTACCAATGGGCAACAAGGTCAGCATCCGAGACATCGCGGCCGAGACGGGATACTCCGCGGCCACGGTCTCAAACGTCCTCAACAACAAGGGAAACGTTGGGGCAAAGGCAACCCAGGCCATCCTGGACGCCATCGACCGTATGGGCTATCGCCGTCGTGGCGGCATCGACCACATCACGTTCGTCGTGGCACGACGCAACGGCAAGGCGGTCGACAGCCGGCCGTTCCATCCCGCCGTCATCGAGGGGCTCGAGGCAGCCGCACGCAAAGCCTCGCTTAGGGTCTCCCTGTCCATCCTCAACCTCGACGACAACACCAACCTACGGCGCCAGATAAACGAGCTGCGTCAGGACCCGCACGGCTCCCTCGTGGTCCTTGCCACCGAGATGACGACCGACGACGACTATGCCCTGTTCGACGGCTGCGAGTGTCCCCTGGTGTTCGTCGACGGCTGGAGCGAGAGGCTCCCCTTCGACACCATCTCGATCGCGAACGAGTCCGCTGCCTACAGGGCGGCGACCCACCTGGTCGCTTGCGGCCACCAGCATATCGGCTACATAGGACTCGACTTCAGAATCAGGAACTTCCCCCTGCGTGAGCGTGGCTTCAACCGGGCGTTGCATGACGTCGACCTCGAGCTCCGCGACGAGGACAGGCTCCTCGTAGACCCAAACCCCACCCTGGCAGCAGGGCAGATCTCCGATTGGGCCAAGGCCTCCAAGGACCTGCCGACCGCCATCTTCTGCGACAACGACACCATCGCGGCCGCGGCGGTGCGTGGCCTCAGCGATGTGTCGGTCTCGGTTCCCGGTGACGTCTCCGTCATTGGCTTCGACGACCAGGACGTCTGCAGGCTGATAACGCCGCAGCTCACGACCATGCGCGTCCCAAAGCAGCTCATGGGCAGGCTGGCGGTGGAATCCATAAGGCACCAGATCGACGAGGGTCCCGGGCACGAGCCGATTGCCGCCCAGGTCCACGCGTCGCTACTGGAGAGGGAGAGCGTCCGCAAGATCTGACCCCGTCCGCAAGATTCTGCCAGATCAAACAAACACGTTCGCACCAAAACGGGACGGACCCGCACGTATTGGCGGGTCCGTCCCGTTTTCCCGTGGGTGACGAGAAGGAAGACGCAGTCGGTCCGTTGCCTCCGACTAAGTCACGAATTGGGAGGGCGGGCGGCCGCCCCGACATGCGGTCGGTGCCAGGGTGGCCGCAGAGGGGTCCTACTCGTTGTCGCCGGCGGTCATCTGGGTGGCGGAGAGCTCACCCTCGGTGGCAGCGGCGGCGTCCGGCCAGACCCAGCCGGTGAACTCGGGCACGTCGAAGCCCTCGTCCACGGCGAACTGGAAGGCGTCCTGGCGGAACTGCTCCCACTCGGCGATCTTGTCGGCGTACTTCTTGGCATCGATGATGCGGAGAGCGTCGGCAGCGAGAGCCCAACGATCCATGTTGTTGAGGCGCAGCATGTCGAACGGCGTGGTCGTGGAGCCCTTCTCCTCGTAGCCGTGGACGTGCCAGGCATCGTGGCCCGGACGGTCCCAGACGAGGCGACGGATGGTGCCAGCGTAGGCGTGGAAGGCGAACAGGACGGGCTTCTCGCCAGTGCCGAAGAGCTCGGCGAACTCCTCGTCGGAGATGGCGAGGTCGTTCTCGGAGGCGTTCTGGATCTTCAGGAGGTCGACGACGTTGACGAACTTGGCCTTGACACCCTCGCCCTTGAGCATGTCGAGGG
>OLPO01000491.1_pt1 | contig 32058 bp, 29 predicted proteins | sample 1672831 | NCBI WGS metagenome assembly OLPO01 (sample SAMEA3136728, study PRJEB25190) | human gut metagenome
GAGAACTGTCCAACAGACGTGCCATCGCAGCGATGCCGGTAGCGGGAAGTTATCGAAGCATCGACTTTGCACTGAGTAATATGGCGAACTCTCATATTGCGAAAGTTGCGGTTCTGACTCAGTACAACGCAAGATCATTGAATGAACATTTAAGTTCCTCCAAATGGTGGGATTTCGGTAGAAAACAGGGAGGATTGTTTGTATTTACACCGACGATCACTCCGGATAACAGCTTCTGGTATCAGGGAACCGCAGATGCGATTTATCAGAACCTGGATTTTCTGAAGAGAAGCCATGAACCCTATGTGGTCATCGCATCCGGTGATTGTGTATATAAACTGGATTATAACAAAGTTCTGGAATACCATATCGCAAAACGTGCCGACGTGACTATTGTGTGCAAGGATGTGGATGCCAATGAGGATGTGACCAGATTTGGTGTGCTTCGTATGAATGAAGACTACCGGATCGAAGAATTCGAAGAGAAACCGATGTTGTCCGATTATCATACGATCTCCACAGGAATCTATGTGATCCGGCGCCGCCAGCTGATCGAGATGATCGAGCGCTGCGCACAGGAAGGAAGACATGATTTTGTAAAAGATATTCTGATCCGCTATAAGAATCTGAAGAGGATCTATGGATATAAGATCCAGGATTACTGGAACAACATCTCCACCGTTGAGGCTTACTACAAGACCAATATGGATTTCTTGAAACCGGAAGTGAGAGATTATTTCTTCCGTCAGTATCCGGGAATTAACTCCAAGATTGACGATCTTCCGCCGGCAAAATATAATCCGGGATGTCTGGTAAAGAACAGCCTGGTATCCAGCGGCTGTATCATCAACGGGCAGGTGGAGAATTCTGTCCTGTTTAAGAAAGTATATGTGGGAAATAACTGCGTTATCAAGAATTCTATTATTCTGAACGACGTATATCTGGGTGATAATACCCATATCGAAAACTGCATCGTAGAAAGCCGGGATACCATCCGGGCCAATTCTTACTATTGCGGAGAAGGCGAAATAAAAGTTGTCGTGGAAAAGAACGAGCGCTATGCGCTGTAATAACAGAGCAGCTGTCTGGTGGTTCGCGGAGAAATAACTAATCAGCGGTTATAACTGTTCGGAAGGAGAACGACATATGAAAGGGGCATGTGCTATGGAGATTACAGACGTAAGAGTGCGCAAAGTGACAAAAGAAGGTAAGATGAAAGCAGTTGTTTCCATAACAATTGATGATGAATTTGTTGTACATGATATTAAAGTAATCGAGGGAGAGAAAGGACTGTTTATCGCTATGCCAAGCCGTAAGGCTTCCGATGGAGAGTATCGCGATATTGCACATCCGATCAATTCCAACACAAGAGAAAAGATCCAAAGTCTGATTTTGGAGAAATACGAGGAAGTAATGGCAGAAGATGCCGTTGCAGATAATGCGTAACCGGATTGTCATATATATGGGGTGACGCAAAAACGAGATAAAAGCGGTGGCTGGGGGGCCATCGCTTTTTCTTTACAAAATGCCAGAGTCTTGCTATAGTGGAGCGTAGAAAAATGTCCGTGGGAGAATGGGCGGAAGAGAAAGAAAAAGAGGAGACGGGTGTGTGATGAGAGTGGAACTGCCGGAAAGCTTTGAAAAGAGAATGCAAGAGATGCTGGGGGATGAATACGAATCGTATATCGAAAGTTATGATAACCCCAGACAGTACGGACTCCGGATCAATCCGATGAAGATCACGGAAGAGGAACTGGCGGAAGGCTCCGGTTTTTCTCTGGATCCGATTCCGTGGACAAAGACCGGGTATTTTTATAAAGAAGAAGATCAGCCGGCCAGACATCCATATTACAGTGCCGGTCTTTATTATCTGCAGGAGCCAAGCGCCATGACTCCGGCGGCGAGGTTTCCGGTGGAACCGGGGGAGAGAGTTCTGGATCTGTGTGCGGCACCGGGAGGAAAGGCAACGGCTCTCGGCGCTGCGCTTCAGGGAAAAGGTGTGCTGGTGGCAAATGATATCAGTAATTCCAGGGCTAAAGCACTGTTAAAGAATCTGGAAGTATTTGGCATATCCAACGCCTTTGTGACCAACGAAGTACCACAGAACCTGGCAGAGCGGTTTGAAGGATTTTTTGATAAAGTGCTGATTGATGCACCGTGCTCCGGGGAGGGGATGTTCCGCAAAGATCCGGCGGTGATCAAAACCTGGGAGGAAGAACGCCCGGAGTACTTTGCGAAACTGCAGAAAGATATTCTGAAGAATGGTGTGCGGATGCTGCGCCCGGGTGGAAAACTGCTGTATTCCACCTGTACCTTTGCTCCGGTAGAAAACGAGGGAAGTATCTCCTGGATCCTGGAGCAGTGTCCGGAGATGGAACTGATTCCCATCGAAGGATATGAAGGATTCTCCGAGGGTAACCCTGCGTGGGGTGATGGAAGAGAGGAACTGCGCCGCTGTGTGCGGATCTGGCCGCATAAGATGAAAGGAGAGGGGCATTTTCTGGCCCTGCTGAAAAAGTCTGAGGATGCGCCCGAGACAAGGATCAGACTGGAACCGCCGACGCGGATGGATAAGAAAAATAAAGCAGTTCTGGAAGAATTCTTCAGGGACTGTCAGTGGAAGCCGGACTGGGAGCGGGTACAGATCAAGGGCGAGAAAGTCTACCTGGTACCGGAACTTCCGGCAAAGTTGAACGGTATCCATTTCTTAAGAAACGGACTGTATCTGGGAGATCTGAAGAAAAACCGTTTTGAACCATCCCAGCAGCTGGCGATGACGCTGAAGGCTTCCGACTATGAGGGAAGCGTATCCCTTTCACCGGAGGATGAACGGATCGGACGATATCTGCGTGGAGAAACCCTGCTTTTGGAACCGGGGGAAGCGACCAGAGAGAAAGGCTGGATCCTGGTCTGTGTGGATCAGTATGCACTCGGCTGGGGAAAACTTGTGAACGGAGTTCTGAAGAATAAATACTGGAGTGGCTGGCGGTTAAAAGGTTGACAAAAATTCGTATATTTACGGGAAAATTCGCCAAAATCCAACTAATTATTACGTAATTATTACGAGATATTAAAAAACTACTTCACAATGCTACAAAACCATGTTATAATGACTCTTGCCTGAGAAAGTGAGAGGAATTTATATGAGAAGAAAAAGAATCACAAGCCTGGTACTTTCCGTATGTCTTATCGTGGGAAGTGCGGTACAGGGTGGAGCTGCTACCACGCAGGAGAAGATCTCCGATGCGAAGGCACAGCAGCAGGCGAATCAGTCTTCCCTGCAACAGACCCAGGAAAAGATTCAGGAACTGGAATCAAAAAAAGGTGAATCCGAAACATATCTTGCAGATTTGAACACTCAGTTGGACGATCTTCGCAGCAGTCTGGAAAAACTGCAGAACGATTACGATGCGAAGCAGGAAGAACTGACACAGCTGCAAAGTGACCTTGAAGATGCGAAAGCGGATGAAGCGCAGCAGTATGAAGCGATGAAACTCCGTATCCGCTATATGTACGAAAACTCAGCCAGCAATTATATGAACCTGCTGTTCGAATCAGGAAGTATTTCTGATTTCTTAAACCAGGCTGAGAACATTTCCCAGATGTCAAAGTATGACAGAGACATGCTGGATACATACAAAGAAACAAAAGAAGCCATCCAGACCAAAGAGGAACAGGTGGCACAGGAAAAAGAAGAGATTGTGGCTCTTCAGCAGGAGAGCGCGGACAAGCAGGCAGCAGTAGAAGAACTGGTGGAGGCAACTTACCAGCAGATCCGTGAATATCAGGAGGATATTCAGAGTCAGCAGACAGCAGAGAATGATCTGTTGACCAAGATCAGCAGTCAGGAAGATGCGATCAACGACCTTCTTCGTCAGGCAAAAGAGGAAGAAGCAGCAGCCAGATTAGCAGCACAGCAGGCGGCACAGGCAGCAGCTGAGAAAGCGGCACAGGAAGCGGCAGCAAAAGAAGCGGCAGAGAAAAAAGCGGCAGAAGATGCAGCAGCACAAAAGGCAGCACAGCAGAAAGCAGCGCAGCAGGCAGCGTCAGCGACACAGAAAAAATCAAACAGCAGTACAACAACGACTACAACGACAAGTAATATTGCTGCGAATACAACAACTTCAACAACTACAACAGACAGCTCCGACGATACCATCGATACTTCACAGGGCAAATACCTGGGAAGATTCAAACTGACAGCATATTGCAACTGTTCCATCTGTTGCGGAAAATGGTCCGGCGGCGGTACAGCCAGCGGAACCACTCCGACACCGGGACGTACCATCGCGATGGCGGGAGTTCCATTCGGAACCAAACTTTCCATCAACGGTCAGATCTATACCGTAGAAGACAGAGGAACCGCATACGGACATGTGGACATCTTCATGGGAAGCCACAGCCAGGCATTGAGCTTTGGTATGAAATATGCGGATGTGTATCAGGTGAACTAGAGAAAAATAAGAACAGAGAGTGCAGGATACGGGAAACGTGTCTGCGCTCTCTTTTTTCGCTTACAGGAGATTGATTTCCTGTTCATAATCCGGCTTCCGGCTGCATAGAATGCAGATAGTTTCATAGCTACGAAACAAAGGAGGGGAAAAGATGGATGCCACGATTCTGGTAAACCGTACACACCGCTTACCGCGAAAAGCGATACCACAGACCTTAGTTGAGCCGGAAATCATCTTTGATGCACCTGTCGGGGACAGGAAAAGATTACTTGCAGTCAGTGCGGCGAAGGGAGTGGAGGCGCTTTTTGCGAGAGGAAAAGAGGAAGGAATCTATCTGTGCGGAGTATCCGGTTACCGAAGTTATGAAAGACAGGAAGAACTCTATCAGAAGAAACGGCGGGAACAGCCGAAAGAAAATGGAGATCCTGTACATTGGATAGCACCGCCGGGAGCCAGTGAGCATCAGACGGGTCTGGCACTGGATGTTTCCTGCCAGGCGGTTGACTATCAACTGGATGAGCGTTTCGGAGAAACCCGGGAAGGCCGGTGGCTGAAACGGTGTGCACCCTTATATGGCTTCATCCTGCGCTATCCGAAAGGGAAAGAGCATATAACTGGATATGGATGGGAGCCCTGGCATATCCGGTATGTAACCCGGTCGCTGGCGTTGTACCTGACACTTACAGGGCTGACACTGGAAGAATATTATGAGCAGAAGTAACTATTCAGTAGGTAGCATTCCGCGAGGTGTTTTGGCATGGTTTTTGCCAAAATCCCGAGACATACAAGTCAAAATGCCATCACCGAAGGTGATTAGAAATGCATTTTGACTCGTAACTGTGAGGGTACTGAACAGTTACGAGCAGAAATAAAATGAGGCGGAACGCCGGCAAAAGATGCTGGTGTTCCGCCTTGTTGTTACATTGTATATCATCAATTGTTCATAGTGAAGGTCAGATATCGGGCGATCATTTCTGCTACCTTTGCATCCGCTTCGGAAATCGGATCCGTGCGCTTCATGCCAAGAAAACACACGGCCCCGACCGGATCCCCGTCCCGTGTCACAGGAACCAACGCCTGTTCCGTGTGCGCATCATCGTCTGTCACCGGATAATAAGCGTTATTTTCCGGGATAAAATCCCGGTCAAAGAGTCGCTGCTCCATCGCTTTACTGAGAGATTTCCCCTGATACTTCTTATTCTCCGGCCCGGCCGCGGCCACCACCTGCTCCTGATCACAGATACAAAACAACTTCCCGCACGTCTTTGCCGCCGCATCCGCCAGCTGCTGCGCTCCGCTCGAAAACTCCCCGATCGGCGAATATTTCTTCAGAATAATCTCCCCGTTCCGATCCGTAAAAATCTCCAGAGGCTCCGATTCCCGTATCTTCAACGTCCGCCGTATCTCCTTCGGAATCACCACCCGCCCGAGATCATCGATTCTTCGTACAATACCTGTTGCTTTCATAGACTTTCTCCTTATCCGTATAAATATGATGTGCTAAACCTGGTTTTAGATGAAATTAAAGTTCTGGTGTTAGTATTGGCGGATTTTTGGAAAATATGAGTGAAATTGGAAGGATTGGGATTCTTGCGAATCAGTTTTACCAAAGGCCATCAATAAATTCAAAATTTGTCCTTTTTTGAAACCGGGAGGAGGTGGGAAACATCTAATAAGGTGGGATAAGTCTGATGCATAGTGAGAGTTATACGAAGTTAGGTATAATTCTTTGGTGGTAATAAAGTAAGGGATATGGTATAATTTATCGGATAGAGTATTATTAATTAGGTAATTTGAATCTATTATTGAAAATGGAGAATAAAGAAAGGGTATTTAATAGAGGCAAGATATGCAGGCAAATATATATCTTAGTGTAGTGACAATTTTAGTGTTATTGATGTTATTTTTCTTGTTTGGCTCCTTGATAACATATAGGTCTGGAAAAAATAGCAATACCTTGTTTTTTACGATAAATATTGGATTCATGGTTTATTTCGCACTTTTCGAGATTGTTGCTCTACCGATGAAATTGTTGTTACAGCCATTATCAAAATTGTCTATCGTATGGGTGGTAATTTGTGTAATAGTTAGTATCATTTCTGTTATATTAAATACAAAGCACTGGTCGAACTATTTTGAGAGTGTAAACTTTAAAAGTACTATTCGAAATGGTGTAGTAGTTATTATCGCTTTGATTGCTTTAGTATATTTAATAACAAATAATATCCAGTATGGTAGTAGCATAGATTCGGCGTATTACATTGGAATATCTGGTTCTTCAGTTTATACAGATACGATCGAACAGTATGATCCGTATACAGGTGTAAAAATGGAGACTCTGGATTCGTTATATTTAATGCTTACATACTCAGTGCATAATTCAGTGATAAGTATGATCACAAAGATACATCCATTGATTGTGTATAGATTTATTATGTCAACAGTTGTTATCGTAATTACGGGGGTGAATCTGTATAATATAGCAGCAGAATTCTTGAATAAGAACAAAAATAGATTGTTGGTAACGTGGCTTTTGATGATTGCTGTGTATATGTGTGGTTATTCCATGTATTCACCTACAGGATTTTTTGCGTATAGAACATTTGAAGGGAAAACTATTCTGGCAGTTATTGTGATACCGACGATGTTATTAATCTTGATATGTACGCTTAAAAAAAGAAGTAGTATATGGGACTGGTATGCAATGGTTTGTACGTTGATAGGTGGAATGGCTTTTTCCATGTCAGCAATGTTATTAATGCCAACACTTATTTCTATGTACTATATTCCTGTGATTTTAAGTAAAAACAGAAAACGGGTTGTGTGGAAATATGCAATTAGTATGTTGATATGTGCACTGTTTATTGGAACTCATTTGTGCATTTCAAAAGGAATCATACAAATAAAAATTCTGTAAGAAAAGAGGATATGATGCAGGGAATTACAGCTGAAGGATACGGATGGGATTTTATTTGGCAAAATATACAGGCTTATTTGAATGGAAACTGGCTGTGGGTGTATATATTATTGTTTTTTGAACTCATATTGTTTACAAAAAATAAGCGATGGATGAATTTGGGAATATATCCATATATTTTGTTTGCATTGACAGTCTGTAATCCATTGGTTATAAAAGTTGCAGGAAAAATATTTGGATTATCAGACAGATATTACCGTTTTTTTTGGCTTATTCCAATAGCACCGATGGTTGGTTTTTGCTATGCGACTATAGCCCAAAAAGTAAATAGATGTTGGATATGTGTACTCATATGGGGAATGATTTTAGGTAGTGTAGTTGTATTGGGCAAACCGGTATATTCGAGTGCTGCACCACCTTATGTAAAAAAAACAAATGTTTATTATACGTGGAACGAAGTTATAGATATCGATAAATTACTCCATTCTGATGGGAAGAAGGATCCTAAAGTTTTATATTCAGGATGGCTAATATATGATTTGAGACAATATGATCCAAGTATTATTTCTGTACTGGGAAGAAGTGATATAGAGGCATATAATTCCCTAGATGAGGAAAAAGATCAGTGGCTGTTGTTACGCGATTGGAGTCCTCGGGCAGTTCTTGCGTGGGTTCAGTTGGCATCGAATAAAGAGTTGATTAGTCTGGAATATTTTAGACAAATTGTAGCGGTAGAGCAGTTGGATTATATAATCGTACCATCGGATGATGAAAGAACTTTACAATTTTATCAGAACTATGGTTGTAGCATATTAGGCGAAGTAGACGGATATACAGTATTAGATACGGAAATTGATTAATAAATGGAGACAAAAGATGAAAAAAGATAACGAACAATATAAGCGAATGATACGTATTTTTCTGGTTGTGATTTTGGTAGCATGTGAAACAAGTTTATTTATGTATAGTTGGATTAAAAACTATAATTTATACACGGTATTTCCGTTCTTTCAAAAGGGTCATTGGATGATGGGGGGGATGTATGTCCTGTATCAGATGATCTTCCTGTACATATTTGGTGGACTGAAAGTCGGTTATTTAAAGAAAGCAAATATTATTTATTCACAGATTTTGGCGTTAATATGTGCGAACATTGTTATGTACTTGCAGATTGTGTTATTATCTGTTCGTTTTGTAAATATAGTGCCTTTGTTAAAAGTTACCGTTTGCGATATAGTAATTGTGGTAATTGTTGCATGGGTTAGTGAATGGATTTTCAGAAAACTTTTTCCACCACGAAAGATGCTAGTTGTTTATGAGGAATATGATCCAACAGATTTCATCAGAAAATTGAATACTCGAAAAGATAAATATAAGGTAGAACAAAAAATTAATGTGTCGGTTGGATTGAAAGTGCTTGAAGAAGAAATAAAGAAATACGAAGGTGTTGTTATTTATGATGTTCATTCCGAAATGCGTAATAAAATTTTGAAATTTTGTTATGGAAATGATATCAGAGCTTATTCAACAACTAAGGTTTCAGATATTTTAATACGTGGAGCAGAGAGTTTACATATTTTTGATACACCGTTATTGTTATATAGAAATCATGGATTGAGTTTTGAACAGAGATTTGTAAAGAGAACTATGGATATTGTAGTGTCTGCCTTGATGTTGTTGATTACTTCTCCTATTTTTTTGATTGCATCTATTGCAATTAAACTCTATGATGGAGGACCGGTTTTTTATCGTCAGGCAAGATGTACTATGAATGGTAAAGTGTTTCATATTTTTAAATTCAGAAGTATGATAGTAGATGCCGAAAAAGATGGAAAATCTCAGCCTGCTGCAGATCATGATCCAAGAATAACACCTGTAGGAAGAGTTTTGCGAGCAACACGTTTAGACGAGTTACCTCAGTTAATAGATATACTAATTGGAAATATGAGCCTGGTTGGGCCACGACCAGAGCGTGTAGAACATGTAGAAAAATACACAGAAGATCTTGCGGAATTTGAATATAGGTTAAAAGTACGTGGTGGGTTGACGGGATATGCACAGATTTATGGTAAATATAATACTAGTCCATATGATAAACTTCAATTGGATTTGATTTATATTCAGAATTATTCCATCTTCTTGGATATTAAGTTGATTTTAATGACTATTAAAATTATGTTTATGAAAGAAAGTACAGAGGGATTTTCTGAAGAACAAAAGAAGGAGTATGTAGATCGATGACAAAGAAAATCGTCTTTTTAGCACTACATTTATCATATGGAGGTACTGAACGGGCAATTATATCGGAAGCTAATATGTTGGTTAAAAGATATGAGGTTGAGATAATCAGTTTCTATCATTTGTGTGATAAACCGGCATTTGAAGTGGATCCAAGGGTAAAAATAACATACTTAACAGAAGGATTAAAACCCAATCGAGATGAAATAAAAAATGCGATAAAATCGAAAAGACCTTTACAATTACTTAAAGAATGTAGTAAAAGTATCAAAATTTTATATTTGCGTACGACAAGTATGAAAAAGGCAATAAAGAAATCAAATGGTGATGTGCTTATCTCGACAAGATATTTGTATCATAAGTTGGTGACAGAGAATGCGAAAGATGGAGTTGTTTGTATCGCGCAGGAACATAATCATCATAATAATAATGAAGAGTATATAAAAAAACAAATTGAGTCGGTAAAACAGATGGATTATTTCATGCCGGTTTCACAGGAATTGACAGATTTTTATGCGGACAGACTTTCAGAAACTACTGTAAAATGTAAATATATTCCGCACAGTCTTGACTATATTCCTGAAAAGGTTTCTGACTTAAGAGGGAAAAGCATTATTTCAGTTGGAAGATTATCTCCTGAAAAAAATTATGAAGAGTTAATAAAAGTTTTCAAACAATTGTGTGTGGAAGATACAGAATGGACGCTGAATATTATTGGAGATGGCGTTGAAAAAGAAAAATTAAATTTACTAATAGAAGAATATCATTTGAAAGATCGTGTAGTTTTACACGGATTTCGAGATAAAAAGTATATTGAAAAATTAATGTATCAGAGTTCAATTTATGTTATGACTTCTTTAACGGAATCTTTTGGATTGGTTCTAATTGAAGCACAATCGTATGGTCTTCCTTGCATTGCGTATGATTGTGCGCAGGGAGCTAAGGAAATTATTGAAGATGGTGTAAATGGAATTTTGATACGGGACTATTCAAGAGAGCGAATGGTGAATGAGTGCAAAAAAATGATGCGGGAATATGAGTATAGGAAAAAAATTGGCGAAAATGGAAGAAAGAGCGTCAATAAATATTCGTGTGAATGCGTAGAAAAACAGTGGTTTGATTTTATAGACAATATTTGATAAAGGAAGTACGTATGAAAAAAGAAAAAAAAATTATATTGCTAAATTGGTATATCATACTTCAGCCAATCATTGATATTCTTACATCGTTAGGTGTACGGTATGGCAGTGACTCTATTACGCTGGGAGTAGCAATAAGAGCAGTATTTGTAGGAATAATGGCGTTCTATGTAATGTTTATTTATCGCGGGAAATATGAAAAAGCTGTTAAAATATATGTGGCTATAATTTCAGTGTATGGTCTTGCTTTTCTGGCAAATGCAGCGGTTTGTAGTGGAACTTATACAATAATAACGAATATAAAAATGTTTATAAAAATGTATTACTTTTTATATGTTTTATTGGGGCTTTTTTGTATGTATCAGCAATATCAATATGTTGTATCGGATTGGTTGTTAGTTGGTGTTTACTGCGAATATACGGTGAGTATATTTTTATCAGCAATAACGAATACAAGTTTTGGAACGTATGACTACGGAAAAGGGTATTGCGGATGGTTTTATGCGGGAAATGAAGTTGGTGCGATCATATCAATATTAGCGATAGTGGCCTTATTTTGGGCTGTAAAAAGTAAGAAAAAGTTTGTTTGGATTAGTATAGGTTTTTTGTGTGCTTTTAGTGGTACATATGTGGGAACAAAAGTTCCGTTATTGGCAAGTGCTATGGCTGTAATTGTGCTGGGCTTTGTATGTTTGATTCAAAAGATATTATATAAAACAAGTAGTAGAAATATTATTAGATGTGTAATTATACTTTTAGCTTATTGTACTTTATATATGGCAAATTCACCCGTACGACAGAATAATGGAATCATGGTGACGGAACATTATGAAGAGAGTGTGGTTGAGAAAGAAGAAGCTTTAGAAAATGAGGAAAACATTCAGAAAAATAAAGCATATCTTGTCATTAACTGGTTATTAAGTAATAGGTTGGTATATGTAGAGGGAACTATAAACCGATATTGTACCGGTACAGTATCAGAAAAATTGTTAGGACTCGGGTATAGTTATACGGTAGGTAAGGGACTAAACAGTAACCTGATAGAAATGGATTTCCTGGCATTGCTGTTTTACCACGGAATAGTAGGTTTGATGATTTATATATTACCGATTTGTTTTTTTGCGGTATACTGTATTAGAGCTTTGTGGAAGGCGATAAAGAAGATTTTTGAGAATGAAAGTGCTATTGTATATACATATGGAATACTTATTGGTCTTGCGTGTGCAGCAGTATCGGGACATGTGTTAATAGCACCGGCAGTGAGTATATATATTGCAATATTGATTATAAAGCTTGTTGATAATTCAGATAACAATTTGGAGATGTTGAAATGATAGATTTTTTTAATAAATTATACAAGGTAACAGAAAAAGAGTTCTTTTCGGAGATGAAAAGTAATTTATCACGGAACAATAAAATGTTTATTGTGACAGCGAATCCTGAGGCATTCATGTATGGTGGTAATGATATTGAAGTAAAAAAACTGTTATTAGATGAAAAAACTACAGTAGTGGCCGATGGCATTGGTTTAGTGAAAGCTGCTAAAATGTTGGATATACAGATACCAGAAAGAATACCGGGTATTGATATTGCTCAGCAATTATTGGAATATGGAAATGAGATGGAAAAAAGTGTTTATTTATTTGGCGCTAAACAAGAAGTAATAGAGGCTATGGTTGACAGAATAAATAAAGAATATCCGAATCTGATAGTTGCAGGATACACTAACGGTTATGTAAAAGATAAGGATAAAGTATTTGAAACTATAAAAGAATCTGGTGCAGATATAGTATTGGTAGCACTTGGAATGCCTGCACAGGAAAAATTAATATATTCTCATTTGGAAGAATTTGAAAAGGGAATTTTTGTAGGGGTTGGTGGTTCTTTTGATGTACTTAGTGGTATTAAAAAGCGTGCGCCAGAATTCTTTATAAAACATAATTTGGAATGGTTATATAGAATAACTAAAGAACCGTCCAGATTAAAACGTTTCTATGATAACAATATTAAATTTTTATTTAACGTAAGTAAGGAGAAAAAATGTCTAAAATAAAAGTTATGTCTGTATTCGGAACCAGACCGGAGACGATTAAAATGGCACCGGTTGTTCATGAACTGGAAAAAAGAGAAGAAATTGAAAGTATTGTATGTGTAACTGCGCAGCATCGTCAGATGCTAGATCAGGTTTTGGAGGCTTTTCATATTGAGCCGGATTATGATCTTGATATTATGAAACAAGGTCAGTCATTATCGGACATTACAACCAGGGTTTTACAGGGTATGGAAGGTGTTATCAAGGAAGTTCGACCAGATATTGTGTTAGTACATGGAGATACAACCACTACATTTGCGGGGGCGCTGGCAGCATTTTATCAGCAGGTTGCAATAGGACATGTAGAAGCTGGACTTCGGACACATAATAAATATTCACCCTTTCCTGAAGAGATGAACCGGCAATTTGTAGGCGCTATGGCAGATTTAAACTTTGCTCCGACGGAACAGAGTAAACAAAATCTGTTGAACGAAGGAAAAGATCCTGAATCTATCTATGTTACCGGAAATACAGCAATTGATGCTTTGAACCTTACCGTAGACAAAGAATACAAGGATGAAATTATCAATTGGGTGGGAGAAGATCGTCTGATTGTTCTGACTGCACACAGAAGAGAAAATCTTGGAGAACCGATGTTACGGATGTTCCATGCCATTCGACGTATTATTGAAAAATATGATGACGTTAAAATGGTATACCCTGTTCATTTGAATCCGTTAGTAGTAGATGCGGCAAATAAAGTATTTGGAGACTGTGATAGGATTAAATTGATCAAGCCATTGGAAGTTGTGGAATTCCATAATCTTCTTAGCAATTCTTATTTGATTTTGACAGATAGTGGAGGAATTCAGGAAGAAGCTCCTTCTTTGGGAAAACCGGTTATTGTTTTGCGTGATACAACAGAACGCCCAGAAGGAATTGAGGCAGGAACGTTAAAACTTGCTGGAACAGAGGAAGAGACTATATTCCAGTTAGTAGATGAGCTGCTGTCTGATGAAAAAGAGTATCAGAGAATGAGTAAAGCATCGAATCCATATGGGGATGGGCATGCAAGTGAACGTATTGCAGATGTAATTATCGCACATTTTAACAAAGCAGAGTAAATGTAATTTATCTGGAATATAGGAGTATAAAAGATGAGAAAAATTCTTTCAATTTCGGTTGCATCATACAATGTCGAAAATACCTTAAAAGAAACTGTGGATTCTATGCTTAAATGCGAAAATGTTAAGGAATTAGAGATTATTATTGTAAACGATGGATCTAAGGATAAAACGTTAAAGATTGCGGAGAATTATAAAAAGGAACATCCAGGGTCTATTGTTGTAGTAGATAAAAAGAATGGTGGTCATGGATCGACCATAAATGCAGCACTTGATGTTGCGACGGGTAAGTATTTTAAAACTGTTGATGGAGATGACTGGGTTGATTCGACTGAATTGGATAAATTAATTGTCTCTCTCAGAACATGTGAAGCAGATTTGGTAACAAGTGATTTTTCATTATGTTTAGAAAATTCTGGGGAAAAAGTATTACGTCATAATGGAATCGATTATGCAGGGAAAACGATTAATATAGATGACATATTAAATAAACGAGCATTTCAGATGCATGAAATCTCAATTAGAACGGATTTGCTGAAAGATTCTAACTGCAGAATATTAGAAAATTGTTTTTATGTGGACAGAGAATATATGCAGTATTGCGTAGGATTATCTGAAACAGTATGTGAGTATGATTATAATGTTTATCAGTATCGTGTGGGAGATATAAATCAGAGTGTTTCTCCACAAAGCAGAGTGAAGAGAATTAACGATCAAAAAAAATTACTTATAAGGCTGTTGGAATGGGAAGAAAAGTGCCCGATAAAATCACATAAACAATACCTACAAAAAGATACGTTGCAATTTATCGATTATATTATTGAAAGTTATTCGTTTTTTGACTTGCAAAGGTGTAGTCAGGTGAAATATGAATTGGTACAGCTTTTTGCTAATATACAAAAAAATTATTCGTATGTCGATCTGAATAAAAAATATATTTCATTTTGGAATTATAATAATGCTTCAATAAAATCAAAGATTTTTTATACTATCCGATACCTGGTTATTTGTTCAAACTTTAAAGGATTTTCTTTGGTTATGTTAATGCAAAAAATAAGAAGAAAAGATTGGTAAAGAACATATGCAGTGAAGATTTTGTTGGTATGAGATACTAAGAAATGAAATGGATGAAAAGGAATCACAATGAAAGAAAAGTCTATAAAATTAAATTTCATAATGAATATTATATTGACAATGTCATCATTTATATTTCCGGTGATAACTTTTCCATATGTTTCAAGGATATTATTGCCAGAAGGAACAGGGAAGGTGGCGTTTGCAACGTCGCTGATTTCTTATTTCTCAATGTTTGCTCAATTAGGAATACCAACATATGGAATTCGAGCCTGTGCCAAGGTCAGAGATAATAGAAACGAATTATCAAAAACAGTACATGAATTACTTATAGTTAATTTAGGTATGTGCGTTATTTCGTATGTGGCATTATTTATGGCATTAAGGTACGTGCCTAGATTAGCAGAAGATAAATCATTGTATGTGATTATGAGCTTTACAATTGTTTTAACTTCAATTGGCATGGAATGGCTATATAAGGCACTCGAACAATATACATATATAACATGTCGTTCAGTTATATTCAAATTTATAGCTCTAATTGCGATGTTTTTATTGGTTCATGAAAAATCAGATTATATAATTTATGGTGGAATCACTATTTTTGCATCATCGGCATCTAGTGTTTTGAATCTTATTAATGCCCATAAATATATTGACTTAAAACCAATTGAAAATTACAATTTCAAACAGCATCTTAAACCAATATGTATATTCTTTGCGATGGCGTGTGCAACTACGATTTATACCAATCTGGATAATGTTATGCTTGGCTTTATGGCTACAGATATGGATGTTGGATATTACAATGCAGCAGTGAAAATAAAAGGAATTTTAGTTGCGGTTGTTACCTCTCTAGGTACGGTATTATTACCAAGAGCATCGTATTATGTTGAAAATGGTATAATGGATGAATTTACACGAATAACGAATAAAGCATTAGCATTTGTTGGATTAGTGTCAACTCCATTAATGATTTATTTTATTTTGTTTGCAAAAGAGACCGTCTTCTTTTTATCAGGTAAAGAGTATGCCGGTGCTATTATACCGATGCAGGTTATCATGCCAACAATATTGCTCATAGGAATTACCAATGTGCTAGGAATACAAGTACTAATTCCGCTTGGAAAAGAAAAAATAGTACTTTATTCAGAAGTCATAGGTGCTATTGTTGATGTGATAATAAATATGATGTTAATTCCTAAATTAGCTTCTACAGGGGCTGCAATTGGAACAGTAATCGCAGAATTGGCAGTATTGATTGTGCAATATAGTGTCTTGAGAAATGAAGTAGGTGGTACACTTAAGAAACCGTATTATATAAAAATTAATATTGCAGTATTGTTAGCATGTTTGGTATCCTGTTGGGTTAAAGTACTGGGCACAGGAGAGTTTATAACGTTAATTGTATCAGCAATATTGTATTTTGGGGTATATGGACTAGTTTTATTAGTGACAAAAGAAGAGATGGTAATGGAAGTTTGGCAGATGGTTATGAAATGGTTTAGAAAGCTGTGTAATAAACATTAACTAGTCATAAAAAAATAATGCAAAAAGAACAATAAACGCAGGAGATATGAAAATGGCAGCAGTTAGTCTTATTGTACCTATTTATAATGTTGAAAAGTACTTGGAAAAATGTTTGCAATCAATTGAAAAACAAATATTTGATGATTATGAAGTGATTTTGGTCGATGATGGATCCATAGATAATAGCAGGAAAATTGCAGAGTTGTTTATACGGAAGGATCCTTCAAAATTTAAACTAATTCATCAGGAAAATCAAGGATTAAGCGGAGCGCGAAATAAAGGGTTATTATATGCTACAGGTGAGTATATTTGTTTTGCTGATAGTGATGATTATTTGGAACCGCTGTATTTAAAAGAAATGTATGATCAGGCTAAAAAGAATGATGCGGATATGGTCTTTTGTGCATTTGCCAGTGTAGATGAGCAGGGTAATTTTATAAAAGAAATACATGAACAGGGATTTATGGAAGGAGAAACGTATTCAATATACGGGAAGCCGGAATTGCTCTTAATACAGAATGCAGCATGGAATAAAATGTATAAGAGAAGCATTATTTCAAAAAACGGATTATTGTTTACGTCTAATGTATGGTATGAAGACTTACGATTTGTAAAAAAATATATGGCGTTTTGTGAGAGATGCATCTATTGTGATAAAGTTTTATATAATTATTTGATCCGATCTGGATCAATCATGAATAGCATGGCATCAGAGAGAAACCTTGAAATAATTGGAGCAATTCAAGAAATTCAGGAATTTTATCAGAAGGAACTTGGAACAAATCAATTTTGGAATGAAATTGAATTTATAGCAATTGATCATATGTATATATCAACAACTGTGAGATTGATTCGGGCTCATGGAAAGAATTACAAAGAATTGATTGGAAAATTAGTAGATAAATTCAAAAGGGAGTTTCCTAATTACAAAAAAAATCCCTATATTTCAAAAATGGATAAGAGAAGAAAAATAGTTTTTCATTTACTGAATCTCAAGATGTATAATTTAATATATATATTGTTTGCAATAGCTAGCTGAATAAATATAATAAATCGCTTGTGTCTAGAGAGGATACAAGCATTTATTTTACAATGTGTTAGAAGGTGAGAATATTAGATATAGAAAGGAAATTTATGAACATACATACAAATATAAAAGAGATTATAAAAAAATATGGAAGGGGAATAATCAATCTAATTATTGCCGTGGGTGTTAGTTTTATATTGTCAGCTAGAAGTCTATATTTTTCAACAGGTCAATTTGGAATCGAGATGTTTAAATCGTATTTTGCAAATGTGTATACTATAATACTAAATACGGCACCTATTCTTTTCGTTATATTAATTCTTCTTGTTATTGTTAATCGATTATGGATTAGTGTAGGAATTGCATCGATTCTTGTGATCGTCCTGTCATTGATTAATTATTTTAAATTATCATTTCGTGATGACCCATTATTAGTAGAGGATCTTTCATTATTTTTTGAGATGAGAAATATGACGGAACGTTATAAAATCCACATAAGCAGTTCTAAAAAGGTTAATATTATTGCGATAATGATGGAGGCCTATGGAGATTTTTCTGTTTATCCACAAATAGAATTTGATTCGGAGAATAATCCGTATGCTGCATTTAACCGTATTAAAGAAATATCATATCATGGAAATTTATTGACCGATATTTTTGCGGCTGGTACTGTCAGAACAGAGCGAAGATTTATAACAGGAGCAGATGCATATCCAAGTCTTCGTAAAAATACATATTCTTATGCGAGATATTTTACAGACCAAGGGTATTGCGTGGAGGGAAGCCATCCGTGCTATAGTTGGTTTTATAATAGAATAAATGTCAACGATCACTTGGGATTCAGTAAATATGATTTTTATGAGTCTCGTTACAGTGAATTGGCAAATGGGGAAATAGCAGGAGATAATGTTCTGTTTCCTGAATTGTATAAAGATTTGAAAAACTCAATTGATGATGGAATTCCTTATTTTAATCTTAGTGTAACGTATCAAAATCATGGACCGTATAGCACGGAACAATTATATGATACATCATATGTGATTAAACAAGAGGACTATACAGACGATGAATATAATATTTTAAATAATTACTTGTCTGGAATAAAGAATACAGGCGAAGAACTGGAAAAACTTATTGAAGAAATTGAGAGCCTGGACGAGCCATGTGTATTGGTTGCTTTTGGAGATCATAAACCTTGGCTTGGTGAAGGAAATAGTGTATATGAGATGTTGGGAATAGATTTGGATGTAAGTACATTAGAAGGATTTTATAATTATTATGCGACTCCTTATATAATGTATGCAAATGATGCTGCAAAACAGATAACGGGAAATCAGTTTGTAGGAGAGGGGGCGGATCTTGCGCCGAATTATCTGATGAATGAGTTATTTGAAAAATTGGGATATGATGGACCCGCATTTATGAAAATTACTGATTTGGTCAGAAAAACGATAACCGCACATAGTGGAGATATCTTTATGGAAAATGGGGAAGTCGTGGATAAATTGTCAGATGAAGACCAACAGGTATGGGAGCAATATAAGAAATATGAGTATTATTTTATGAATCAAAAATGGAATGATTAGAAAAGGAAGTGTGGAAATGGATATGAAGCAGCTGGGACAGTATAAGGAAAGAAATTTGTTCCTGCGGGGAATGGTGCCGCTTATTGGGTATAAAACAGCTACGGTGACGTATGCACGAAAGGAAAGACTGGCAGGAGAAAGTAAGTATCCGTTAAAGAAGATGCTGTCGTTTGCCTGGGATGGGATTACATCTTTTAGTATTAAACCGATTAGTATGATTATGGCTTTTGGAGGTGTAATTGTTGCCTGCTCAATGATTGCATTTATTTACACGCTGGTATCATACTTTATGGGACATGTCAGCCCGGGATGGTCTTCACTGATGATTTCCATTTGGTTTTTGGGTGGAGTGCAGTTGTTATTTATCGGAGTTGTCGGACAATATGTAGGGAAAACATATATAGAAAGTAAGGAACGTCCACGGCATAATGTGGAGAAGTTTTTGAATCATGAAGAGTAATTCAAAATTTCTCAGATAGTACAGAATAGGAATGGGCTGTATAGTGGTTTATTGAGAAATATATGTGGTGAAATAGAAAATTTTGATAAAGGATATTTTGACAAGTGCGAAAATGGAGGGAAAATGAGAAAAGTATTGGTAGGTCTGGTGTCTGTGGGTTTGATGTTAGAAATGTTGTGTGCATGTGGCTCGCAGACGGAAAAAGTTATACCGAATGAGGTAAATAATGAAAAATCGCCGGTAGAAACGGAAGAGACGGAAAGAGATGTTTTGCTGGATAAATCCGAAAAGGTAATAGGAATTCCAGGTCTGAAAAGTCAATACAAATTAATCGTAGTAAACGATCAACATATTATAGTTCCTGATGGCGACTATATATCAGAAAAGAGTGAAGAAATCGAACAACGTGTTGCTATGTTTTCAAATTCTGACGGAAAAACTTCGCAGGAAACGTGGCCGGAAATAGTAGATGCAATCAATGCGGAAAATCCAGACGGTGTAATCTTGAATGGTGATATGATCGATTTCTTTTCAGAAGCTAATTTGAACTGCCTGATGACAGATTTAAAACGGATTAAAGCTCCGGTTATGTACAATCGTGCAGATCATGATTTGGGAATCTGGTATAGTGATACATACACAGACGAGGATGTGCAGCAGAAAGAGAAAGAATCCTGGGATATGGAAGAGGTAATGGTTCAGGATTTTGATGAGTTCCTGGTTGTGGGAATTAATAATAATACCAGCCAATTATCAGAAGCGGGATTGGAAAAATTAAAAGAATTATGGGCGGAAGATAAACCAATTATTTTAACAATGCATGTCCCGCTGAAATCGCAAGTGAATGATGGTCTTAGCGATGCTTCAAAGGCTGTATGGCAGGACCGGGCACTTTTGTGGGGAACAGATTGCTTCTATAGCCCGGACGAAGTGACACAACAATTTCTGGACATGGTATTTGTAGAAGACAGCCCGGTGGTCGCTGTGATAGGGGCGCATCTGCATTTTGCGTATGATGACCAATTGACGGAGAAGATACCACAGTATGTGTTTGATGCTTCGTTTAAGGGGACGGTTGGGGTGATTACGGTGAAGTGATGAAAGAGATTTGTTAGATGAAGTAAACAGAAAGTGGCATGCTGGTAGATTGGCTGCTCTGATATAGAAAATGCAAATCGATAGGTTTATATTATATAGAATGACAACAGGCTTCATTATATATACGGGAGTGAAGATGATTAAAAACTGTATATTCGACTTTTATGTTTAATTCTGACCCACCTGAATTCAGGTGGGTCATTTCTGTATACAAATTTGATTTTTACACTGTGAATTGACCCGCCCAGTGTATCAATTGAATGGAAGTTAAGATTATCGTCATTGACATTTCAATAGTTTTACCCTATAATCGTTCTAAAAAGAACAATAAAGGAGGGAACCAATGTATTTCTGGGATAAGCATAAAACAATTACTACTTATTATGAATTGCTTTCCGGCGAGGTATGTGACCGTTATGGATTGACGCAGATGGAATATGACATCCTCATGTTCCTGCATAATAATCCGCAGTACAATACCGCGGCAGAAATCGTAAAGATCCGCAAATCAACCAAATCCCACGTTTCCACTTCGCTGAAAAACCTGGAAAGTAAAGGGCTGGTGGAGCGTATCCAAAGCAAAGACAATAAAAAACATATTGAAATTGCTTTGTTGGATCAGGCTGAGATAATTATAGAAGCAGGCCTGAACGCACAAAAACAGTTTGCACATAATGTGTTAAGAGGTCTGACCGAAGAAGAAACCCGTCTGTGCATCCGGGTATTTGACAAAATCTGTAATAACGCAGAAGAACAGTTAAAAAATGATAAGGAGAACGAATCATGAAACAGAACAACTACAAACCACAGATTCCGGATGTGATGGAAGCAATTTTTGACGCGGCATATCTGATTTTTGATCTGATTGCAGGCCTCTTGTTTTTCTTTTTCTCACAGGGGATCCCTTATTTATCCTTTACGGAATCCTGACCCTGACCCTTTGCGGAGGCGATGCGTTTCATCTGGTGCCGCGAATCCTGAGAGCTGTACGCGGAAGCAATGACAAAATAAAAAGACAGCTGGGAATCGGACTGCAGGTCTCGTCTATTACCATGACTGTCTTTTATATTATCTTAATGTATATCTGGAAACTTACCTTCCCGGAACTTGCCGTCCCGGTAAGCATTGAAGCTGTCGTTTGGATATCTGCCATTGTCCGGATCGTGATCTGCCTGTTCCCTCAGAACAACTGGTGTTCCGATGAGGGGAATCTGAAGTTATCTGTCATCCGAAACGCTGTCTTTGCAGTGACCGGTATCGGGATCATCATCCTGTATGCTATGTCCGGAAACACCTATGGCTACCATATGACAAGAATGGTTGCAGCCATCATCATTTCCTTCGGCTGCTATCTTCCGGTAACTTTATTCAGTAAAACAAAACCAAAGGTAGGATTACTGATGATTCCGAAAACGTGTGCATACATGTGGATAATCGCCATGGGGCTTCAGCTTTTATTTTAGTCTCTGAAAGGCGCAGTATCTGCTGTGGGAGGATCCTGTATTATTTTGCGCTGTCAGCATCAATCACAGACTGGATCTGCTTCATCAGTGTATCGTAGTTGTCCTGATTGTCGATTCCACCGAGCATCGGTTCTCCCACAATATTTCCATTTCGATCAACCAAGATTGTGGTAGGAAATGCCATGATATCGGAGGCATATTTTCCTGCTGCGGAATCAGAGGCGATGGACAGATTGCGGTACTTCGCACCCTGACTTTCGAGAATCGATGCCGCTTCTTTTATCGCATCTTTATTTGCATCAAAGGTTTCTGTGTTGATGCCTACAACCTCGCCTCCCATGGATTTGATTGCATCGTTTAATTCGTTCAGCTTAGACAGCTCTGCGACACAGGGTTTGCAGCCGGTAAACCAGAAGTTAACGACGGTCACAGCATTGTTGGAAAACAGACTTTCGTCAACTGTGTTGCCGTCATAATCCTGACCGGAGAAATCCCGGAATGGAGATGCATCTTCGGAATTATTTTCGGCATCGGTATCCTCAGATGTTGTTGTGTCGTTTTCCAGCTCTGCGATCTGTTCCTCGATTTTTCGTATCGTTTCAATATCATCTGTCAGTGTTTTCAGCTCATCCTCTGAAAAAGAGTCTTTGTTGGAGTCAACGGTGTCTGCCAGATAATCTGCATAATTTCCACTTGGATCAGCCGTGCTTTTATTCATCATGCCAAATACTTTGTTCCATACCTCCTCATGGTCTGCAAAAATCTGGTTTTCCTGCTGATATAAATCATCCAGCTTTGTGCCGGAAGTTCCTGTAGTTTCTGTACCGGATTTTGTACCGGATTCTGTACCGGCTTCTGTTCCGGCTTCCGTCTGGGTTGTCTGTGTTTTTGTTGTGTCTGCTGCTTCTTTTCCGCTGCATGCGGTAAGTAATAATGCTGCGCTGAGTGTAAAAACAGGAATAAATATTTTTTTGTTTTTCATAAATCATGTCTCCTTAATAAATAGTATAAAGGTAATTATTCAGTAGTCACTGTACCGCGAGGTGTTTTGGCATGAATATGCCAAAATCCCGAGACATACAAGCCAAAATGCCATCACCGAAGGTGATTTTAAATGTATTTTGGCTCGTAACTGTGAAGGTACTGAACAGTTACGTATAAAATTGCTAATCACTGGTTGCTGATATCCTTTTTCTGACACGGTTTTCCCATGAACCGGTAGTGGATCGCATCTTTCGGGCAGGCTCTGATACAGGCTCCGCACCGGATACATTCCGGATGATTCGGTGTCCGGCATACATCAATATCCATTTTACATGCCCGGGTACACTGGTTACATCCGATACATTTGCTGTCTTCGATCTTTATATTCAAAAGACTGACTCTGTTAAATAAGGAATAGATCGCGCCAAGAGGACAGATCCATTTGCAGAAGGGTCTGTAAAACATAATGCTGAGTATGATGACCGCAATCAGAATACAGAATTTGAATGAAAACAGTTTTCCTAGTGCAGACCGTATTGCGGCATTTCCGATGGAAAGTGGTATCGCCCCCTCAAGAACACCCTGCGGACAAATATACTTGCAGAAGAAGGGATCTCCCATTCCGATCGAGTTTGTTGCAAGCATCGGCAGAAGGATCACGAAAACAACAAGGATGATGTATTTCAGATACCGTAGCGGCTTCAGCCTGGCTGTGGAAAATTTCTTTCCGGGAATTTTGTGAAGCAGATCCTGAAACCATCCAAACGGACACAAAAAGCCACAGATAAATCTTCCCAGTGTCACTCCGAGTAAGATCAGAAACCCGGTTATGTAGTAGGAAAACTTGAATCTGGATGATCCGACAACCGCCTGAAAGGCTCCGATGGGACACGCTCCCGTGGCAGCAGGACAGGAATAACAGTTTAACCCGGGGACGCATACCGTTTTCGCCTTGCCCTGATATATTTTGCCCTGAAAGAAATTGGGAATATGAATATTGGTAAGCAGTGTGGCCGCTGCCTGTATCCATCCACGTATTCCGGCTATTTTCTTTGATCGTAAGTTCTTTTTCTTATCCAATTCCGACACACTCCAGACATAATTTAATTGCTTTTCCAAGCACTGCAGCCGCTTCCCCTCTGACCGCACCGTAGCTCATCATCGCTATGCCTGTGATGACCAGAACGATTTGAGATATTTGTTTGCACTTCAAAATATGGTTGCTCCTTTTGTTTGTTGTATTGATTGACCAGCTGACTTCGATATTATACAATAGCTGTTGTAAAATAATTGTTAAGAAATGGGTGGGTGAAAAAATTTTGAGATTATTAATCGTTGAAGATGAGAAACAAATGTGTGACACGGTTGCCAGAAGTCTGTACGCTGCCGGGTATGAGGTGGATACCTGTTACGATGGGGCGGAGGCTCTGGAATGCATCCTGGCAGAGAATTATGATCTGATCGTTCTGGATCTCAATCTGCCCGGCATGGATGGGATGGATCTTCTGAAAGAACTCCGGAAGGAAAATGAGGAGACGAAGGTTCTGATCCTGTCTGCAAGAGGGCAGATCGCAGATAAAGTGGAAGGACTTGATGCCGGGGCAAATGATTATATGGAAAAGCCGTTCCATCTGCAGGAGCTGGAAGCACGGATCCGCAGTCTTACAAGAAGAAAATTTGTGCAGAAGGATGTCTGCCTGGAAAGCGGCGGGATAAGATTCGATACCATCAAACGAGAGGCCTATGCAAAAGGAACCCTGGTTTCCCTCACAAGAAAAGAGAACGGAATCTTGGAATATCTGCTTCTTCACCTTGGAAGACCGGTAAGTCAGGAAGAGTTGATCGAGCATGTCTGGGATGCATCTGTGGACAGCTTCAGCGGATCCATCCGCGTACATATGTCTTCGCTCAGACGTAAGCTCAGGGCTGTACTTGGATATGATCCGATTCTGAACAAAGTGGGTGAAGGCTATCAAATAAGAGAGGAGTCCGATCGATGAAAAAAATATCGTTGCAGTGGAGACTTACCTGTATCATTACCCTGTATATTGCGTTGGTCTGTGGCTGTCTGACGCTGCTTGTCTATAAAAACGGGATTTATTATATCGATTCTCTGCAGGAGACTGTGGATGCCCGGGGAGATGATGTCGGAGAGCGTGTCGGGGATGGCGACACAGATGATTCGGATCAGATATATATCAGCATTCCGGAGGATAAGTGGGATGAATTTGCAAAGGATTTCTCTGTTCAGGTGTACAACAATAAAGCGGACTACAAAAAAAACAGTTTGATCCTTTCGGCTTTACTGGCGCTTCTTGGCGGTGTAGCTACTTATTTTATCAGTGGTCATGCACTCAGACCCATTCGTGAATTTTCTGAAAAAATCGAGGAAGTACAGGCACAAAATCTGGCGGATTCGCGAATTGAAGAAAATAAAGTGAAAGAACTGAACCAGCTTCGTATTTCGTATAACAAGATGCTGGAACGTCTTGCGGGTGCTTTTGAGGTACAGAGACAATTTACGGCAAATGCAGCACATGAGCTTCGAACTCCTTTATCTGTTATGCAGGTACAGCTCGATGTATACAATTCTACTCCACATCCCGGCAGTGATGGTGATACCTTACAGACGATAAAGATGGTTACGGAACAAAACGGCCGGCTCAGCAAAATGGTCAAGACACTGCTCGATATGAGTGAACTTCAAACGGTAGGACGGGATGAAACCATTGCCGTTGCTGATCTTGTCGATGAGGTATTGGTGGATCTGGAACCGCTCGCCCAGGAAAAGGAAATAAAACTGGTTGGAAACTGTAAAGATATCACTATGATCGGAAGTGATATTTTGATTTACCGGATGGTATACAATCTTGTTGAGAATGCGATCAAATACAATCGTTTCGGTGGGCAGGTTACTGTAACCGCATATCGGAAGGGAAAAAATATCTGTCTGTCCGTAGAAGATACCGGAAGCGGAATTCCGGATGAACTGAAGGAACGAGTGTTTGAACCATTCTTTCGTGTAGACAAATCCAGAAGTCGGGAGCTTGGAGGGGTAGGCCTGGGGCTGGCTCTGGTTCGTGAGATCGTGCGTGTACATGACGGCAGTATCACCGTTCAGTCCGGCTCGTCCGGCGGAACGGTCTTTGATGTGGTTTTCACGCAGTAATTAACGCCCCCACTGTACAGGTGGGGGCGTTGGCTATACAGGAGTTGTTTACTGCAGATCCAGTGCTTTCATACTCATCTCTTCCAGCAGCTGGGATTTTACTTTATACAGCTTGTCGGACAGATCCACATATACTTTCTGTGGATTTACAAGACGGCGTGTCTCTGGCCACAGGGTTTCCTGCTCTTTTTTGCAGATTGCCTGCATCTCCATAACAGAAGGAGAAGTGTAGACACACAGACCTTTCTGGAATACCGGAACGAGAAGTTCACGCAGGGTGTAAGTGCCGCCTTTGATCTTGGTTTTTTTCCAGGTTTCAATCGGATCAAAGATGATCATATCTTTACTTTCATCAAAGGTTTCGTTAACCATACAGATCAGATCGGCACGGATCTTGCCGGTTGCTTTGTCATAGATACGGTAAATGGTTTTATTTCCCGGGTTTGTGATTTTTTCTGTGTTTTCAGAAAGTTTGATCTTCGGTACGAAATCTTCATCGTCCTTATCTTTGATGGCTGCCAGTTTGTAGACACCGCCGAATGCCGGACAGTCTTTGGAGGTGATCAGGTTCGTGCCGACACCCCAGGAATTGATTGTGGCGCCCTGGGCTTTCAGGCTGTCGATCAGGTATTCATCCAGGTCACTGGAAGCGGAGATGATCGCATCGCCGAATCCAGCAGCTTCCAGCATCTCGTAAGCTTTCTTTGACAGATAAGCCAGGTCACCGCTGTCGATACGGATACCGTATCCATGGAAGTTAGGGTCTTTTTCTTTCATTTCTTTGAAGACACGGATGGCGTTTGGCACACCGGAGTCCAGAACGTCATAGGTATCTACCAGAAGCAGGCAGGCATTCGGATACAGATTTGCATAGGTTTTGAACGCGGTATATTCATCCGGAAAACTCATGATCCAGCTGTGTGCGTGTGTACCTTTGACCGGGACATCGAACATCTTTCCGGTCAGCACGTTGGAAGTTCCCACGCAGCCGCCGATCACAGCAGCTCTTGCACCGTAGATACCGGCATCCGGGCCCTGGGCACGGCGAAGACCGAATTCCATGATACCGTCACCCTTTGCAGCGTAAACCACGCGAGAGGCTTTGGTGGCGATCAGACTCTGATGGTTGATGATATTTAAGATTGCAGTTTCCACCAGCTGTGCCTCCATGACAGGAGCAACTACTTTTAAGAGCGGTTCTCTCGGGAATACAACGGTTCCTTCCGGGATGGCATAAATATCACCGGTAAAATGAAATCCTCTCAGATATTCCAGAAAATCATCATCGAACAGATTCAGCCCCCGCAGATATTCCACATCGTCCGGAGAAAAGTGCAGGTCACGGATATATTCGATGACCTGTTCCAGGCCGGCTGCGATGGCATAACCGCCGTCACACGGGTTCTGTCTGTAGAAAGCATCAAATACAACAACCTGATCGGTAGGGTTTTTAAAGTATCCCTGCATCATGGTTAATTCATATAAATCAGTTAATAAGGTTAAATCCAGCGCTCTCATGGCGTACCTCCATATCGTTATTGTTGTCCAATCAGACTCGGCAACTTCTGTAACTGTTCGGTGTCAGTATATACATCCGGTGTACGGGGCAGATGTTACAGGCGCTCTTTGTACTTATAATAGAAGATACAGAACAGTTATCAATTTTGTATAGTATACCATTTTGAAAAAATAAAGTAAACCTGTGGGAGGGAAATGGAATGGGAATACGTCTGAAAAATGTGGAGATGAAAATACGAAAGAAACACCCTGAAAACAGGTTGAAAAAAATTTTTAAAAAAATTTAAAAAAACACTTGCATTTTTCTGAGAGGTGCTATATAATACATCTTGTCGCTGAGCGATACAGATAAAAAGCAAAGCACAAAAGACAATGGGCTATCGCCAAATGGTAAGGCAACGGACTCTGACTCCGTCATTTCAAGGTTCGAATCCTTGTAGCCCAGCTCTAAGCCTTGGATAGTGATCCAAGGCTTTTTTCTTGCTTTACAGAAAAGTGCTCTCCGGCAAAAAAAACGCTCCGCGAGGATGCGCCGGGAAGAATCCCGGATCGGCAGGAAGAGAAACGAAAGATTACAGGAGGAAGAGTCACGATGTATGCATTTGAAAGTAAAGTCCGTTACAGTGAAGTTGGCGAGGATACCAGGATGACACTTTACAGTGTGCTGAATTATTTTCAGGACTGTAGTGTATTTCATTCGGAGTCGGTAGGAAGAGGTACGGCCGTGCAGGAAGAATTGGGAAGAGCCTGGGTGCTGACCGGCTGGCAGATCGAATTCAGGAGAGCAGCTGACCTTGGGGAAAGCATACGGATCTCCACCTGGCCGCATGGATTCCGGGGATTTGTCGGAGAGCGTAATTTCCTGATGGAAACACTGGATGGGGAAGTCCTGGCTTGTGCGGACTCAAGCTGGGCATATATCGATGTGAAAACCGGACATCCGGTAAAGGCATCAGAGGAAGAACGGGCAGCATATCCGGTGGAGGAGAAACTGGATATGAAACCGCTGGGAAGAAGAATCCGGATTCCGGAGGAGCGGCAGGAGATGGGAGGCTTTACCGTCCGCCAGTATCATCTGGACTCCAATCATCATGTAAACAATGCACAGTATATCCGATTGTCGCAGGAATACATCCCGGCTGATTTTCAAGTGCAGAGATTGCGAGCGGAATATAAGAGACAGGCAGTGCTTGGAGATCAGATTTTCCCAATGGTTTCGAAAACAGAGGACAGCTATGTGGTTGCTTTATGTAATGAAGAGAAAGAGCCATATGCGGTGGTGGAATTTTCCTGAACATAAGAAGTCAAAAGTAGAGAGATATATAAAGAAATTACCAGGAAATGAAGAAATTACTGGGAGAAGTCTGCAAAATATATTATAATGAAGCAGAAATAAGCAATGACAGAATGAAAAGACTGCCATTTCGTGAAATATGCAGGAAACAACAGATATCAGATGAATGGCTGACGAATGCAAGACAGTCTGAGATCACACAAATACACACGCAGGAGTCTGCGTGAACACAGTTACGGAGGAACGAGCATGATTGAATTAGGAAGAAGACAGAAATTACAGGTAGTAAAAAAAGTGGAATTCGGTGTCTATCTTGGAGAAAAGGCAGATGCGAAGGAGCAGGAACGTGTACTCCTGCCGGCAAAACAGGTACCGGCGGAGACAAAAGTAGGCGATGAACTGGAAGTATTTATCTATCGGGATTCCGCAGACCGCCTGATCGCGACGACAAGAGTACCGGCTCTGGAGCTTCATCAGACAGCAGTGGTAAAAGTTGCGGAAGTTGGGAAAATCGGAGCATTTCTGGACTGGGGTCTGGAAAAAGATCTGTTGCTTCCATATAAAGAGCAGACCGTAAAGGTGAAAAAGGATCAGGAAGTGCTGGTTGCCTTGTATATCGACAAGAGTGACCGGCTCTGCGCGACCATGAAAGTATATCCGTACCTGAAAACGCAGTCTCCGTATGTGGTAGAAGACCAGGTAGAGGGAAGAATCTATGAGATCAGCGACAATTTCGGAGTTTTTGTGGCAGTTGATGATCAGTATTCCGGTCTGATCCCGAAGACAGAGGCGCAGGGACAGTACCGTCCGGGTGAGAAGGTAAGCTGCCGTGTGACAAATGTAAGAGAAGACGGCAAACTGAATCTTTCTCCGAGAAAAAAAGCATACCAGCAGATGGATGAAGATTCCGAACTGGTGTTAAAGGTAATTGGCGAGTATGCAGGTGTGCTGCCGTTTGATGACAAAGTGTCACCGGAGGTGATCAAGCGGGAATTCGGACTGAGCAAAGCGGCATTTAAACGTGCGGTCGGTCATTTGTTAAAAGAGAAGAAAATCAAGATTCAGGATAAACGTATTTACTTGATTTTTTAGGCGGCAGTTGCTATACTATACAGTATATTTTGGTAACACTTTGCAGTCAGGATCCTGTGGAAGAAGCGGGAAGATGTAAGGTATGACTGTTGACAGTAAAAAGATAGTATGCAGTTGGAAAAGAAAACAACTGTCTGAGTAATAAAAGGAGGATTATCGTTGGACTCGATAGACTATTATAACCGGTATGCGGTGCCCTATTATGAAGAAACAGTAGATGCGAGCATGGAAGAGGTTATGAAGCCGTTTGTGGAACTCCTGTCCGAGGAGTCGGAGAATGCAGAAGTATTGGATCTGGGATGCGGTTCCGGAAGGGACACCCTGTTATTGGAAGAATATGGATTTTATGTAACACCGATGGATGGCTCAGAAGAGATGTGTAAACTTGCAGAGGTAAACACAGACAAAGAAGTATTGCAGATGACCTATGACGAGATGGAATTTGATGATGTCTTTGATGGGATCTGGGCGTGTGCCTCACTGATTCATCTGACGGAAGATGAGATGCGCAAGGTTATGAAGAAACTTGTACAGGCGCTGAAGGAAAACGGTGTACTTTATTTTTCCGTACATAGAGGCGACCGGGATGGAATCTATCATGGACGTTATTTCCATGACTACAACAGAAGGGAACTGCAGAGTCTGATGGAAGAATATCCGGAACTGGAAGTGGTTGATATATGGACCACACAGGATGTGCGGTCAGAAAAGTCGGATAAGCTCTGGCTGAATGTACTGGCACGAAAAACAGGAAAAGAGTAAATGCAGGAAAGTCTGGACGGCGTAGTACCGGCCAGACTTTTGCGTTTTATTTGGTACAGGATATAGGAGGAAAACCGATGGGATTTACACATTTGCATGTGCATACGGAATACAGCTTGCTGGACGGTTCCAATAAGATCAAAGAATATGTAGCCCGGGTGAAAGAACTGGGGATGGACAGTGCGGCGATCACAGATCATGGTGTGATGTATGGCTGTATTGATTTTTATCGGGCGGCCAAGGAAGCCGGAATCAACCCGATCCTCGGATGTGAGGTCTACGTGGCGCCCGGTTCCCGTTTTGATAAAGAGGTGCAGCACGGAGAAGACCGGTATTATCATCTGGTACTGCTGGCGGAGAATAATCAGGGATACAGTAATCTGATGAAGATTGTTTCTGCAGGTTTTGTGGAAGGGTATTACTATAAGCCGCGAGTGGATCTGGAAGTTCTGGAAAAATATCATGAGGGGATTATCGCGTTAAGTGCCTGCCTCGCCGGTGAGATTCCCAGATTCCTGACCAGAGGTCTGTATGAGGAAGGAAAAAGAGCGGCACTGCGTTATCGGGAGATTTTCGGAAAGAATAATTTCTTTCTGGAATTACAGAATCATGGAATCCGGGAGCAGGAGATAGTCAACCAGCAGCTGGTGCGTATGAGCAGTGAGACAGGGATCGAACTGGTATGTACGAATGATGTACATTATACCTATGCGGAAGATGCAGGCTCCCACGATATCCTTCTTTGTATCCAGACCGGAAAAAAAGTGCAGGACGAGGACCGTATGCGCTATGAAGGTGGTCAGTACTACGTCAAATCAGAAAAAGAGATGGCGGCACTGTTTCCATATGCACCGCAGGCTCTGGAAAATACAAAAAAGATCGGTGACCGGTGTCATGTGGAGATCGAATTTGGCGTGACCAAGCTGCCGAAATATGATGTCCCGGACGGCTATACTTCCTGGGAATATCTGAATAAACTTTGCTGGGAGGGGCTGGAGGAGAAATATCACCCGGTGACGGAAGAACTGAAAGAACGTCTGACTTATGAATTAAATACAATTAAAACCATGGGATATGTGGATTACTTCCTGATCGTA
>OLPO01000493.1_pt1 | contig 31967 bp, 18 predicted proteins | sample 1672831 | NCBI WGS metagenome assembly OLPO01 (sample SAMEA3136728, study PRJEB25190) | human gut metagenome
TTTGGGGTGTTGTCAATCTGATGGAAGGATATGGCAACGACAATCCGGGTGCAAAGTCCCAGGGCATGAAGCAGCTCATGAGCGGTGGCGGCGTCATTCTCATCGGTACGCAGCTGATCCCTCTGCTCTCTGGTCTGTTCGGCTAAGCACCCGCGATAGGAGGTACTCCCGCCATTGTTCGATAATATCTTTGCAGCCATCGAAAAATGGATGCGGGAACTTCTGACAGGAATGGTGGAGTCCAACATGAGTACGATGTTCACGGATGTCAATGAAAAGACAAGTGAGATCGCGGCTCAGGTTGGACGCACTCCACAAAACTGGAACAGCAGCGTTTTCAGTATGATTCAGAACTTATCAGAGTCGGTGGTAGTTCCGATTGCCGGAATCATCATCACTCTGGTACTCTGCTATGAGCTGATCTCGATGCTGACCGAGCGAAACAACCTGCATGATGTAGATACATGGATGTTCTTCAAGTATTTTGTCAAGGCATGGGTCGCAATCTATCTGGTCAGCAATACGTTCACAATTACAATGGCAGTCTTTGACGTTGGACAATCGGTGGTCAATTCGGCTTCCGGTATCATCAACGGCGAGACTGCCATTGATGTTAGTTCGCTGTCCATGCAGATGCAGGCGGCGATGGCAACCATGGAGATCGGTGAACTGGTGGTGCTGGCTCTTGAAACCTTCCTTGTCAGCTTCTGCATGAAAATTATGTCGGTGGTGATAACTGTCATTGTCTATGGGCGCATGATAGAGATTTATCTCTATACATCGCTTGCCCCGATCCCGTTCGCAACGATGAGCAACCGTGAATGGGGTCATGTAGGAACCAATTATTTCAGAGGACTGTTCGCCCTTGCATTTCAGGCATTTCTGATGATGGTCTGTGTGGCGATTTACGCAGCACTGATTTCTTCGGTGCGGATTTCCAGCAATATGCACTCCGCGCTGATCGGCGTTGCAGCGTATACCGTGATTCTGTGCTTCAGCCTGATGAAAACGGGAAGTCTGTCCAAACAGATCTTCGGCAGTCACTAAAACCGGGAAAATCCGAGGAAAGGAAAGGCAGCAGACGAAAGCCGTATCCCGGCGGCGTGTCTGGCTGTCATGGTGAAGAATGGCTTATGTAACGATCCCGAAAGACCTGTCCAAAGTCAAAAACAAGGTCTTTCTTAACCTGACAAAGCGGCAGCTCATCTGTATGGGCTTTGCGGCATCCATCGGTGTCCCGTTCTACTTTCTCACACGGGAAACACTTGGCACAAGCAATGCGGCGGCAGGCATGGTGCTTTTGATGCTCCCGGAATTTTTCTTTGCACTGTTCGAGAAAAACGGGATGCACCTTGAAACCATCCTGACGAACTTCATCAATGTCCGTTTCAAACGTCCGGCAGTTCGCCGCTACGAAATTGAAAATCTGTACGAATATGAGCCTGAGAAATCTGTAACACCAAAAGCGAAGAAGGGAGGCATTATTGGGAAAAGAAAAGGATAAGAAGCCGTTGTTTGGCGGCATCTTCCAGAAATTCTTCAAGCCGTCTGCAAAGGCAGAAGCGAAAAAGAAGAAAGAACATCACCTGACCGTGCAGCGGTCGATTCCGTATCTGGAAATGGGGCGGGACGGCATCTGCCGGGTGGAGGAACATCTGTATTCCAAAACCGTCCGCTTCTATGACATCAACTATCAGTTGGCACAGAACGAGGATAAGAACACCATTTTTGAAAGCTGGTGTGACTTCCTCAACTACTTTGATTCCAGCATCCGCTTTCAGCTTTCGTTCATCAACCACAAAAGCGATATGAGCGAATACAACAAGGTCATTCAGATCGAGCCGCAGCATGACCAGTTCGATGATGTGCGCATGGAATATGCACAGATGCTGAAACAGCAGCTTGCAAAAGGGAATAACGGTCTGGTTCGGACGAAGTACATCACGTTCAGCATTGAAGCCAAAAGCGTGAAAGAAGCGAAGCCCCGGCTGGAACGCATTGAAACCGATATTCTCAACAATTTCAAGGTGCTGGGCGTGAAAGCATATCCGCTGAACGGTGTGGAACGCTTACAGATCATGTATGAGATGTTCCATCAGGAGGAAGAACGGAAGTTTGAGTTCAGCTATGACCGCATCCTGCAAAGCGGCATGACTACCAAGGATTTCATTGCTCCGACTAGTTTCCTGTTCAAGAGCGGCAAGGACTTCCAGATGGGAGATACCATCGGCGCAGTATCATATCTAAACATCCTTGCCCCGGAACTGACGGATAAGGTTTTGGCCGAGTTTCTGGACATGGACAAGAATCTGGTAGTCAGCATCCATGTGCAGTCGGTAGACCAGCTCAAGGCAATCAAGCTCATCAAGGGCAAAATCACAGACCTTGACCGCATGAAGATCGAGGAACAGAAAAAGGCGGTGCGTTCCGGTTATGATATGGAAATTATTCCGAGTGACCTTGCAACTTATGGAGGCGAAGCCAAGAAGATTCTGGATGATTTGCAGAGCCGCAATGAGCGTATGTTCCTTATTACGGTGCTGTTCCTCAATGCTGCGAAAACCAAACAGGATTTGGACAGCGCAGTGTTTCAGACGGCTGGTATCGCTCAGAAGTTCAACTGCACTTTGAATCGGCTGGACTATATGCAGGAGCAGGGACTTATGAGCAGCCTGCCGCTGGCAAATAATCTGGTTCCCATCAAGCGGGCATTGACTACAACTTCCACCGCCATCTTCGTGCCGTTCACCACACAGGAACTTTTCATGGAGGGCGATTCCCTCTACTACGGTCTGAATGCAGTGTCCAACAACATGATTATGGCAGACCGCAAACAGCTCAAAAATCCGAACGGGCTGATTCTGGGTACTCCCGGTTCTGGTAAATCGTTCAGTGCAAAGCGTGAAATGACGAACGTGTTCTTCACAACAACAGACGATATTATCATCGCAGACCCGGAAGGCGAGTATTATCCGCTGGTCGAAGCACTGGGCGGGCAGGTCATTCATATCTCATCCACCAGCCGGGATTACATCAATCCGATGGACATTAACCTGAACTATGCGGACGATGATAACCCGCTAGGTATGAAATCGGATTTTATCCTTTCCCTGTGCGAACTTATCATGGGCGCACGGGATGGCATGGAGCCGGAAGAAAAATCCGTCATTGACCGATGCCTGCCGCTGGTCTATCAGAAATATCTGAATGACCCGAAGCCGGAAAATATGCCGATTCTCGGTGATCTGTATGACTGCCTGCGGGAGCAGAAAGAACGGCAGGCGCAGCGTATCGCCACGGCATTGGAAATCTACGTCAATGGTTCGCTGCGGGTGTTCAACCACCAGACGAATGTGGAACTGGATAACCGCCTTATCTGCTTTGACATCAAAGAATTGGGCAAGCAGCTCAAAAAGCTGGGTATGCTCATCGTGCAGGATCAGGTGTGGAATCGTGTTACCATCAACCGCAATGCAAAGAAAAATACACGATACTACATTGATGAATTCCACTTGCTCTTAAAGGAAGAGCAGACTGCCGCATACAGTGTTGAAATTTGGAAGCGTTTCCGAAAATGGGGCGGCATCCCCACGGGTATTACGCAGAACATTAAAGACCTGCTGGCAAGCCGGGAGATCGAGAACATCTTTGAAAATAGCGATTTCATCTATATGCTGAATCAGGCATCCGGCGATAGGCAGATTCTTGCAAAGCAGCTCAACATTTCGCCGTTCCAGCTTTCCTATGTGACGAACAGCAACGAGGGCGAGGGACTGCTGTTCTACGGCAACACCATTATCCCGTTCAAGGATAAGTTTGATACTTCGTTGAAACTCTATGGTCTTATGACCACGAAACCGAATGAAATTGCAAAATACAGGGAGAAGAAAGACGCATGATGAAAGAGAAAAAACTGAGCCAGATGATCCTGAAGCTGCATGACCGTGCTGAGGCGGCAAAATACGATGGCGATTCCAGCCCGCCTTATCAGGAAGTGAAAATGCTGAACTTCCACGATGAGGAATCGGTGGTGCATACGGTGCTGGAGGACTTTTACGCAGTCGGCGCACTGGCAGATGAACTGACCCACGGATTCCACATGGAAGAGCGGGGCTACATCGACCGCACGGAGGTCAATTCCCGGCTGATCGCTTTTGCCAGGGAGCTGGAGCGGATTCTCGATAAATGGGAGACTCATGCAGTCCTGATTGCATGAGTTTCCTGCCGGACGGGAGGTGAATCCGATGGCAGACAAGCGATTCCGGGGCAGAGATAAAATCGTCCAGAAAATGACCAAAGACGGTCTGGTGGAAGAGAATCTCCGCACCGGGGAAACCAAGTCCGCAGTTGAAGAAGAACCACCGAAGCAGGAAGATTCGGAAAAAGACGCTGCGGAAAGTGCAGAAGAAACCCCTGTTGTGGAAGAAGATGTGTGCATGGATGCCGAGGATGGAGAGGAGGAAAAGCCCCGGCGCAGCACCGCCAAGCAGAGTACAGAATATTATAAAGCCCATCAGGAGGATGGCAAAGCGAAAGAAAAAGATGCTTCGCCAGTGGGCGAAGATGCAGAGCCTGCGTCGAAGAAAAAGGGCCGCTTATCGTTTGATGATGAGCAGCAGGGCGGCATCGTCCGGGGCGCAGGGCTGGGCATTAAGAAGGTGGCGAAGAAAGGAGTGGATACCGCCACTGGTTTTGCCCATAACAAGGTGCATCAGGTCGAAAAAGAAAACTCCGGCGTAGAGTCGGCGCACAAGAGCGAAGAAACGTTGGAGGGGCTGTACCGATTCTTCAAAGGCAGGAAAAAGACCAGAGAGAAATCCGCAAGAGCTGAGAAAAAGGTCACTGCGGAAAAGAAATCCAGCCGTCTGAAATTTTCGGAGAGTGAGGGCGGCATGGCCGAAGAAGTGGCAGAAACGTCACTGAAAAAGAAACCGCACCTGCCACCACCGACTGCCGCAGGAGATGAAGCAACAAAGACAGTCGGTTCAAAATTCTATCAGAAAAAGCAGTATAAGGATGCCTATGCAGCAGCCAAGCGAGGTCGGAAAGCTGGAAACGCTGCCAGCAAGCAGGCGGCAACGGCGGCGAACACGCTTGCCGAAAAAGCAAAAGCAGCGGTGCAAGAAATCGTTGTGCAGAACAAGACCCTGTGGGCGGGACTTGGCATCGCAGCACTGATGGTCATGCTGATTATGGGCGCATTTTCAAGCTGTTCCGCAGCGATCCAGGGAACGGGCAGCACCTTTATCGGAACGACGTATCCTAGTAAGGATGCTGACATGAAAGGTGCAGAAGAAGATTATCTGGAACTGGAAAAGAAGCTGGATGAGCAGATACGGCAGATGGAGTCCACGCATCCCGGCTATGACGAATACCGTTACCAGTTGGATGAGATCGGGCATGACCCGTATCAGCTGATATCTCATCTGACTGCCGTATATGAGCAGTTCACCAGAGGACAGGTGAAAACCGTCATCAAGTCGCTGTTTGAGCAGCAGTATCTCCTGAAAGTCTGGAAAACGATAGAGATTCGCACACGCATGGAAACCAGAGTAGGGATTCGGCCAACGATTGACGCTTTTGGAAACGTCAGCATGGAAACCTATACCTATCAGGAAGAAGTGGAGTATGAGTACAAAATCCTCAACGTCCTGCTGAAGAACAAGGGCTTTGACACCATTGCCAGAAAGAACATGGATCGGAAGCAGACTGGGCGGTATGATGCCTACAATCTGACCTATGGCAATCGCCCGGAACTGTTTGGCGCAGGCTCACCTACATACAGCGGCGGCACAACAGGAAGCATTGGCTCTGGCGGTTCGGGTGGAACAAGCGGCAGTTCCGGCGGTGGTTTCCGATATGATATTCCAGAAGAAGCCCTGTCGGATGAAAAGTTTGCAAGGATGATTGCAGAAGCCGAAAAGTATCTGGGTATGCCGTATGTGTGGGGCGGAAGTTCGCCCAGCACCAGTTTTGATTGCTCTGGCTTTGTCTGCTGGGTCATCAATAACTGCGGCAATGGCTGGAATGTCGGACGCACGACAGCAAACGGACTGCGCGGCAAGTGCAGCTACGTTTCTCCTGCAAATGCACAGCCGGGTGACTTGATCTTCTTTGAAAAAACCTATAATACCGTCGGCGCGTCGCACGTTGGCATCTATGTTGGCAACGGCATGATGATTCACTGCGGCGACCCGATTTCTTATACCAGCATCAATTCGACCTACTGGCAGAACCACTTCCTTGGTTTTGGCAGAATCAAGTAGAGGAAAGGAGAGAAGCTAGATGAGCAAAAAGCTGAAGAAGTTTTTGAATGATGCAGAGAAAACCGAAAGCAAGATCGCGGAACTGGAAGAGTACCTGAGAAATGTCCGGGCTGCACAGAAAAAGGAAGAGGACAATGAGATCGTTCGGGCTATCCGCAGCACAAAGCTGGGCGGGCGTGACCTGTTGGCACTGCTGGAAAATATCCAGGCGGGGAATGTGACGTTCCAGACAACCGTGAATAACGAGAATAAGACTTCGGAAGAAGCAGAAATGGAGGATGTGATTGCGAAAGATGCTTAAAAAGCTGGGTGTTGTGATTCCCAGTGCAGTGCTGACCCTGCTGATGGCGGTAGGCTTTTCCACTCCGGCATTTGCCTATGTGGAGCCGGAAGTCAAGGAAGAGCCTGCACAGGTCATTGAGGAAGAGGAACCCACCGAGGAAGAGAAGATTCCGTTCACCATTGCGGGCAATGGTGAGGTGGAGGATAACATTACGGACGATTCCAGTAAGGAGTTCTTCACGGTCAAGACCAAGGGCGGAAATACCTTTTTTCTAGTGATCGACCGGGCAAGGAACAGCGAGAATGTGTATATGCTCTCCATGATCGACGAATACGATTTGCAGGAGTTTCTAACCGATGAGGAACGCAACGGCAAGGAAGAAGAGAAGCCGGCAGTCGTGCTACCGGAAACCAAACCTGAGCCGGAACCGGATGTCGAGATCGAAGAGCCGGAACAGGACGATGGAAAGCTGACCAAGATTCTGGCAATCGTATTTGTTATGGGTGTAGGCGGTGCAGGCGCATTCTTCTATTTCTACATTTATAAGCCGAAGCAGAGTGAGCCGGAAGTATCGAAAGAAAATCTGGAATATGAATCTCTGCCGACAAAGAATGAGGATGAGGAAGCAGGGCAGGACGCAGAAACCGAAGAATAATAGAAAAACCGTATAATCTAGTGGTGCAGGGATGGTCTGATTCGGACTGTCCCTGCTTTTTTCAAACAAGCAGGAGGATACATGAAATATCTTGTGATAGCAGAAAAGCCGAGTGTGGCACGTTCCATCTCGAAAGTGATCGGTGCATACAAACATGAGGACGGGTATCTGGAGGGTGGGGATTGCGTGGTGAGCTGGTGTCTGGGGCATCTGGCAGAGTATGCAGCCCCGGAGTATTACGATGAACGCTATAAAAGCTGGCGGTTTGATGATCTTCCGATTCTCCCGGAAGAATGGAAATTGTTGGTTTCGGAAGATAAGAAAGCGCATTTCAATATCCTGCGAAAGCTCCTCCGAAGCAAAGATTTTGATTATGTGGTAAATGCCTGCGACGCAGGGCGTGAGGGCGAAGCAATCTTTCGCCGTGTGTACGGTCTGGTAGGCAGCAAACTCCCGGTCAAACGGCTGTGGATTAGCAGCATGGAAGATTCCGCTATCCAGCAGGGCTTTGATTCCTTAAAGGATGGCGCAGAGTATGATAACCTGTTTGCCGCTTCGGAGTGCAGGGCAAAGGCAGACTGGCTGATTGGTATGAACGGCACACGGGCTTTTACCAAGAAATACGGCAGGCGGCAGACCATTGGACGGGTGCAGACTCCGACACTGGCAATGCTGACGGAACGGCAGAACAAAATCCAGAACTTTGTGAAAGAGCCGTATTACAAAGTGGAAATCACAGGAAATGGCATCGTGGCAGAATCGGAACGGATGGCACAGGAGCAGGATGCGGATACCATGCAGGCAGCTTGTGATGGACAGTGTGCCGTAGTTGGCAGCATCGAGCGCAAACGGAAAGAACAGTCTGCGCCGAAGCTGTATGACTTAACGACCTTGCAGCGAGAAGCTAATCGCTATTATGGCTTTACCGCCAGTCAGACTTTGAAGATCGTACAGGAATTGTACGAAGAAAAGCTGGTGACATACCCGCGAACGGACAGCCAGTACATCACGGAAGATATGCAGCAGACCATGGCAGATTTGCTCAAACACTATGGCGGCGAAGCAGATGGAGTAAAGCAGGTGGTCAATAACAAAAAGGTCACTGATCACCATGCGATTCTGCCGACACTGGGAAGCTGCAAGCGTGGGGCAAACAGCCTGTCCGGGGATAAGGAAAAGGTCTTTGCTCTCATCGTCTGGAAGATGCAACAGGCAGTACAGCCGCCATACATCTATGAAGATGTTCTGGTAACAGTATGCTGTCAGGACAGGAAATTCACTGCAAAATACAAAAATGTCTTGCAGGCGGGACATACCGCAATGCCTGTTCCGTTTGCAGAACAGGAAAAAAGCAAGGATATGGCATTCCCCAAGAAACTGGAACAGGGCGAGGTGATTCCTGTGGTGAGCGCGGAGAAAAAGCAGGGCTTTACATCCCCGCCGAAAGCATTTACCGAAGACACCCTGCTTTCTGCAATGGAAAGCGCAGGCAACAAGGAGCTTGAAAAAGACACGGAAAAGAAAGGACTGGGAACACCTGCGACCCGTGCAGCGATTCTGGAAAAGCTGGTATCTTCCGGCTATGTGGAACGCAAAGGCAAGCAGATTCTTCCCAGTGCAGAGGGGGTTACGGCAATCGCAAATATCCCGGATTACCTGAAATCGGCAAGCATGACCGCTGAGTGGGAAAATGAACTGCTGCGGATGGAACGGGGCGAAACAAAGCCCGCCGACTTCATGCAGGGCATCGGTGGATTGCTGGAACGAATGCTGGCAGACCTCCGGCAAATTCCGACCGTACAGGAATCACCTATTTATAATAAGGTATCTATCGGGAACTGCCCGGTATGTGGAAAGCCCGTCTGTGAAGGCAAGCTGAATTTCTATTGCTCTGACCGGGACTGTAAATTTGCCCTCTGGAAAGAAAGTAAATACCTTTCCGGCATGAAAAAGACGCTCACAAAGAAGATGGCAACCGACCTTTTGAAGAAAGGACGTACCTATGCAAAAGACTTCTACTCTGCCAAAAAGGACAAGACCTTTGCCGCAGACCTTGTTATGGCAATAGAAAATGGCAGGGCGCAGTACAGTCTTGAATTTCCGAAAACACCAGCTAAGAAGTAAGGAGGGAACGATTGGCGAAATTTAACGATATTCGGGAACTTGCCCAGCAGAACGCACGGTGGGTAAGCAATTCTCCGAAAGACTGGATGAACTATCTGGATGTGGCGGCACGGCTGTACCGCTATTCGTTCAAAGATACTCTGCTGATCCATGCTCAGCGTCCTGATGCGACCGCCTGTGCAGAGCTGGAAGTCTGGAACAAGAAAATGAACCGCTGGGTAAACCGTGGCGCAAAAGGCATTGCGCTTTTGGACGATGCCAGCCCACGGGCAAAGCTGCGCTATGTGTTCGACATTGCGGACACGCATCTGGTGCAGGGCGGCAGAACGCCGATCCTCTGGCGCATTGATGATTCGGAACACCAGCAGATGATCCTCGACCATCTGGCAGATACTTATGCTCTGACGCAGACGGACAGCATGAATGCTGCGCTGATGGAACTGGCACAGCAGTTGACCGCTGAAAATCTGGAAGAAGCGATGGATGGTCTGGAATATGAGGTGGCAGACACTTTTCTGGAAGGACTGGATGAAGATAACCTCCGTGTCCGTTTCCGGGAGTTAATGACCAACAGTATTTTCTATACCCTTTCCCGACGCTGCGAACAGGAACCGCTGGAAGTGCTGGACGATGAGGATTTTATCCGTATCGTGGATTTCAACCAACTTCCGGTTTTGACGTTCCTGGGCAATGCTGTTTCGGAACAATGTGAAGCGATTCTCCGTGACATCGGACGGGAAATGCAGAAAATTTACCGAAAAGAAGTCACAGAACATCTTGCAAAAACTGCCGACAGCTTGTATAATACCAGTACGGACTTTAGCGCATTAAAGCACGAAACTGAAACGAACATCACTGAAGGAGGAAAACCGTATGGAACTGACTTATCACCGCAAGGGGGACTACCTGTTTCCGAACCTGACCGTACAGGACGAGCCGATGAGCATTGGGAAGTACGGGATGCTGCGCAGGACTTATCTGATGGAAAACAAGAAGAACTGGTATCAGAGTATGCTGATGAGCGGCAGGCTGAATCAGCATCTGGCGCAGATCGACGAGCAGGCGGAGAACCGGATGGAAGAACTGATCGAGAGCCTGAACGAGAAGTATCCGGCTCCGAACAAGGAAACCGAACAGATGGCATGGGTGGCACATCAGAACAATCTGACCGCGATGGCGGAAGAGATCGTGCTGAAGGAATTGGTGTACAACTAACCGCTGACACAACCGAACAGGATTTGAGCGAAGCAGAGGAAGAAATTGCCTCTGCTTTTTCTCTGCCCAGTCTGCCGACCGTGGAACAGCAGATTCGGGCAATCGAAGCCCCGATGCAGGCTCAGTATGCCGATGAGATCACGATTCCGGCAGAAGTTGTGGATGAAATCCTGCGGACGGGAAGCAATCGAAGCAAAAGCCAGCTCCGCCTTATCTATAACTTTATGACCGAACAGACCCCGGAAGAGTATACTGCTTTCGTCAAAAAAGAGTATGGCGAGGGCGGCAAGGGCTTTGAGATCGGCGGCACAAAATATGCAGTCTGGTTCGATGAGTTGGGTATGCAGATCGCCGTTGGAGATACGGTTCGGAACGACCCCAAAAACAAAGCATTTCTGTCCTGGGAAGATGTCAGCTGCAGAATCCATCAGCTTCTGCAGCAGGGAGAGTACGCACCAAAGTCTGTCCTGGATGCAGCCCGTGGCAATGCTCTGCATGAACACGCAGAAGCCCTAAGCTATATGGAACGCGATATGGCAGAGGGCGTGGCAGAGATGGTCTTTGCCGATACGTCCATCTTCTCCGGCGGATACCCGGAACTTACAGAACGACTTGCAAAGTTGATTGACCAGCCGGAATTTCTGGCTGACCTGAACGAACGTCTTTTGGGACTGGCAGAAGCCTACGCCGAAGATAAAAGTGTGATGCGGATGCCGTTCTATCGCCCGGACAAAGTATCCGAACAGTTTCAGAAGTTTGCCCTCCCGTTCCAGCCGTATCAGGCAAGAGAGGGCTTTCAGTGGAATGAGCAGGAAGTCTTTATCACGGAAGATGAGATCAATGCTTTCCTTGCAGGCGGCGGGCCGTATTCGGATGGCAGGCTGGCAACGTACAGTTTCTTCCTTACCCATACAGAGAAAGCAGAACGCGCGGCATTTCTGAAAGACCGATACGGTGTGGGCGGCAGCAGTTATGCACTTTCCCGTGCAGATAATTCCCATGCCAGCTATGACGGCAGAGGTCTTGAACTGGCACGGGGCATCTATGGAAAGCCGGATGCGCTGGTAAAGCTGAACTGGAACCAGGCGGCTGAACGAGTTGCAAAGCTCATTGACCAGAGTTTGTATCTGAAGCCTGCGGATTACAGCCGGATGCCGAGTTACGAGCGTGAGCAGATGGCAAATCGGGTAATCGGTTTCTACCATCGTCTGCCCGATGAAGTGGAACGTCCGTTTGAGCGGGAACTGCTGAATGAGGATGCCAGAAAGAAACTGCTCGTCATGCTGACTGATTCGGAACAGGCGGTAGAGCTTCTGGAAAAGATGGATGCAGCACTTCTTTCCGTGCCGTTGGATTCCCCGGAATATACGGAAAAATCAAAGACGCTTGCTGAACTCCACCAGTATGTTGAGGGAACGTACACGATCTTCCCGGAGAAGAAAAAGGCTGTTGAGATTTCTGTTTCTGAGACAGGACAAATATCGCTTTTCGATATTTGGGCGCAGGAACAGGAATCGAAAGAGCATTCAACCACCGCAGTGGTTGAAGAACCCCAGAAGCAGGCGGCAAAGTACAGCAGAAATGTGGGGGATTATCTCTATCTGGAAGATGACCGCCTTTATAAAATCGAACGTGTTACGGATTCTCTCATCTATCTGAAAGATATGGAGCGTCCTGCATGGGCAGCACGGGTGATTCGACCGAACCAGTATGACGCAGAACTGGCAAAGAATCCGCTGAATGATTATCTTCTGGCAGGGCAGGAATCTGCATTGAAAGATAGTCGCTGTGTTTACAAAGAATGTCTGTATTCCATGCTGGATGCGGTGCAGCAGAGTGAAATCTATCTGTATCTCCGCGACCGCGATGTGGATGCAGACGAAGCGGAAAAGGAACTTCGGAACAAGATTGACGAGCTGTTAGAGCAGAATGCGAAAACTGCTCCGCTGTATCTGGAAGCAAGCCAGAACTGGGAAAACTTCAAAGACTGGTTGGTAGAAGATATTTTCCAGCGCACCTATCAGGACGTTATTACGGACAGACGGGATGCCGTTGCACTGTATCAGGATAGCAAGGACGCACCGCAGTGGGTGCGCGGCATTATGGTTCCGTATGCAGCGGAAGAAAAGGCCGTTGAGCCGACCTTGCAGCCCCTGCCGCTGGATGCCGTAAACGAATATAACGCGCTGAAAGAGCGTTACCCGGATGCTCTGGTCGGCTATGAGCAGTACGGCAACTTTGAGTTCTACGGCGAGGATGCAAAGCGCGTTTCAGAACTTCTTGGCAGCAAGCTGTTGGAAAAGGAAACCGCACTCGGCAAGGTTGAGGTGTCTGGTTTTCCACGTGAACAGTGGGCTTCTCAGGCAATGAAGCTCTGGAAGCAGGGGGAGAGCGTCTATCTGTCCGGCCAGCAGGAAGATGGAACCCATGCGCAGACAAAGTATTTCCGCAGAGAGGAATATCTGCCAGTCAATACCATCATTGAACTAGACGATAGAGAGTTCCGTGTGGATTCGGTCAACTTTGAGCAGGGGACGGTCAGCTTGCAGGACATGACCCTTGCGAAAGAAGCCCGGTATCCGATCTTCCGAACGGAACCGCTGGAGTACATTCGGCATCTGTACGAACAGGCCGACGTGCCGATGAAAGAAGCGATAGAAACCACAGTCTTTACTGCTCTACACAATGCTGGTGTGGCTTACGAGGATTTTTCCCCGGAGCAGATGGATGTGCTCTATTCGGTGGCAGAATCGGGCGGCGAGTTAGAAGAACTGCTGAATCCCGACTTCTCGCCGGAACAGATGCAGCTGATCGCGGATGTGCAGACCCGGACAGATGCCATCCATCGTTCAGCGGCAGATGATGCTGTGAAGCCTCTTACCAGCAAGCCTATGACCCCGGAAGAGGTCAACCATGCACGGCGGCAGCACAACCTTCCGCTGGACAGTGGAGCCGAAACGGAACAGCCTGTACAGCCCAAACAGGAGCCTATGAACTTCCGTATTACGGACGATGATCTCGGCGCAGGAGGAGCCAAGACAAAATTCAAAGCAAACATCGAAGCCATCCGGCTGCTGCAAACGCTGGATGCAGAACAGCGGCAGGCAACCGCAGAAGAACAGGAAGTTCTCTCCCGGTATGTCGGCTGGGGCGGCATTCCGCAGGCGTTCGACGAGAAGAATGCGGACTGGGCAAAGGAGTATGCGGAACTGAAATCTCTGCTCCCGGCAGATGAGTACAGCGAAGCGCGTGCATCCACGCTGAATGCTTTCTACACTTCGCCTACGGTTATCAAGGCAATGTATGAAGCCCTTTCCAACATGGGTCTGAGCAAAGGCAATGTACTGGAACCGTCCTGCGGTGTCGGTAACTTCATGGGTCTTGTGCCTGAAAGCATGGAGAACATCAAGATGTATGGTGTGGAGCTGGACAACGTATCAGGACGCATTGCACAGCAGCTTTATCAGAAGAACAAAATTGCAGTGCAGGGCTTTGAAACAATGCAGTTCCCGGACAGTTTCTTTGATTGTGTGGTGGGTAATGTGCCGTTCGGCAATTACAAAGTGCCGGATAAGCGGTATGACCGCCACAACTTCCTCATCCATGATTACTTTATTGCAAAAAGTCTTGACCTTGTTCGTCCGGGCGGCGTGGTGGCGGTAGTCACTTCCAGCGGTACGATGGATAAAAAGGATTCCTCTGTCCGAGAGTATCTTGCCAACCGTGCCGATCTGGTCGGTGCAATTCGCCTGCCAAACAATGCGTTCCAGCGCAATGCGAACACAAGTGTTGTAGCTGACATTTTGTTCCTGCAAAAGCGTGACCGGGCGGCAGTGGAGCGGGCAGAGTGGGTAGACCTTGGCACAACGCCGGAGGGATACCCCATCAACCAGTATTTTGCGCAGCATCCTGAAATGGTGCTGGGTGAGATCACGACTGAAAGTACACAGTACGGCAAACAGGAAACCACGGTCAAGCCCATCGAGGGCGCAGACCTTGCACAACAGTTGAAAGCAGCCGTTGAGAACATCCATGCGGAAATCACTGAGCCGGAAATCACGGACGATGAACTTGACCAGAACGCAGAACCACTTCCGGCAGACCCAAACGTGAAGAATTTCAGTTACACCAATGTGGACGGACAGGTCTATTACCGTGAAAACTCCTATATGAACAAGGTTGACCTGCCTGCGGTCACGGCAGAGCGTGTGCTGGGGATGATTGCCCTGCGGGAAACCACACAGAAATTGCTGGACTGCCAGTTGCACGATGGTACGGATGCCGAAGTGGAACTGCTGCAAGGAAAGCTGAAAGACCAGTATAAGCGGTTCACAGCGCAGTATGGTCTGATCAACAGCACCGCCAACAAACGGGCATTCCGGCAGGATAGCAGCTATTGTCTGCTGGCATCTCTTGAGATTCTGGACGAGGATAAAAACCTCAAGCGGCTGGCAGATATTTTCACGAAACGCACTATTCGCAAGCCGGAACCCGTCACCTCTGTGGATACTCCGAGTGAAGCCCTGGCACTCTCCATTGGAGAAAAAGCAAAGGTCGATGTGCCGTTTATGGCAGAACTTTGCGGAAAGACAGAGCAGGAAGTGACCGAAGAACTGGCAGGTGTTATCTTCCGAAATCCTGTCACGCAGGCGTGGGTGGCGGCGGACGAATATCTGTCCGGCAACGTCCGGGAAAAGCTGGCAACGGCAGAAACCTTTGCTGCAAACCACCCGGAGTATCAGGTCAATGTCGAGTATCTCAAGCGGGTACAGCCGAAAGATTTGAATGCTTCGGAGATTGAAGTGCGGCTTGGTGCAAACTGGATCAAGGCAGAGTACATTACGGACTTCATGGAGCGGGTGTTCAAAACGCCGAGTTACTATATCGGAAGTTCCATCAAGGCAACCTATTCGGAGATCAGCGGTGCATGGAATATCAGCGGCAAGTCGCTTGACCGGAGCAATCCCCGTGTGACGAACACCTATGGCACAATGCGGGTCAACGGCTATCGACTGCTGGAAGATGCGCTGAATCTCCGGGATACCAAAATTTACGATACCATCTATGAGGATGGAAAAGAAAGGAGAGTGCTGAACAAAAAAGAAACCATGCTGGCGCAGCAGGCACAGGAAGCGATTCGGGATGCGTTCAAGCAGTGGATTTTCAAGGATTTAGACCGCAGAGAGGAACTTTGCAAGGTCTACAATGAGCGGTTCAATGCGATTCGTCCCCGTGAATACGATGGCAGTCACATCAAGTTCGTGGGCATGACCCCGGAAATCGGCCTGATGCCGCACCAGAAAAATGCAGTGGCGCATATCCTGTATGGCAATAATACGCTGCTGGCGCATTGTGTGGGTGCTGGCAAGACCTTCCAGATGATCGCTGCCGGCATGGAAAGCCGCCGTCTGGGTCTGGCGCAGAAGAATCTTTATGTTGTGCCGAACCATCTGACGGAACAGTGGGGTGCAGACTTCCTGCGGCTGTATCCGAATGCCAATGTGCTGGTGGCAACGAAAAAGGATTTCGAGCCATCCAACCGAAAGAAGTTCTGTTCCCGGATTGCCACGGGCGATTATGATGCTATCATTATCGGGCATTCGCAGTTTGAGCGGATTCCGCTTTCCCCGGAACGGCAGAAATCAATGATCGAGCGGCAGATTCAGGACATTACCTTTGCGATTGCAGAAGCAAAGGCAGAGGACGATGGCAAGAGTTTCACGGTCAAGCAGATGGAGAAAACAAAGAAAACCTTGCAGGCAAAACTTCAGAAGCTGAACGACCAGAGCCGCAAGGATGATGTGGTTACATTTGAGCAGCTTGGTGTTGACCGCCTGTTTGTGGACGAGAGCCATTTTTATAAAAATATGTTCCTCTACACAAAAATGCGGAACATCGCTGGTATTGCTCAGACCGATGCACAGAAGTCCTCGGATATGTTTGCAAAATGTCAGTATCTCGATGAAATCACTGGCGGCAAGGGTGTGACCTTTGCAACAGGTACGCCTGTATCGAACAGCATGGTAGAGCTGTATACCATTATGCGCTACTTGCAGTATGACACCTTGCAGAAACTTCATCTTGGACATTTCGATAGCTGGGCGGCTTCGTTTGGCGAAACAGTAACGGCAATCGAATTGTCCCCAGAGGGAACGGGCTACCGTGCAAAGACGCGGTTCGCCCGGTTTTTCAATCTCCCTGAATTGATTTCACTGTTCAAGGAGTCCGCAGACGTACAGACGGCAGATATGCTGAATCTGCCTGTGCCAGAAGCAGAGTACATCAATGAGGTGCTGAAACCCAGTGAAACGCAGCAGGAAATGGTGAGCAGCTTTGCCGACCGTGCAGAGCGTGTGCGGAACGGAAATGTCGATCCGAGAACCGATAATATGCTCAAAATCACGAACGACGGCAGAAAGCTGGCCTTGGATCAGCGGCTTATCAATGACCTGCTCCCGGATGAGCCGGAAAGCAAGGTCAACCTCTGCGTGGAGAATGCCTATCAGGTATGGGAAGAATCCACGCCCGACAAATCCACCCAGTTGATTTTCTGCGACTTATCGACCCCGAAAGCAGACGGAACATTCAATGTGTACGATGATGTCCGGGAAAAACTGGTGGCAAAGGGAATCCCCCGTGAGGAGATTGCTTTTATCCATGAGGCAAATACCGAAACCAAAAAGGCAGAACTGTTTGCAAAGGTGCGCTCCGGTCAGGTGCGTATCCTGCTTGGTTCGACCCCGAAACTTGGTGCTGGTACAAACATTCAGGACAGATTGATTGCCCTGCATCACCTGGACTGCCCGTGGAAGCCCTCTGATCTGGAACAGCAGGAAGGACGCATTCTTCGTCAGGGAAACCGCAACCAGAAAGTGAAGATTTTCCGTTACGTCACAGAGAATACGTTCGATTCGTATATGTGGCAAATTCTGGAAAATAAACAGAAGTTCATCTCGCAGATCATGACCTCGAAATCTCCTGTTCGTGCCTGTGATGATGTGGACGATACCGCGCTGACCTATGCAGAAATCAAAGCATTGGCAACGGGAAATCCCTACATCAAGGAAAAGATGGATTTGGATATTCAGGTCAGCAAGCTGAAGCTGATGCGGGCCAACCACATCAGCCAGATTTACAGCCTGGAATCGGATATTGCACGGCGGTATCCGGCAGAAATCACGGCAGCGAAAGAGCGCATAGCAGGTCTGAAAGCTGACCTTGCAGTGGCAAAGCCGTTGCTGGAACAGGACAAGGAGAAGTTCTCCATCACGGTGGAGGACAGGGTTTATACCGACCGCAAGGAAGCAGGCTCGGCAATTCTTGCAGCCTGTGCCGCAATGAAGATCGCTAAGACAGAGGGGCAAATCGCAGATTTGGGAGGGTTTGCAATCAGTTCCCGGTTTGATGCGTTCGCCCAGACGTTCAAGCTGACCATCAAGCGGCAGAGCAGTTATACGATTGAACTTGGCAGTGATCCGGCTGGCAATATCCAGCGTATTCTCAATGCGCTGGCATCTATCGAAAAGACACTGCCGCAGGTGGAGCGCAGATTGGAAACCTTACAGCAGCAGTTGGCAGAAGCAAAGGAAGAAGTGCAGCGTCCGTTCCCGCAGGAGGCGGAATTAAACGAAAAATCTGCACGGCTTGCAGAATTGAATGCCCTGCTGGATATGGACGAAAAGGGGGATGATGCGGCTCTTGGCATGGATGAGGAAGTAACGGATAGCGAACTTCCTGCGCCGAAACGTGAGATTGAGCGGAGTGCAGACAGCGTAAAACGTCCGTCGATCCTTGCACAGCTTCACGAAAAGCAGGCTGAACGCATGGCAGAGCCGAAAACGCAGAAAAAGAAAAGTCACGATATGGAACTATAACTGAGAATGCCCCGTCAGATCTCCGAAAGGGAATCTGATGGGGCAGATTTTGTAAAGGAGGGCATGAATGGCAGATAAGCGGGCAGACCAGCTCAAAGAAATCACGGAACGGTTGGAACAGGGCGTAAAGGACATTTTTACTTCGGAAATGTATACGAAGTACCTGCTTACAATGTCGAAATTCCACAATTACAGCTTCAATAATACGCTGCTGATCGCAATGCAGCGTCCAGATGCTACGTTGGTGGCTGGGTACAATGCCTGGAAAAATAAGTTTAACCGCTATGTGAAAAAGGGTGAAAAGGGCATCCAGATCATCGCGCCTGCCCCGGTAAAGGAACGGGAAGAGAGAGAAAAAATCGACAAGGACACCGGGCTTACGGTGCTGAATGAGAGCGGGGAGCCGGAAATCGAAGTGGTGGAGAGGGTGATTCCCCGGTTCCGGGTAACAACGGTTTTCGATTATGCCCAGACAGACGGAGAACCGCTGCCTACGCTGGAAGTGAATGAACTGACTGCCCGTGTCAAGGATTATACCCTGCTGAAAGAGGCAATCGAACAGGTATCTCCTGTGCCAATTTGTTTTGGAGAGATCGAGGGCAACGCAAAAGGTTATTACAGCCACATGGACAAAGAAATCTGTGTTCGTGCCGATATGGGTGAGAGCCAGACCATCAAGACGATGATCCATGAGGTTGCTCATGCCATGCTGCATGACAGCGACCAGATGAAACAGCGCGGCGAGGAAAAAGACCAGCTTACCAAAGAAACAGAAGCGGAAAGCATTGCATTTACGGTTTGCTCGGCACTTGGCATTGATACTTCGGACTACTCGTTCCCGTATGTAGCAAGCTGGGCAAGCGGCAAGGAACTGAAAGAATTGAAAGATTCGATGGATACGATTCGATTGACCGCTGCTGATTTTCTTGAAAAACTGGAAACGGCGGTGGCAGAAAGGAGTGTGGAGCGCATGACGGCGATGGAATATGCTGAAAAGCTGATTGCGGACAAGGAACGGGACAAAACCGTTTTTGACAACAGCCAGCGAAATCTCATTGTAAACTTTGCTTACAAGCTGGATGACCGGGCGGCAACGGAAGAACTTGCCAACAATCTGGCGGCTGCGGTTGCGGCTGAAAACACGGAAGAAATCAATCGCCTGATGTGGGAAGCAGAGGAGAAGATCGAAAGCCTGCCGGATGGCATGATCGGTCTTTCGGAAATGCACGAATATGGGTATCTGAAAGATGATGTTCTGCCGTTGACAAAGGAAGGCGCACGGGAGTGGCATCGGCTGGGTGAACGGATTTATCCGCTGTTTCAGGATGGCACGGCAGGAGATTTCGCCAGTCAGGAAGAGATTGAACAGCATGATGGCATTTTCGGAATCAAGGCTGACGCATGGAGTGCAATTTTGCTGGAAAAGAACGAAGAGTATCTGGAAGATGAGTATTCCCGCCCGGATGCCGCACTGACGGTGATAAGTCGGGAGCAGGCTCTGCGGCTGTTTGATGAGGGCAAGCAGATTTATCTTATCCGTATCAGCCCGTGGCCAGTTCTTGTCACAGGGCGTGAAGAAATCGAACGTGGAAGTGACTATTTCCAGATTGCTAAGGAAGATTTGGAAAAGGACAAGCAGAAAACAATGGAAAACGGCGAGAAAGCACCCGTTGAAAAGCTGGCAGTAGACCTTGACGATTTTGCCTTTGACTTCGATTTCTACCACTATAAGGACAGCGTAGAGGATCGGGAGCAGGCAGTTGAAGCACTGAAAGAACAGATTCAGGCTGGGGATGTTCAGCCGATCAGGGAATGGCTGCAAGCCGCAGTGGAGGAATCAGAGGGAGAGTCCGCAGAAAAGGCGGCAGAACTGATAACTCGTATGGATGCAGTAGTTAAGGAGCAGAAGCTGCTTTCCGGCAGCGAAAAGCAGTTTGGCATCTACCAGATCACTGCCCGTGACCCGGAACACGACTACCGCTTTATGAATCTGGATTTTGTAAAGCGGCACGGGATGGAAGTAAACTGTGCAGACTATGAACTGGTCTATACCGCACCACTTACGGAAAATGATACGCTGGAAGCTATTTACGAACGCTTCAATATCCAGCGCCCAGCGGATTTTACCGGGCATTCGCTTTCCGTCAGTGATGTTGTGGTGCTGAACGATGGCAAGTCGATCAAAGCCTGCTATGTGGACAGCATCGGCTTTGCAGAGCTGCCGGATTTTTTCAAGGAAAGAAAGATGGATTTGAAGAAAGAAACGATTCTGGATGAACAGTTGCAGGAAATTGAAATCTTTGATAAGCCCGGTCTTTTCAGCAACAGCAGACTGCGGGATGAGGATGTGCCGGATGGATTGTACCGCTATGACCTGCGCGGGTCGGACTATGATCCGGGGCAGCCGATTCTGGTGGAGAAAACAGTGATCGTAAACCATGCGGCATCTGTTCTGATGGCAGAAGAACTTGACCTTGGCGCAGGCGGTCGGCTGGAACTGGGCGAGGAAGGGCTGAACTTCACGGGTGGATTGCTGACTGTACGGGAGTTTATGGAAGAACAAGAGCATAAAAAGGATGGCTTAATACACGGTGACTCCGACCAGATTGCAGTTGAGGGTCATGTTGGTACATGGTATGCGATTGATGAAACGGAGGTCGGTGGCGAGAAGTTCTTCCTGCTGGAGCATGAGGAATACGGGGATGAAGTTGCCTGCGTTGCGGTCAATGAGCAGGGAAAACTGGTGGCAGAAGATTTGTGGAACGGCTTTGATGAGGATTTTCAGGATGCCGTAAAGGAGTATTTTGCAGAAAAGAATCCGACTTCACAAAAAGAAGAACAGGTTGTGCCTGTGGCAGAGGAAAGCCGCACGGATAATTCGGATGTTCCGGTTTATTACGAATCTTTTGCCTATGCAGCAGAGAATGGCGAGGTGGATTTGTACCGCATTTCCAGACAGCTCAATGAAGATTGCAGAAATGCCATTGAAGAAGCGATTGCAGACAATTTCGATGGAATGCACCTTGCAGACGATGCTACGAAATCCGTCGTTGAACAGTTCGGCATGGAGCGTATGGGCTATATTCTGGCGTATACGCTGAATTATAACAATCACGACGGACGGTATTCGCAGAGCAATAAGGAATGGGCAGAGACCACCTGTAAAGGAGAACGCGGTAACAACATTCGTCCTGACTGGATCGTGCGCAGTCACCCGGCTGTGCTGAACGGATTTGTGGATATGTACCGCAAAGAACTTGAGGCTGAACAGCAGAGGGAGCCGGAAAAGCCTTTTGTGCAGCAGTTCTATGTTGTGACAGATTTGCAGACCAATCCGATGCAAATTGAGAAGTTCGGGGATCTCGATGATGCAATGTCCTGCTATCAGCAGGTTCCGAATTTTCATCTAAAAGCCCTTGGCGTAGAGAAAACGCCTGACCCACTTCCGAGCAGTCTGGACATTGTGCAGTGCAAGAACGGTATCGACACGATTGTGGAGGACTACAAGAAAGTTCCGGGCTGGGATAATCCGTACATCCAGAATCATGTTGTTGCATTGGTGGCAGAAGCATTGAAAGTGCAGGATGTGGCGGTAGCCTATGAGATCAACGATGGCTATTTTCACATCCAGACCAGCGAGGACGGCTACGACTATACCTTATATAGTAAGGACTTCACAGTAATGGACGGTGGCATTGTTGAAACAGACGAGTACAGACCCGTGCAGGAAGTGATGGAAGAAGTTCTGGCAGAACACGGACACAGCGTTTCTGAGTGCGGTGTGATTAGCGCTGAATATCTTCAGGAACAGTCCTACCGTGCAGAAACACAGCAGGCAGAAGCGATGAAAGAAAAGCTGGCGGCAGAGAAGCCTGCGCCAGAAGCAAGCATCAGCTTTTATGTGGCAGAGTGTGCAGAGTTCCCAGTGATGGGTGAGTTCCATGACAATCTGACCTTGGAGCAGGCATTGGAAGTCTACGATAAGATTCCGGCAGAGCGGATGAACGGAATCAAGAGCATTGGCTTTTCCCTTGAGGATGGAAGCATCTATTCGGGAATGTTTGACCTGATGGTAGGTGGAGAAGTGCAGGCAGAAATCGTCAACCATATCCAGCATTACCGGGAAAGTCCGCTGGTGCAGAAAGCAATTTCGGATATGAAAACGCTTTTGGAAAAGCGGCAGGCAAGCAAGGAGTTAGAGGAACGCCCCAGCACCCGGCAGTCTGTTCGTGAAGCGTTGAAGAACCGCAAAAAGGCGCAGGAACAGCAGTCCAATCAGGAACAGGAAAAACCGAAGAAGGCAAAGAAGAAAGGAGAAATGGAACTGTGAGCAAGGTGAAGTTTAATGCAGATGAGATGATGGTTATGGCAATGTTTGAGCAGCCGACACGGACGGAAACCATGAGATATATCGAGGAAGTTGTTCCGTTTGTCGAGGACGATGTTGAAGTTTTTTCGCTGGTAGCATCGACCATGAAAAAGATGCGCTCTATTTCGGACATGGAATTTTCCAGACTTGACCTTAAACCGTATCTTCAGGATGTGGTGGCAAAATGAATATCAATCAGTATGCGGTCTATCAGCTGAAAGAAAGTGCAGAACTTGCTGCGTATCGGTCACGTTCATATCAGTATTTGACGGAACATCATTTTCAGGTGATCGTACAAAATTATCAGCAGGCGTATTTTACCAAGTTGTTTACATCGGACACACCAGAGATGATTCGGAAACGGTTGGAAGAGCATCGACCGAAGAATTTCCGTGGCCGTCCATTTGGTGTCGGTGATGTGATTGTCATAAACCAACAGGGAGAAATCACGGCGTATTTTGTGGATAAGGACTCCCTTGTTGTGGTTGCTGGCTTTATCCGCAGTAGTAGTTCTGGTATTCTGGTTACACTTGACACGAAAAATCTTTTTATAGATGGATGTGCTGGAACGTGGATGGCAACCGAAGAATGCGTAGTAGAAAGCCAGCACTTTTTTCTGATGCAGCATGAAGTCTATAAGGAAAAAGCACCGAACGTGATTGTAGGTGCTTCTGGAAAACTGGTTTCCACTGAAATCCGAAAAGGGTTGGATGAGGATGCCAGAAAAAAGATTCTGGATTATCTGCATCCACCGCTGATGGAAAAGCCGATGAACCAGAAGCCGTCACTACACCAGATGGAACATTATCAGAAGTTCTATGAGAACGGGGAATATGTTCGGGCCGTAGAATCAACTACAGAACAGAACTACAATATGATTGATGGCTGTGCCAACAATCTCCCTAAGCCCCGCATAATCAACGGACGGGAATCCGTTCTTGATAAATTGCGAATCAGGCAGATGGCACGGGAAAAGCAAAAGAGTAGCCAAGAGCAGTCGGCTGATATGGAACGGAACAGGAAGTGATGAACAAGTCCTATCCTGGAGATATAGCAATCTCTGGGATAGGACTTGTTTCCACTTTGGTAACAAAAAGTAAAATATTTAATACATAAATCTCTCTAATGTTGACAATAATGCAGAATAAGCATATAATGAAAGTACACCAAAGGAGGGATTTGAATGCTGGATGTAAACATGATGATTGCGAACAATATTCAGAATCAACTGAAAAAGGCAAACAAGAAACAAATTGATCTGGCAGAAGGAATTGGAGTATCCCGGCAGACTATGAGCAAAATTATGAATGGAGCAAGGGCAATCAATGCGATTGAGCTTCATAAAATTTCGGAATACCTTCATGTTCCGATGGAAACCCTCATGAAAATGCCGGAACATCCGGTAGACACAAATGTTATCCATGCTTTCATGGGGCGGGTTAAGACACCGGAAGCACGAAGAGGAATCCAGATTGCAGATGAACTTTCAGATATGATTCTTTTCCATACAAAAGTGTATGAGAACGGAAAAAGAATGGAACAACCATGGGAGGATAACGAATGAAAGGTGTTTTAGAAAACAGCTTGTTTGAAACCCAGCCGCACAAGTTTGAACACCTGAATGAGTTGGCACGGCAGTTTGCAACAATCTACTGCGGAAATTCTATTGTGAAAGACAATATTTTTGCTGTAATAGAAAATTATGCACGGAAAAAGGAAATCCATTTGGAAATTCTTAGATTTCCTATCCATGATGAAGAACTATGGGCAATGACGTTCCTGAAAAAAGGAACGATTTTTGTATGTGTTAATTCAGAACTGGCGTTATGCAAACAGTTCTTTGCGGCAGCACATGAACTATATCACATTTATTGCTATGTCGAAGATGCTGACCAAAGTTATATAAAAAATGGCTCGATGCTGGATTCTGATACGGCGAATGAGACGGGAAAGACACAGGAAGATGTAGAGGCAAACGCATTTGCTGGATTGCTCCTGATGCCAGATCAGCTTTTATCGAATCAAATCGACCTGTTTGGCATAGATAAAGATGACATGGATACGGATTCTGTGCTGTCCTTGATGGATATGTTTGCGATTCCCTACAAAGCAACCGTACTGAGATTGTATGAGAGCAACTGTATCAAACGGCATAAGGCGGAAGAACTTTTTCGTGTTACAGCGGAAGATGTGGCAAAAAGGGTAGAACTGACCGGAAAAGCAAAGCGTTGGCAGCTTGATGGATCGGGGACAGAATCTTTCGGGACACTTTTAGAAAAAGCGGATTATAATACTGAGCATGACTATTTGACAGAGAGCAGAGAAAAGGAAGATTGGAAATACATCTCTGAACTGAAAAAAGAGCTTGGTATGAATTGAGAGGTGTCCGATGAAGATAGAAAAATATGCCTTGCTGGACACCGACTTTATTTCAAAGACGCATTTTATTCACGGTGACACAGAAAAATGTCTGGTAGACCTTGTCGTGGAAATGCCTGGATATTGCTTTTTCTGTCACAGCCAAATCATCAAAGAGTTGAGCCGTCATAATCAGCAGGCAATTGGTTGGTTACAACACAAAATCAGCGAGCAAAAAATACAGTGTTATACAGATGAAGAAATTCTGAATGAACTTGTAAAGATTCGTGGCGATTTCGCTTGTAGCACATATACGTTGATGTTGAAGGACGCTTGCGATGCTTTTTCAAAATCGTATTTCAAAGAACACTATCAAACGCTTGAAAATTTTGATGTTGTGACTTCTACGAAACAGGATTATTTGAAAACTCTTCAAAAAGCGGATGATGAGATTGGAAAACATAACAGCTTGGGCGAAATAAAGTCGTATGTTTTGTTACAGTTACTTTCTTTGCTGAAAGGCGAGCAGGTGTATGTGTTCTGCTCCGATGATAAGGCAGCACGAAATGGAGCTATCAGCTTCAACAATGTACGGTGTATCAGTGCATTATCGGCATTCTTGAGGTTGAAGAAAGAAATCTCGTGGACATTTGATGCAGCGGAACCATACATAAATTCTTATGTTCAGTTCTGTGGGGAACATAATCAGCAGACATTCAGAGTAATGGAAGCATCTGTTGTTGCCCGGATGCAGAGGGTTCCCTGCAAACAGGCGTTGGAAGAAATATTTCAGGATCGCTTTGTGGAATTACAAAATGGTTTCTTGAAATACAGGGACGCTTAAAGACTGAAAATAGTGCAAGAGCCACCATAGGCTTACCCCCAAAGGGTAGCCTATGGTGGCTCTTTTTTGCTTAAAGGGTCTGTTCTGTGCGTTGAATGTGATCTCGAATGTGGTGCTGCCCCAAGATGCTGTCAACATTGGCACAGGCTGTTCGCAATTCTTTTTGATAATCTTTATAATAGGTGTAGGTGTCGTATTGAGCCGCTTTCAAGGCAAGTAATCGTTCTTTTTCAAGCTTCAAATCTTTCATCTTCGGAAGTGAGCCGTCTGGATTTTGTGCTTTCAGAATCTGGGCGGCTTTTTCGTGCTTCTCAATTTCATCAGCGTGATCCTTGCGAAATTTTCCTTTGAAGCGAGCTTTCAAAAATTCATTGTAGGTGGATTTTGTGGAAAGATACTGACCCAGATAGTGGATTTGCTCATTCACAGATTTGATTTGTGTTTCGGTGTCCTTTGTCTTTTGCCGTGCATCGTGCATCTGTAATGTGATGCTATCGTAGGTTGTCTGTAAATTTTCTCTGGTATCGAATCCGTTTTCCTGAATGTAAGCTACGGTCTTTGCCATCTGCTGAAGATTGGAAATTTTGACTTTTTGAGCATAAGCTCTGCTCTGTTGAGCCTTAATACAGTTCTGCAAGTCCACAACAAGACGCAGATCAGAGCGAATGAAGAAAATGGCAATCGGGTCTGCATGGTAATCGGGCATGGTCTGTCGTTGCTTTTCTTCTTGCTCAGCAGCAAGTGCATTGGCTTCAAAAAGATTGAGCAAATAATCTTTATCAAAATTTGTGCCTAAAGAGCGACCAGAAATGTACTTCTCTCGCTCTGGATGCAGATAGCTATATCTTCCCCGATTTTCTTTCACATGAATCTTATACTTTTCAAATAACTGGCTTTGAAAATCTTCAAATGAAATTGCGGAGGAAGAAATCTCTGAAACGGCATTCCGAACAAACTGCTTACGAGTCTGAAATGTTGTTTCCATTGGATTCATACCATCAGCAATGATCTGTTCGTTTATATCTTCCAGCTCTTTCTGCCCTCGCTTTTGCAACCAGTATTCAGCTTCAGTGATTTTATGTTGAGCCGGAGAGAGAAGATCGACCTGATACAGATTTTCACGCTGGCATAGATTCATAAGTTCTTGCTGTAAGTATTTTAGATAATCTTTTGTCAGGTGATGTTTGTATCCTGCTTTGCAGTCAATGCTGCGTGTGGTGTATGACTGTGGCTCTATGTCTAGTTTCCGTAAGCTGTTGATTATGATATGAACATGGATGTTGCCACTGCCATTATGTCCATCCGTGTGAGTACAGACCAATGCTTGATGGCCGGGAAGATGATTCTTCACAAATTCAAGTCCCAGGGTTTGTGCTTTCTCGCCAGTAAGATGGTGTTCGTCTTTATCGCGCGGATCAAAACTGATGATATAGTGATGGGACTTGACTTCGTCGTATCGGTAGTTTTTTCGATACTGGTCATTGAGCATTTCGCACTCAAGATCAAAGGTGTCGGGATTGCAGTTTACTCCATTCATGTGAAATTCGCTGCGGAGCATCATGCTCCCGTTTTCATCAAGGAGCGGTTTTAAGTGTCGTTCATCATGCTGATATTTCAAATAGCAGACTGCCGCACTGTAATCAGCGTTTTTTATTGCGATGTGTTTTAACACGGCCATGATAGGTTCCCCCTAATTTGATTGCTTCCTGCCGAAGCTGCCATAATGCAGTGAGATGGCGGTTGATCTCGTCCTGCATTGACTTGGAATAGAAACCGCCAGAGTGGAAGTATTGGGCAATCTGATTTAGGTTGTTGCCGATGGCAGAATACTCAGCAATCAGTTTTTGAAGTTCGGGAAGTTCTGCAGTGATGTTGTAGTGGACTTCGATGCGTTCGTCCAGCGCACTCTTCCTGACATAAACGGCAACCGGATAGCCTGCCTGTTCAGCAGAAATGGAAATAGAAGCGTACTCGGCATCCGTAAAACGTACCATTACGTTATTTGTTCTTTTTATCTGCTCGCACTTTTTTCTTCTGCCCATAGATAGAAACTCCCTTCAAATTTATTTGCGAAGCAAATCCCGACAAGCCGTAGGCGGTCGGCTGCGACCACTTTAGTGGAAGCCAAATAGCCAAAATCAGAGATTTTGTGCGTACCGAGGGAATGGGGAAGCGGAATCCCCATCAAGATTGCCGGTAACGAAAAATCACGAAAGTGAATTTTGAGTTACTCCAGGCGAATCTTGCCCTACTTACGGTGAAGCCGTTGCCTTACGCATTTTTCGGGTTCTTCTATCTTTAGAATCGGGCAGAGCGTGTTTCGCAAGGTGTTTTTGAAAAAAGACAAAAAATTTTTGAAATACCTTGCGAAATGGCCTTTCTCCAATTCTATAAGTGAAAGAGGCTGACACACCACCCCAAAAACAGAAAGGAATGAGTGAATGACCGAAACAACTGCACGAACCTATCACACCATGGAAAGCCTGCGCCAGATGGCACAGACCGATCTCCGTAATGTGAACCGCAAGGAACTGGTAGACATCAACGAAGTGGAAATTAGAAAAGACTTGTCGCAGCGGGAGCGGATGGTCGATTTCATTTCGCAGATCAAGAACCCTTATTGCTATCTCGACAAGGGCATGGTAGTGAAGATCAGCTTTGCGGGAGAGAACCGATTAGAGGACACACTGAAAAAATGCGCACGGACGCATCGGAGATAAAAAAGAAGAAAGCAGAAGAAAATTTACACTTTAGTACATTAAAGCGTTGACATGGACCGCGAAATATGAGATAATGGCTTTGGGTCAAAACAGAATATGCTAACTAAAGCCGATAATTTTCTTGGTTTATTGTCAGAACGACAAATAGATTAAGGAGGTTATCGGCTTTTTATGTTTTTTCAGGAAAATGGACAATATCGCTGTGCTGTGTATCTTCGATTGTCACGTTCGGACGGCGATCAGCAGGAAAGCAACAGCATCAAAAATCAAAGAGCTTTACTGAATGATTATCTGGGAAAGCACCCGGAACTGCATAAGGTCGATGAGTATGTAGACGATGGATACAGTGGTACGAATTTTGAACGCCCGGATTTCAAACGGATGATACAGGACATTGAGAATCGGAAAATCAACTGTATTATCGTCAAGGACTTATCACGATTCGGCAGAAACTACATTGAAACAGGACGTTATCTGGAAAGAATCTTTCCATTTATGGGAGTCCGGTTCATCGCCATCAACGATCATTATGACAGTGCGGAAGAAAACGATGATAAGGGACGTATCCTGATTCCGTTCAACAATCTTATCAACGATACCTATTGCCGTGACATTTCGATGCGTGTCAGAAGTCACTTGGATGTGAAACGGAAAGAAGGTCAGTTCATTGGCAGCTTTGCAGGATACGGGTATCAGAAAGACCCGAAAGACAAGAATCATCTGATTATAGATGAATACGCTGCGGGCATTGTGCAGGAAATATTCAAGCAGAAATTGAACGGAATGAGTTCACAGCGCATTGCCAGTCACTTGAACGAACTGGGTGTCCTGCCGCCAAACGAGTATAAGAGAGCCAATGGATTCAACTATACCTGCGGTTTTCAGGCTGGGCTGAATCAGAAGTGGACAGTGGTTTCCGTCAATCGTATTTTGAAAAATGAATCCTATACGGGAACATTGATTCAGGGTAAACGCAGGAAAATCAATTACAAAGTAAAAAAGAGCCATGATGTTGGAAGTGAAAACTGGATTCGGGTGGAAGATGCGCATGATGCCATTATCAGCAAAGGCGAGTTCCAGCAAGTACAACAGTTGTTGGAACTGGACACTCGTACCGCACCATCGCAGACAACAGTTTATCCATTATCAGGTTTTCTGCGCTGTGCAGACTGCGGGCAGAATATGATTCGCCGCACGGTGACGAAAAACGGGAAGAAGTATCAATACTATCACTGCTCTACCTATAAGAATGGCGGCGGCTGCACACCGCACATGATAAACAGTGAGAAGTTGACGGAAAGTGTTCTGGCTGCGATCCGGCATCAAGTGACACTTCTTGTAGAAGCGGAAAAGGTACTCTCCAATGCAGAGTTGGCAAGCGGCGAACAGATTGGCATAAAGATTCTGGACAGCCAGATCACTGCACTGGAAGCTGAATTAGAACGGTACAGTAATTTAAAAATCCGTCTGTATCAGGACTTATGCGATGATGTTGTCAGTCGGGAAGAGTACGGAGAAATGAATACTCGCTTTGCGCAGAAGATAAAAGAGGCACAGGATAAGATTCAGGAAATCCGCGAAAAGAAGCAGGAGGCATTAAAGCACGACACACTGCTTCCTACTTGGTTGGAAGAATTTAAGCAGTACGAACATATCAAAACGCTCGAACGCAGGGTCGTGGTGGAACTGATCGACCACATAGATGTTCATAGCAAAATAGAGATTGAAATTCATTTCTGCTTCGAGGATGAACTGCACAGTATCACAGAAAAATTTATGGAATATCAAGCACATCATGGAAATGAGGTGGCAGAGGAATGAAATGGGTCAGTTATACAAGGTCGATTTCCAGCAGGATCGGAGAAGAAAATCCATCCAATACGATTGCGGAACAGAATGAGCGCATTGCACGGTATCTAAAAAAGTGCGGGTGCAGCGTATCCGAAAAATACAGTGACCGCAGGAGAACAGCAGAAGCCACGGAGGGCTTTGACAAATTGGTACAGGATGGGATGGCTCGGAAATTTGATGCAGTTGTTGTGGATTCTATCTTCCGCTGTGGAAGAACCCTTCCGTTTGCCATTGAAGCACTGCAGAGGACGTTCTATCCGCTTGGTATCCAATTTGCAGTTGTGGAAGATGACTTTTGCAGCATAGACAAAACTGCCGAAGAGGTTGCAGAGTATTTCAATGGAAAGACCATTGATAAGATTCGTTCGGAATTTATTACCAATCGCCAGAATCACTTTGAAGAAGGTACATTGACCCATCGACAGGCTAAATATGGTTATTCGCTGTCGGAAGATCGCAGAAGCCTTGTTCTTAATCCTGAAAGCGCACAGGTTGTAAAGCTGATTTTTCAGATGTATCTGGAAGATATGAAAATCCCGGAAATCGCAAGAGCATTGGATGTACAGGGCGTTCAAACACCGCAAGTCCAGATGGCAAAGAAAAAAAGATCAAGAACAAAAAATAAGTGGCAGGATTCAACAATTCGCTCGATTTTGAAAAATCCACTCTATATCGGAAAGTGTACGCTGACACTGGCAAAGGCAAAGCGAGAATTGGAGGTTCCGGCGATTGTTTCAAAGACGGAATTTCAGAAAGCTCAGAAAAAGTTGGAATCTACGAGGTTGCCTTCGAGAAAAAAGGCTCGAAAAAAACCAAATCTGCTCTTCAAAAAAATCTATGACAAGGAAAGTGGAAAAGGTCTGCTGTGCAGAACATCAGAAGATGAAAGCCAGCAAATCTATTCGTTTGACAAGGGGTATAGATGCTTCTCTGGAAAAGCCCCTTTCATCGAAAGCGAGAAAATCTTTCGAGAGATTCTTTCAGCTTTGGAAAAAGAAAAAATGCAAGCTGCGCATATTGATAGGGTGCTGGACTTGAATCCTGAGAAAGTCAAGCAGTGCATGGATGCTGGACTGTTGCAGTACAGAAAAAGAGCAAATGAGATCGTTGCGCACTTGATGGCCAAGGACGATGAACGAACAGCAGTTTATCGGCAATACGAGCAGGGATCAATTTTACTAGAACAGGTAGAGGAGTATGAACATCAGTATCAGGTGGCGGTCCAGAAGCAGGAAGCGGCTTTTAAAAAAGTAATGCTGGCTGTTAATGACATAGAAAAAGCATTTAGCCATGGAAATCCCTGGTTGATGAAGTTCCGAGCAATTTCAATTCCTGAAAAATTGGAGCGCACACATCTTAAAGAATGGCTTGACCATGTATGGATCGTAGATTTTGAACAGGTAGAAGT
>OLPO01000495.1_pt1 | contig 31929 bp, 25 predicted proteins | sample 1672831 | NCBI WGS metagenome assembly OLPO01 (sample SAMEA3136728, study PRJEB25190) | human gut metagenome
ATCACAATAAACAGACATTGTTTTATTAAGCAAAACTTTATCTGTATCAGTTGCAACTATCTGAACTTTTGCAGTTATAGTTATCTGTTCCATAAAATTTATTCCTCTCATTGATACTTCACTAGCAATAGTGTATACTAATATTTAGTGAACGTCAATAACTATCAGAGGTGATTTATGGATAATAGATATTATCGTCATAACAGACGAAAATACAGTCTGAAAGTACATATAGTTCTTGTAACCAAATACCGCAAACAACTACTACAAGGCTCTATTGCTGATGATGTGAAACAAAAGATTCTCGATATAGCTAATACTCGTGGCTACGAAATAATTGCTATGGAAACAGACAAAGACCATATACATTTTTTGTTAAGTTATGATGCAACGGATAGAGTATGCGACATTGTTAAAATTGTAAAGCAGGAAACAACATACTACTTATGGCAAAAGTATAATTCGGTCTTATCAAAACAGTATTGGAAGAAAAAAATATTTTGGTCAGATGGTTATTTTGCTTGCAGCATTGGAGAAGTGTCATCAGCAACTATACAAAAATATATTGAGAGTCAAGGATAATAGATAACAATTTACAAGGCTCCTCCCACCGCCTAAAGGCAGTGGGTTTCCGCCCATGACAAACGAAAGGATTTATTTATGAACAGTCACTCCTGTCTCTGCAAACTGTTCCAGCAGCTTATCCGGGTAAGGGATTTCCTCAGGTGTGACTACCAGTACCTCATCGATCCATTCCCTGCACACGTATTCTGCAGCGTTTTCTTCCTTAGCTACTACCGGGATGTCTGCAACCTTCTGGCCGGTCAGATCATGGTCAAGCAATACCACTCCGGAAATCATATATCTGGAGTAATTCTGTTCCTGGACATTTCGGATTACCCTGGCAGCCATCTTCTCAGTAGTTACAATAAGCAGGGAGTGGTTTCCCACTTCCTTTCTCCTGCTCTGCAGAAATTTTTTCCACAGGATTCTGGTAATATAAGCCAACAAAGTATAAAGCAAAAATGTCAGGATCATAACCAGTCTGGAATACATCTGCCCTTGCTGTATGAGGAACAGATAAAGTACAGACACAGCTCCCATCACAATGCTCTGATAAGCTGTGATCAGAAATTCCCGGTAATATCCTCTCTTCAGCACATTTCTCAGAGTACCCAGTAAAAAAAGGACTGCAATATCTGCAACCTCTATATAAATTGACATGTTCCGATAAATCATTGCCTGATAGGGATTAAATCCATACCCACTTAATCCATAAGCCAGCACAAATGCCAGCTGCAGACAAATCATATCCAACAGGATAAAATCCCAATGCTTCAGCCATCCATCCGTATCTTTTCTATACACGTTTTCATATTCTCCTTCTTGTTACGTTTTCTCCTTCTTCTGAATCACATCGGACACTCTTCTAGTGTGCCGACAAGTTGATTTTTGAAAAAATCTCCAAACCCGCATATAGTGTCTGTATTCCATCTGCCACAGGCAGTTCCAGTCTGGCCAGTCTCTTATGACGGTCGATTTTGCGGATCATTTTCTCCTTTCCTCGCAAGGGGCCTTCCGTAATATAAGTCTGTCCTTCCCGGATATGTCCTCTGGACATGTGCAGATGCTGTTTTTCTCCCAGAAATCCTCTGAGAAAACTTTCCTGCTCCGGCAGAAGCTCTATGGATTTCTCTGCAATACTCCTGCTCATGTCTGCCGTTGGCTGCCATTGTCCCAGAAGTTCCTGCAGTCTGTCCTTTTCAGCAGTCTCAATGAGAAAGGCCTGAGAAAATATTGGTTTCTGCTCCATATGCCAGGCTCCCTGATATTTCTTCATGCAGTCATAGGTGGGTAAATAAAGTCCTGTCCTTTGGCTGTCAGGAATATTTGTCTGAAGAAATTCCAGCATTTTCGCTAAATTCTGACCTTCACACTGACATAAAGACCACATGCAATTCCCCCTTCTTCCTTCCAGAAAACTTCGTGGAGTATGTTACTCTACGAAAGCTCTCTTTTCATTCAATCTTCACATATAGACAAATAATACCTCAATCTGACCTGATTTTCAAGTCCTACATAGGAAATACTGTTATATTCTATCAAATTTTGGAGAAAATAGCATAATATAGGGTATGGAAGTGCCCTTTTTTTATACATATTTTCACTTCTGCCAGACAGGAAAAGATGGGTAGAGGGGTGTACGGAATCTGGATTATCCTCTCTTTAAGCCGTCAGTATTCTGGTCAGATTCTCCGTCAAAAGCCTGGAAGCATTGCGTAAAACCAATGCTTCCGGGCTTTTTTCGTAGAGTAACATACTCTGCGAATTTTTTTATTTATATGACATTTTTTTCGACAAAAAAGGAGCTGCTTTTTTACGGCAGCTCCCTTTTGATTTAGATATCCGGGAACCATATGGTTCCCAGATCATCAGATATTCTGTTTTTATCTTATTTTGCAACAAAGTTCACGATCTTGTTCGGCACGTAAATCTCTTTGATCAGGTTCTTGCCTTCCAGGAAGGAGGCAATTCTTTCATCTGCTTTGGCAATCTCGAAGGCTTTTTCCTTTTCGCAGCCATTAGGGATTACGATGGTGCCTCTTACCTTACCGTTGACCTGTACACCGATTTCAATGGTCTTGGCAATGGTTTTGCCTTCATCGTATTCCGGCCATGGTGCTACTGCCAGCAGGCCTTCTCCACCGATGAACTCCCAGATTTCCTCACAGATATGAGGTGCAAATGGGCTGAGCAGTTTGATGAAGATAGCCAGGTCGTCCTTACTTAAGTGTCCCTCTGCTGTGATCTCGTTGATCAGGGTCATCAGACTGGCGATGGCTGTGTTGAATTTCAGATTCTCAATATCTCCGGAAACCTTTTTGATGGTGCGGTGAAGCTTCATCTCAAGCTCATCGGATACGGATTCTTCGCTGAGGATATCTGTCAGTCCTGCCACACGGTCCAGGAATTTCTTGCATCCCTTTACAGAGCTTTCGCTCCACGGAGTAGCTGCACCGTAATCACCCATGAACAGTACATAGGTACGGAGAGTATCTGCACCGTATTCCTCCACAATATCCAGTGGGTCTACTACGTTGCCCTTGGATTTACTCATCTTGTCACCGTCCGGTCCCAGGATCAGTCCCTGGATGGAACGTTTTGCATATGGTTCCGGTGTGTTCACTACACCCAGATCATACAGGAAATGATGCCAGAATCTGGAATAGATCATATGTCTGGTAACATGCTCCATACCACCGTTGTACCAGTCTACAGGCATCCAGTATTTCAGTTTGTCCATATCTGCCAGTGCATTTGCATTGTGGGGATCTGTATATCTCAGGAAATACCATGAGGATCCTGCCCACTGAGGCATGGTGTCTGTTTCTCGTTTTGCTGCAGCGCCGCATTTCGGACAGGTGCAGTTTACGAAAGAGTCAATCTTTGCAAGTGGAGACTGTCCGTCTTCCCCTGGCTCAAAGTCCTTAACATCCGGCAGACGCAGAGGCAGTTCCTTTTCCGGAACTGCTACAACACCACAGTTCGGGCAATGGATCAGCGGAATCGGCTCACCCCAGTATCTCTGACGGTTGAATGCCCAGTCTTTCATCTTGTACTGAACACCTGCTTTACCGATGCCTTTCTTTTCCAGCTCTTCCAGCATACGCTCAATGGAATCTTTTTTCTTTGTATATCCGTTGAGGAAATCGGAGTTTACCATCTCGCCGTCTCCTGTGTAGGCTTCTTTGGAGATGTCTCCGCCTTTGATTACTTCAATAATATCAATGCCGAATTTCTTGGCAAAATCATAGTCACGCTGGTCATGGGCAGGTACTGCCATAATAGCGCCTGTGCCATATCCCATCATTACATAATCTGCAATGTAGATTGGGATTTTCTTGCCGTTTACAGGGTTGATACCCTCAAGTCCCTGGATCCTTACTCCTGTTTTTTCTTTTACAAGCTGGGTTCTCTCGAACTCTGTCTTCTTGGCACACTCATTACGATATGCAGTGATCTCATCCATGTTTCCAACTTTGTCTGCATATTTATCAATGATCGGATGCTCCGGTGCGATTACCATGAAGGTAACACCGAACAGGGTGTCCGGTCTGGTTGTGTAGATTTCCAGTTTCTCATCGATTCCGTCTACATCAAAGTTGACAAAAGCACCTTTGGATTTGCCGATCCAGTGAACCTGCTGCTGTTTTACGTTCTCCGGATAGTCTACGTGATCCAGACCTTCCAGAAGCTTATCTGCATACTGGGTAATTCTCAGATACCATACATCCTTGGACTTCTGAACTACATCGCTGTGGCAGATATCACATTTGCCGCCCTGGCTGTCCTCATTGGAAAGGACTACCTTACAGTGTGGGCAGTAGTTTACCAGTGTTCTGTCACGGAACACCAGACCTTTTTCGAACATTTTCAGGAAGATCCACTGTGTCCATTTGTAATAATCCTCGTCTGTAGTATCAATCACGCGGTTCCAGTCAAAGGAGAATCCTACTCTCTTTAACTGGTTGGAGAATCTCTTAATGTTCTCATCTGTGATGATACGTGGATGTGTGCCTGTCTTTACTGCGTAGTTCTCTGTAGGAAGACCGAATGCATCAAATCCGATGGGGAAAAGTACATTGTATCCCTCCATACGACGTTTTCTGGAAATAACCTCCAGACTGGAATATGCTTTAATATGTCCTACGTGCATTCCTGCACCACTTGGATATGGAAACTCTACTAAACCGTAGAATTTAGGTTTGTCGCTGTTGTCCTTGGCTTCAAAGACTTTGGCTTCTTCCCATTTTGCCTGCCACTTGGGCTCGATCTTTTTAAACAGGTATTTCATTTTATACTTCCTCCAACATACTATGATCACTGCCCAATGGAGGTACAGCAACCATTCATTACCTATAAAAACTCATTTTATTTTAATTCATGACAGAGCGTTTGTCAATGTAAGTTCCTTCCCGATTCCTACTATTTTATTACAATTTTCCTGATCTTGGACCAGCGGGTGAAATTCTTGACATAGCCCTTTGTATAGGCGTGGCCGGTAAGGTAATAGGTTCCCGGGCGTACCTTTTCAAAGGTGATGGTGCTCTTTGTCTGGTTTTTTACTACATAGCTGTAGCTGCCTACTCCTGTATAGGCTCCTTTGTCATTTTTATATACCTGTTTGGAGAGTACCCAGTCTGTGCCTGTGGCACCCTTGGTCAGCTTAAAGCTTACTGTTGTGTTTCTTGTTTTTCCCTGACCGGAGGTTTTTACTGATTTTACAGTCGGTGCCTGAGCTGCTGCCTCTGTCTTTATGGTAACCTTCTGTAAGGGTGCCCATTTGCTCAGAACCTTGGTGGTGGAAAATTCTGACTGATAAGTATAACTGTGTACACCAATATACCAGGTGCCTGCAGGCAGTCCCTTCAGGATCAGCTGACTACTGTCTCCGGAATATCTGGTCTGTACCTTTACATAATCTATCGGTTCCCCTTCTTTTTCACTTCTGGCTGCAACCACATCATAGCCATCCACCTTCTGAGGATTTGTCAGTGTTAGTCTGACATCACATTTTTTCACCTGTGTTTTTGCGATTTTAGGGGTTTCAGGCGTTACTGCCTTTACTTCAATGGCCGTGCCCTCTGACCATGGGCCGTATTCCGGCTGTCCTTCCACAGTTCTGTAAGCCCTACAGTACAGAAGATGGCTACCTGCAGGCAGATATTTCAGATTTACGGTACCCTCTGCCATTTGGGCTGCAGGTACTGTCATCTGGGCTGTATAATTCTCTTTTTCCAGATCCTCTGCTGTGGCAGCTGTCACAAGTTCATATCCTTCTGCCTCATTGGAATAGTCCCTCAGGCTGACCCGCACATAGTTGGTGATCACCTTAACCCAAGAAAGATCAAAGACCGGTCTGTTCAGCGCCTGATAAGCATCTACCTGTACCTGGATCTGCAGGGTGGTATCCATTTCCGTGTTATTTTCCCCGTCTTCCAGATCCAGATGACCGGTTACCGTAAACTTCTGAGCTTCTTTATTTTGGGGATCATAATCACATCCGTCCACATCCCAAATGATCCCTGCCGGAAAGGTTGTTTTCTCACCATTCTTCTCTGCTCCATAGACTACGGTCTGTGAAGGCAGGTGAAGAGCCTCTGCTGTTTTGGCCACACCGTTGGTAATTCCTGTTACAGGCTCCACAGGAGCAGTCAGTCCCTGATAAGTACGGGCGCCTACCCGAAAAGAGCTGTAAAGATTTTCTGTTGTCTTCTCTCCTGCTGCAGTTCTGGCAGTAACTGTGACCTGGAAGGAATGCTCTCCCGCTGCCAGTCCCTTTTGAGGCAAAAGCCGCAGTTCTGTGCTCTCTCCGGGAGCCAGACGGGTATTACCTGAAAGGGTTACACTGCATCCCTGGCTGCGGTTGAAGGTCAGATCCAGATCCTTGTCTGACACATTTTTCAGAGTATAGATTTTGGCCTCCGGCAAAGTTTTGTAGCCCCACTGCAGCTCAGGAAAGGCTGCTGTGTCATTTTCTGTGATTTCCAGATTTTTCTTCTCTACAGGATTCAGCTCTCTGTTCATGGTAACATGTACCGGATATCTGCTGCCGTCATCTGCCAGGAAATCAAAGGTTTCATCAAAGGTTCCGTATTCCTCCCCTGGCAATATATAGAACTGGAGGCTTTCCCCTGGCTTCAACAGTCTCTGCACATCCTGTTCTTCAAAATCCTCTGAATTCCTTGCGCTCTGGCCGTCAACTGTAAAATGCTTCAGGCCTGAAGCATCCACGCTGATCCTGGTTTCTTTTTTGCCGGAATTTCTCACAGAAACATATTTTTCCACACGGAATTCCGGATCATAGAAATCATCCCCTGTAAAACATATCTCCGGATGATCTACTGTCAGATCATATTCCTTCTCAGAGGAGGCTCCCAGAATCACCTTCAGGGTTACCTGGCAGGAAGCGCCCTCCTTTGTGGTAAAGGTAAGATTCTCCTCATATTTTCCTGCAGTCAGGTTTTTCTTCAGTTCTGCCTTCAGTGTCACATAGGCTCCTGTGGGGATCTCCGTATCCTCATCCCCATATGCATAGGAAAGATCAAAATACCGGCTCTCCGGAAGCTTACCCACATGGAGTGCTTCTGTGCCTGTATTCTGAAGGGAAAAATCCCGATTAATCTGCTGTCCCTCTGCATAGATTCCCAGGTCGATCTGAGAATTCTCTGAGGTCAGTCTGTATCTCTCTTCCGGCCGTTCTGCCTCAATAATCGTCAGATCCAGATCACAGGCTGCTCTGCCTGTGTTGTTATCTGCCTGTACTGTAAAGTGAAAATAACCATCCTTTTGGGGAACTCCGCAGAGCAGGCCTGTCTGAAGCAAAGTCAGGCCCGGGGGAAGCTGGCTGCCGGAAGCCAGGCTCCACCTCACATCCGAATCCGCCTGCAGCTGTACCTTATATTCTTTTCCCACCTGTCCGTAATCCAGCATGGAAGTCAGGATTCCGGGAATGCTCTCTGTGCCATCCCCAAAGGATTCCCCTGCTGAAAAAACATCTGCACCCCAGGCTGTGTAGGGTGTGGTGACAGTTATTGCAGCTACCAGTATCAGGGCAGCCAGTTTTCTATTATTTTTCATACTAATTTTCCTGCTTTCTGAGATTAATATGATTCCAGTATATCATTTATCCCGCCATTGTCAATCAGGATAGGATATTTTTACAAAAAAAGCAGAACTACCTCTATATCTGAGATAGTTCTGTCTGTTTTCTTCTTAATTCATAGGTATATAAATTCTATTATTCGTCTGCTTTGTCAACCTTGCTTGCTCTTGCCTCGATTTCCTTTGCCTGGATATCAGAAGGAGCCTGCTCATAGCGTGCAAATTCATAGGAAAATTCTCCGCTTCCGCCTGTCATGGAACGCAGGTCTGTGGAGTATCCGTAGATCTCCAGCTGAGGTACATCTGCCTCAATAATAGTATTACCCTGATGATCAGGATTCATACCCAGTACACGGCCGCGGCGTTTGTTCAGGTCGCCCATAACATCACCTGTATATTTATCCGGAACTGTAACCTTCATGGATACGATTGGCTCCAGAAGTACAGGGGATGCATCCATAAAGCCCTTCTTGAAAGCCAGGATGGTTGCCATCTTGAATGCCATCTCTGAGGAGTCTACCGGATGATAGGATCCGTCATAAAGAGTAGCCTTCACGCCAACTACAGGATATGCAGCCAGAGGTCCCTTTAATACGCATTCCTGCAGCCCCTTCTCAACTGCAGGGAAGTAGTTCTTCGGCACTGCACCGCCTACAACTACCTGCTCAAATACATAAGGTGTCTCCAGATCACCGGATGGCTCAAAGCGCATCTTTACATGACCATACTGTCCATGTCCGCCAGACTGTTTCTTATGCTTGCCTTCCACATCGGAATTCTTGCGGATGGTCTCACGGAACGGAACTTTCGGTTTGCTCAGCTCTACATCTACTTTGTAGCGCTCTTTCAGTTTATTCATTGCAATATCCAGATGCTGGTCGCCGATACCATAGATCAGACTCTGGCGGTTTGCACTGTCGTTTACTACACGGAGGGTCTTGTCCTCACTCATCATCTTAGCCAGTGCCTGGGAAATCTTATCCTCGTCTCCCTTCTTCACTGCCTTAAATCTCTTGCAGGTATATGGGATGGAGATCTGTGCCTTTGGATACATGATCGGTGTAGCTTTGGTTGCAAGGCTGTCACCTGTCTGTACACTGTTTAATTTGGCAATGGCACCGATATCACCGGCATGAAGCTCAGGTACTTCAATAGGCTTGGAGCCTTCCAGTACATACAGCTTGTTCAGACGTTCTTCTTCGCCCTTCTCTACATTTAACAAGGTATCATCTGATTTGATAACACCGGAGCATACCTTGATCAGAGAATATTTTCCAAGGAACGGATCTGCGATTGTTTTCCATACATATGCAGATTTTGTTTTTGCAAAGTCATAATTTGCCTCGAAAATCTCATTTGTCTTTACTGCAATACCATTGCAGGAACGCTTGTCCGGACTTGGGAAATATCCACAGATATCATCCAGCAGATTGGATACGCCACGGAGATTAATAGGTGAGCCCATGCATACAGGTACGATAGCAGCTTCCTGTACATTGGTAGCCAGTGCTGCGGAAACCTCTGTCACAGAGAATGTATCTCCCTCAAAGTAACGATCCATAAATTCCTCGCTGGTCTCAGCTACAGATTCCATAAGGATCTCATGATATTTCTCCAGGTATTCATTCAGATATTCAGGAATCGGGCATTCTTCCTTACCTGCCTTATCAATGAATCTACGTCCTGCCTGTTTTACTACATTAACATAACCTACGAATTTACCATCCTCACGGATCGGGAAATGGATAGGTGCAATCTTCTTTCCATAGAGCTCTGTCAGCTGCTCTACTACCTTACGGTAGCTGACATCATCTACGTCCATATCTGTAACGAAGATCATACGCGGAAGTTTATATTTCTCACATAATTCCCATGCCTTCTGGGTTCCCACCTGTACGCCTGCCTTGCCGGAGACTACGATCACAGCTGCGTCTGCCGCACTTACTGCTTCCTCTACCTCTCCTACAAAGTCAAAGTATCCGGGAGTATCCAGTACATTGACCTTCACCTTATCCCATGGTACCGGGATCAATGTTGTGGAAATGGAAAAATGTCTCTTTATCTCTTCTTTGTCAAAATCGCTGACAGTATTGCCGTCCTCAACTCTGCCAAGCCTGCTGGTCATTCCTGCCAGATACGCCATTGCTTCAGCCAGTGTAGTCTTGCCTGCACCCCCATGCCCTAAAAGAACTACATTTCTGATTCGGTCAGTTCTAAATACATCCATGTTGTAATACCTCCCTGTTTGTCTGATATGCGCTGCTGTTGTGGGAGCTTTTCTCTGTTTGAGCCCCGAAATAGTCAGATTGTTCATCTTTTCCATTTCTGTCTCAGCAACTATATGTTTATATATTACTAAATTTATTTGTAATTTTCAAGCATTTTATGTAATTTTAACAATTTTTTTTATTATGTTGCAAAATACTATCTGGCATTTTTATCATCTCGGTTTTTTGCCATTCAGAGAGTCCTTTGTTTACTGTATTGCTTTAAATTATTTATGTGCAAAAGTATTGCTGCTGATTGACTTTTTTTCCTATCTATCTTAAAATATATGCAGACTGTTTCTGTATAAAACATACAGAATGACAATTGTTGCGCACCTTGTGCGCAACTGATAAATTGCTATTTGAAAGGACACAGAGAAACTTATGAAAACCATCGGTTTTATCGGACTTGGTCTTATCGGCGGTTCCATCGTCAAAACCATCCGGAAATACCATAGCGATTACAGAATCCTGGCTTACGATCAGGACCGGGAGACACTTGCCTCAGCAGTAAGCTCCAATATGATCGACGCTGTATGCGAGGAACATGATGAACGTTTTGCAGGCTGCGATTATATTTTCCTGTGTGCCCCTGTGGAATTTAATGTCCAGTATCTGGAATATTTCAAGGAGCACCTGGGTCCCAATACTATTCTCACAGATGTGGGCAGTGTAAAGGGCATCATCCATAAGGAGGTAGAACGTCTGGGTATGGAATCCTGCTTTATCGGCGGACATCCCATGGCCGGCTCTGAAAAAACCGGTTTTGAATCCTCCAGCGACAGACTTCTGGAAAACGCCTATTATATTATCACACCGGGAGGGGAGGTTCCTCTGGACCGTCTGACAGACTTTACGGAGCTGATTTCTTCCCTGGGTGCCATTCCTATGGTGCTGACCAGTGAAGAGCATGATTTTATCACTGCAGGTGTAAGCCATCTGCCTCATATCATTGCTTCTGCTCTTGTAAATTTGGTAAGCATGCTGGACAGTGACCAGGAATATATGAAGACCATCGCAGCCGGAGGTTTCCGGGATATTACCCGTATTGCCTCCTCTTCCCCTATCATGTGGGAGCAAATCTGCGTGGAAAATAATAAGAATATTTCCAATGTGCTGGATGACTATATCCGTCTTCTGATCCAGATCCGCTGCTTTGTGGATAACAAGGATTCCCAGAGCCTGTACCAGATGTTTGCAAGCTCCAGGGATTACAGAGATTCTATTGATGTAGTGGACAGCGGTCTCCTGAAGAAAGCCTATGTGCTCTATCTGGATATTGCAGATGAGGCCGGAGGGATTGCCACAATCGCCACTATCCTGGCTCTGGAGAAGATCAGTATCAAGAATATCGGCATTATCCATAACCGGGAATTTGAGGAAGGTGTCTTAAAAATCGAATTCTATGACGGATCCTCCATGGAAAAGGGAGCCGCTCTCCTGAAAAAGCGAAACTATATTGTATACGAACGGTAGGTAACATAAATGGAAATCAAAAAACAGACAAGGCTGAGAGGGGAACTGACTGTACCGGGAGACAAATCCATCTCCCACCGGGCAGTTATGTTTGGCTCTCTTGCCCAGGGAACTACCAGGATCACACATTTTCTGGAGGGTGCAGACTGTCTCTCCACCATCTCCTGTTTCCGCAAAATGGGCGTAGACATTGAGCGCAATGCTTCTGAGATTCTGGTTCACGGCAAGGGTCTGCACGGTCTGAGTGCTCCCTCAGAAATTCTGGATGTAGGCAACAGCGGTACCACCACCCGGCTGATCTCCGGCATTCTGGCAGGCCAGTCTTTTACCAGTGAGTTAAACGGTGACGCCTCCATCCAGTCCCGCCCTATGAAGAGGATCATGACTCCCCTTCAGTCTATGGGGGCAGATATTGTCAGTATAAAAGGAAATGGATGTGCACCTTTGCGTATTACAGGAAAGTCTCTCCAGGCTGTACACTACCAGTCACCGGTTGCTTCTGCCCAGGTGAAGTCCTGCGTACTTCTGGCAGGTATGTATGCAGATGGAATCACCAGGGTAACAGAGCCCGTACTTTCCAGAAATCACACGGAAATCATGTTGAATTATCTGGGAGCCAAAGTTACTTCACAGGGTACTACCGCCTCCATTGAGCCGGAACCTTTGTTAAAGGCCAGGGAAATCCAGGTGCCTGGAGATATTTCCTCTGCTGCCTATTTTATTGCAGCAGGGCTTCTCACCCCGGACAGTCAAATCCTTCTCCGGAATGTAGGGATCAATCCTACCAGAGACGGAATCCTGAAAGTGTGCAGGGCCATGGGTGCAGATATCACCCTTCTGAATGTTAATGAGGAGGGAGAGCCGGTGGCAGACCTGCTGATCCGCTCCAGTCAGCTCCACGGTACAACAGTGGAGGGCTCTATTATCCCCACGCTCATCGATGAGATCCCTATGATTGCTGTAATGGCTGCTTTTGCAGAGGGTACCACTGTGATCCGCGATGCTGCAGAGCTGAAGGTAAAGGAGTCTGACCGTATTGCAGTCGTCACCGAGGGGCTTCGCCGTATGGGTGCAGATATCCAGCCAACAGAGGACGGTATGATCATCCACGGAGGCAAACCGCTCCAGGGTGCCAAGATCAATTCCTATCTAGATCACAGAATTGCCATGTCTTTTGCTGTGGCAGGAACTATCTGTGACGGAACCATGGATATTGTAAAGGGAGACTGCGTGAATATTTCTTATCCGGAATTTTACAAGGATCTGTATTCTCTTGGAGAATGCTGATCTGCTGCAAAAAAAGGATTGCTGATCCACAATGGACCGGCAATCCTTTTTGACTTTGTCTATGTATTTTTATCTATTTTATGTGCCTGTTTATTCTATACAGGTGATCTCCAGATAATCACTGTCATCTGCCGCATCTCCCATGATCTCAGACATACGTTCCATAGCATCCAACAGCTCATCATCTGTTACCCCGGACATATCCATGGTGATCTTTGTATCATCACTTACGGCTGTCAGTGCATCATAAAGGGTATTGATATTCTCTGCATCCAGACCAATCTCATCCCTCAGATATTCCAGAATCTCCTGTGCACTATCAAATTCGCTTCCATTCACATATACTTCCTGCATAATTACCTCCACATTACGTATGATGTATCTTTTTTAATACTTGATAATTTTTATCCTGTTTCCTCTTTTCATACTGTCTGAAATAGTATATAATTATCATGTCAGGGGCAGACTTTTATTACTGTCCTGATGTTCACGGTGAGTATATCACACCATTATCTATTTTTCCAGAGAGGAGCGAATATTTTTATGAAAATTTTGTTTTATGGCACAAAAAACTACGACGAGGAATTTTTCGAAAAGCTTCTTCCCTCTTTCCCGGGAATCACAATCAAATTTACAGAAGCAAATATCCATGAGGAAACTGCTTCCCTTGCCAAGGGCTATGAAGCAATCTGTGCTTTTGTAAATGCAGACCTGGGTACTGAAATCATTGAGGAACTCCATAACCAGGGTGTTAAATTAATCCTTATGCGCTGTGCAGGCTACAACAACGTAGATCTGGAAACAGCCCATAAATATGGTATAAAGGTGCTCCGTGTCCCGGGATATTCTCCGGAGGCAGTTGCTGAGCATGCCATGGCTCTGGCTCTCACAGCCAACCGTCACACTCACAAGGCATATATCAAATGCCGCGAAAATAATTTTGCATTAAGCGGTCTGATGGGTGTAAACTTCTACGGCAAAACCGCCGGCATCATCGGAACCGGAAAAATCGGTCAGGCTATGGCAAGAATCTGCAGAGGCTTTGGTATGAAGGTTATCGCTTATGATCTTTTCCCAAATCCAAACCTGGATTGCGTGGAATATGTATCTTTGGACGAACTGCTGGCTCAAAGTGACCTGATCAGTCTTCACTGCCCGCTTACCAAGGAAACCAGACATCTGATCAATGCAGAGACCATCCAAAAAATGAAGGATGGTGTGATCCTTGTCAATACCTCCAGAGGTGGTCTGATCCGCACAGATGACCTGATCGCAGGCATCCGCGAGCATAAATTCTTTGCGGTAGGTCTGGACGTATACGAGGAGGAAACAGATTTCGTATTTGAGGATATGTCCGAAATGATCCTGCCAAGCTCTATCACCCAGAGACTGCTCTCCTTCCCAAATGTAGTTATGACTTCCCATCAGGGCTTCTTTACCAGAGAGGCGCTGACCAATATTGCAGAGACTACTATGGAGAATGCCAGAGCTTACATGAACGGCGAGGAACTGAAAAACGAAGTACTGTCATAAGTTCCAGACCGGACAGGAAGATCTGTCATAAATATTCTTTGAATCTCCCACAAAAAAGCTCCGTAAAGATACTTCCCTGTATCTGTTACGGAGTTTTTTATTATTATTCTGCTGTAAAGGTAGTTCCCTCAGCAGTGGAAATTTCAGCAGTTCGCTCATTAATCTTTGAGAGGATCCTGTCAGCCTCATCCCCCTCTTCCGGAGTGGGCTGATAATTGTTGTAGCCCTCATAGGCTGCAGAGGAAATGGAGCAGGGAATGATATTGGTCACATTGTCCGTCTTTACTCCATTCTGGTCAATGGTGAAGGTCTGCTGGTAGATCATGGTGTCCATATCACTGGGGGAGCTGTTTCCACCGAAGCAGAAATTGCCCAGGCTGTACACAATATTTTTCCCCTTGTAGGTCTCAATTCCCTGAAGAACATGGGGATGATGTCCGCATACCAGATCTGCGCCCTCATCTATAGCCAGACGGCCCAGAGTTGTCTGATTGCTGTCAGGACAGGTCTCTTTCTCATTTCCCCAATGGAAGATCACTACGATCAGCTGGGCGCCCTCAGCCTTTACTTTGGCAATATTATCTTTCAACTGCTGTTCTCTCTCCAGGTGATCCTTCAGTTCATATATTCCCACCAGTCCCACTTTCACACCTTTTACATCCATAACAGCAGTTTTATCATAGCCAAAATTTACAATCCCTGCAGCATCCAGCGCTGCAATGGTATCCTCATAGCCCTGATCGCCATAATCGTGGCTGTGGTTATTGGCTGTGGTAACTGCTTCCACAGAACCTGATGTGAGAATTGAGGTAAACTCTGCCGGGCCTTTAAAGGCAAAGGTTTTGTCCTCCCTGGCATCTGATTCTGTGAGAGTGCCCTCAAAATTGGCAATGGTCAGATCGTCAGCTGCAAAAATACTCTTTACATTCTGCAGAAAATAGGCAGCTCCATTATTTTCGTAGTATGCATTTAAGCTGGTGCTGTAATCAAAGGTCTCATCTGTTCCCAGGGTACAGTCGCCCACCACACTCAGCGTAAGAGTCACAGGTGCAGACATTGTAACTGTATTCTCCGCTTCTTTTGTATCTGCGCTGTCAGAAGCTGAATCCTGGGTTGCTTTCATGGAAATCACATTATCTGAGGCTGCTTTTTTTGCATGACGGTAATTACCACATCCTTTGATTCCTGCCAGGATTAATATAAAGACAAAAACAAATATCCCAACCCCTGCTGCCAGATACAGTTTCTGGCAGGACTTCTGGTAATATCTGGATTTTCTCAGAAGCTTTCTTTTTCTTGAAGCTGCTGATCTTCCCCTTATAGGTTTCTTTTGTATAGACATATACTTTCTCTCTTTCTGTCCGGAAAGCTTTCCGGAAATTATGTATAACAGAAGCCACCCTGAAATGGGTGAAACTATTAAAAGTATATAAAGAATTCACACAATCGTCAATAAATAAGTCTTTTCATAAAGGCACATTTTTGTTATAATATTATGACAAAAGGTTACATTAATATTACAGACGTCAAAGAATTTTATAAGCAAATAATGAACCCCCAAATGGAAAGGATGAAATTTATGAAGAAATTTAAATATTTTTTACTCACAGGAATGCTTCTGGCTACAATCGGTCTGTCCGGCTGTGGCAAGAAGGCAGAGGATGATATTACAAACAAGGAGATTTTCGAAGATGATCTGCAGCCCCTCACAGAGGACGAGCTGAACGCCATGGATGCAGATACTTCAGATGACGATATGAAATCCATCGATGATCCGGACGATGCCGAAGACGTAGAAAACACAGATAATTAACAGTTATTTGAGTTCAAAAATAACCAGGAAGCGTTTTGCCTCCTGGTTTCTTTCTGTTCTTTGTATGATCTCTCCACCCAACAAATGTTGGATATTTCTGTCAGATCAAAATACAGGCATCTCCAAAAGAAAAGAATCGGTATTTTTCCTGCACTGCCACTTCATAGGCATGCATGATCGTCTCTTTTCCTGCCAGTGCGGATACCAACATAAGAAGAGTAGATTCCGGAAGGTGGAAATTAGTGATCAGTCCATCAATCATTTTGAAATGATATCCCGGATAAATAAAAATCTCTGTCCATCCGCTGCCTGCTTTCAAAATTCCATCCTCACCGGTTGCGGATTCCAAGGTTCTGCAGCTAGTGGTTCCCACGGAAATCACACGGCCACCGGCTTTCTTGGTGTCATTGATCAGTTTTGCCTGATCCTCCTCCACAATATAGAATTCTGAATGCATATGATGCTTTTCCACATCATCTACCTTTACAGGACGGAAGGTTCCCAGACCTACATGAAGGGTCACGTGGGCAATGTTAACCCCTTTTTCCTTTACCTTTTCCAGAAGCTCCTCTGTGAAATGCAGACCTGCAGTAGGTGCTGCAGCAGAGCCTTCGTGTTTGGCATATACGGTCTGATAACGGTTCTTGTCTTTCAGTTTATGGGTGATATAAGGAGGCAGAGGCATCTCGCCCAGCTGATCCAGGATCTCCTCAAAGATTCCCTCATAATGGAACTGGATCAGTCTGTTACCTTCATCTACCACATCCAGGATCTCGCCCTTCAAAATCCCGTTTCCGAAAGTGATCTTTGCTCCAGGGCGGGCCTTTTTGCCAGGCTTGACCAGACACTCCCAGATATCATTTTCCCGTCTCTTCAGGAGAAGGATCTCAATCAGTGCCCCTGTTTCCTCCTTATGTCCGTATAATCTGGCAGGAATTACCTTGGTATCATTGATAACCAGACAGTCACCCTTGTTCAGATAATCCAGAATATCTGTAAAATGTCTGTGCTCTATACTTCCATCCTTCAGGGAAATATGCATCAATCTGGATGAACTTCTATCCTCCAGAGGATCCTGGGCAATCAGTTCCTGAGGAAGATCATAATAAAAATCTGCTGTTCTCATTTTGTCTGCTCCTCTTCTTCCTTCATCTGTTTCTTTAACTGGCGTACATAATTCCATTCTTTATTTGTCAGGTCTGCTTTTTTCAGCAGATCCGGCCGTCTCTGGACAGTGCGGAGAATGGACTGCTCTCTGCGCCATTTTTCTATATTTGCATGATGTCCGGACATCAGCACCTCCGGTACCTTTTTTCCGTGCCACTCCTCCGGACGGCTGTACTGAGGGTATTCCAGAAGATTTCCGGCAAAGGATTCTGTCTCTCCGGACTCCTGGTTATTTAGTACTCCCGGTACCATTCTGGATATGGAATCCATCATTACCATAGCCGGCAGTTCCCCGCCTGTAAGTACATAATCTCCAATGGACACATAATCTGTTACAATTTCCTCCAGCACACGTTCGTCAATTCCCTCATAATGTCCGCAGAGAAAGATCAGATCCTCCTCCGCTGCCATTTCCCGGGCCATATTCTGGTTAAACACCTGTCCCTGAGGGGTCACATATACCACCCTGGGCTTCTTTGCCGTGTGGCTGGCAATAGATTCATAGGCCAGATATACCGGCTCTGCCTGCATCAGCATCCCTGCACCGCCGCCATAAGTATAATCGTCTACCTTCTGGTGCTTGTTAAAGGCAAAATCCCGGATGTTAATGGCTTCCAGAGAAAGAAGTCCTTTGGCAATGGCCCGGCCTGTGATACTGGTATTCATACCATTTTCAATCATTTCCGGAAACAGCGTTAAAACATGAAAATTCATTTAGATTAATCCTTTCATCAGATGGATGGTCATCACATTTTTCTCCACATCCACATCCAGAATGCATTCCCTGATGGCTGGAAGAAGAATCTCTTCCCCTTCTCCGTTCTCTACCACATATACATCATTGGCCCCTGTTTCCATAACATCTGTCAGGGTTCCAAAGCTGCTGCCATCCTCCAGGACTACCTTCATACCGATCAAGTCTGCAATATAATACTCATCCTCTTCCAGATCCTGTCCCTCTTCTCTGGGAATCCACAGCTCTCTCTGTTTATACATTTCAATATCGTTGATATTATCAATGCCTTTAAATTTCAGGATCACCAGATTCTTGAAAAATCTTACTTTTTCAATTTCCAGTTTTCTTTTTTCTCTGCCTGTGTCAAGGAGAACATAATCCAGCTCCGGAAAACGCTCCGGATCTGTTGTAGGATAAACCTTAACTTCTCCCCGTACACCATGTGTGGTGGTGATCACACCTACCTTTAATAAATCCTCCATCTGCTGACTCCTCTTTTATATATAATGCTGTCAGGCTACAAAGCTATCTGTCCTGACATTTATGGTAAAAACAAGGAGCTATGGCAACCACAGCTCCTTTCCCTTTTATTTTCATTGCAGAATATCCACAATCACTTTTTTGCTGCTTTTTGAAGAGGCCGCTTTGACTACAGTACGGATTGCCTTGGCAATTCTTCCCTGGCGTCCGATCACCTTGCCCATATCGGCAGGTCCAACTTTCAGTTCTACAATAACTGCGTCTTCTTTTTCAGTCTCAGTAACGACTACTTCATCCGGATTTTCAACAAGAGATTTTGCAATTACTTCCACTAATTCTTTCATTACATACCTCCCTGACCCGTCCTAGCTGGACGCTGCAGAAATACCTACTGGTAGATCTGATTATTTTTCAATTCCGGCATCCTTAAGAAGTTTAGCTACAACGTCTGTAGGCTGAGCTCCTGCTGCAAGCCATTTTTTAGCTGCTTCTTCGTCAACCTTAACTGCGCTTGGCTCAAGATTTGGATCATATGTTCCGATCTCTTCGATGCATCTTCCGTCACGTTTGCAGCGGGAATCTGCAACTACGATTCTATAAAAAGGTGCTTTCTTCTGTCCCATTCTTCTTAATCTGATTTTAACTGCCATTGTTTCTTTTCCTCCATTAAATTAAATATATTATCTCTTAGGTTTTATGTCAAAGCGTTATTCGCTTCGCTAACTGTTCATTCCCCGGCTTCTGTGTCAGCTGTCCTGCTCACAGTCCAAAAGGAAGCTTGAATCCGCCGCCTCGTTTGCTGGCTTTGCCGCCCATAAGTCCAGGCATCTGCTTCATCATTTTTTTACTTTGCTCAAACTGTTTGACCAGACGGTTCACTTCTGCGATATCCACACCTGCACCTCTGGCAATACGGTTCTTACGGGAAATATTCAGGATTGACGGATTGGTTCTCTCCTGTGGTGTCATGGAAAGGATAATGGACTTGGTACGGTCCAGAGCTTTCTCATCGATCATTCCCTCAATATCCTTCATCTTGCTTCCCATTCCCGGAAGCATATTCAGAATACTGCCGATGCCGCCCATCTTATTCATCTGTTCCATGCTGGTCAGGTAGTCATTGAAGTCGAAATCCATCTTCTTCAGCTTCTTCTGCATGTCCTGAGCCTGTTCCTTATCAATAGCGGCTTCTGCCTTCTCGATGAGGCTCATTACATCTCCCATACCCAGGATTCTGGAAGCCATACGCTCCGGATAGAACTGCTCTAAGTCAGAAAGCTTCTCGCCCATACCTACATAGAGGATAGGTTTACCGGTTACCGCCTTAATGGAAAGTGCAGCACCACCTCGGGTATCGCCGTCCATTTTGGTCAGGATCACACCGTCGATTCCAACCTTGTCTGCAAATGTTTTGGCAACATTTACCGCATCCTGTCCTGTCATGGCATCTACCACCAGAACAGTGGCATCCACATGAATATTTTCTTTTATATCTGCAAGCTCCTGCATCATGTCTTCATCTATATGAAGTCGTCCTGCTGTATCGATCAGGACTACATTCTGCTGATGGGATTTTGCATGCTCAATTGCGGCCTTCGCAATGTCTACAGGCTTCTGCTTATCTCCCATGGAAAAAACTTCCACGCCCTGCTTCTCACCATTCACCTGCAGCTGTGTGATCGCTGCGGGACGGTAAACGTCACAGGCTACCAGAAGAGGCTTCTTACCTTTGGATTTCAGCTTACCTGCAAGCTTGGCAACCGTAGTTGTCTTACCTGCGCCCTGAAGACCTGCCATCATATATACAGTGATCTCATTTCCCGGATGCATGGGCAGCTCTGTAGTCTCACTTCCCATCAGTTTTACCAGCTCGTCATTTACGATCTTGATCACCATCTGACCGGGATTCAGACCATTCATAACATCCTGTCCGATTGCCTGCTCCTGTACGGACTTGGTAAACTGCTTTACAACCCTGAAGTTAACATCTGCTTCCAGAAGAGCCATCTTAACTTCCTTAAGGGCAAGCTTCACATCCTCCTCTGTAAGGCGGCCTTTGCTTCGAAGCTTCTTAAACACATTCTGCAGTTTATCTGTCAAGCTCTCAAATGCCATATATTATAACTCCTCTAAAATCTCGCTGGATATATTTGCAATTTCCTCGGAATGATACTCCTGTGCCAGAACCCGTATTCTTTTCACCTGGGCTCTGATATTCAGGAATTTCTCAACCAGATGGAGCTTCTGTTCATATTCCTCCAGAGTCTTGTTGCATCTCTTTACCATATCATGCACACCCTGGCGGCTGATTCCCAGATCCTCTGCCACTTCACTGAGAGAATAATCCTCCAGCACCACGCTCTCATAAACCTGCTGCTGTCTCTCTGTCAGAAGCTCACCATAAAAATCATACAAATAACCCTGCTCTACAAACTTCTCCATCTGTAATCACCTTGGCTATCATACCTTATAATTTTACCTGTGTCAAGTATTTTTTCTTGACAGAAAAAATATTTATAAACTTGGTCTGATCAGGCGGGGTCTGCAACCTGCATCCTCCAGTGCCTTCACGATCTGATTCTTGTGTTCTGTGCCAAAGGCCTCCAGAGTGATCTTCAGTTCCACAGCTGCATTTCTGTTGGTGCTTACAAACTGGTTGTGGTCCAGCTTGATCACATTACCCTGCTGTCCGGCGATCACACTGGCAACTCTCACCAGTTCACCCGGCTTATCCGGGATCAGCACTGAAACTGTAAAGATTCTGTCTCTCTGGATCAGTCCGTGCTGGACAACGGAAGACATGGTGATCACATCCATATTTCCTCCGCTTAAGATAGAAACGATCTTTTTATTCTTTACATCCAGATGACGGAGGGCAGCCACTGTAAGGAGGCCGGAATTCTCAACGATCATCTTATGATTTTCCACCATATCCAGGAAAGCTACAATCAGCTCATCATCTTCAATAGTAATGATGTCATCCAGATTCTGCTGGATATATGGGAAGATTTTCTTGCCCGGTGTCTGTACTGCAGTACCGTCTGCAATGGTATTTACATGGGGAAGAGTCACCACCTCTCCCTTAGCCAGGGAAGCCTTCATGCAGGCTGCTCCTGCCGGTTCCACACCGATCACCTTAATGTGTGGATTGAGAAGCTTTGCCAGAGTGGAGACACCTGTTGCCAGACCGCCGCCTCCAATAGGAACCAGGATATAGTCCACAAGCGGAAGCTCCTGGACAATTTCCATGGCAATGGTACCCTGACCTGTGGCAACTGCCGGATCATCAAAAGGATGGATAAAGGTATAACCCTCTTTCTCAGCCAGTTCCAGGGCATGGGCGCAGGCCTCATCATATACGTCACCGTGAAGAATTACCTGTGCGCCATAGCTTTTGGTTCTCTCAACCTTGATCAGCGGAGTAGTGGTAGGCATGACGATCACTGCCTTCACTCCGTATTTATGTGCCGCATAAGCCACACCCTGGGCATGGTTTCCTGCTGATGCTGTGATCAGTCCCTTATTTCTCTCTTCTTCCGAAAGAGTGCTGATCTTATAATAAGCGCCACGAACCTTGTATGCTCCTGTGCGCTGCATATTCTCCGGTTTGAGGTAAACCTTATTGCCGGTCAGATCACTGAAATAACTGCTTTTGATCAGTTTTGTTTCCTGTGTCACCTGTTTTACAATCTCTGCTGCCTGTTCAAAGCTTTCTAATGTAAGCATTGTTTTTCCTCCTTTAGTTGTCCGGCTCATCCTTGTGGTCTACATCAAACAATGCATTTACAAATGCATCTGCATCGAATTTCTGAAGATCGTCAATACTTTCGCCTACACCAATGTATTTTACCGGTATATCCAGCTCAGACTGGATCGCCACTGCAATACCGCCCTTGGCTGTTCCATCCAGCTTGGTAAGGATGATACCATTTACATTTGCCACCTCTGCGAACTGTCTTGCCTGGGAAAGGGCATTCTGTCCTGTGGTACCATCCAGCACCACCAGAGTTTCCAGATAAGCCTCCGGATACTCTCTCTCCAAAATTTTATAAATCTTACGCAGCTCCTCCATAAGATTCTTCTTATTATGAAGACGTCCTGCTGTATCACACAGAAGAACATCTGCATTTCTCGCCTTTGCTGCTGCAACTGCATCATAAACTACAGAAGCCGGATCTGCACCGGACTGTCCGCCAATGATCTCCACTCCTGCACGGTTTGCCCACTGTGTCAGCTGCTCACCTGCTGCTGCACGGAAGGTATCCGCAGCTGCCAGGATCACCTTCTTGCCCTGATCCTTCAGCTTGCCCGCAAGCTTGCCTACAGAAGTAGTCTTTCCCACACCGTTGACACCGATTACAAGGATCACGGACTTACGGTTCTCAAACTCATATTCTGTGCTGTCCACACGCATCTGCTCCTTGATTTCATTGATCAGAAGCTGTTTGCATTCCATTGGCTCCTTAATGTGCTGTTCTGCAACTTCTTTTTTCAGATTTTCTATAATAGAAGTAGTGGCATTAATACCAATATCTCCCATGATCAGGATTTCCTCCAGTTCCTCATAGAAATCCTCGTCAATACTGGAAAAGCCACTGAAAATATTGTCAAAGCCGGCAACGATATTATCTCTGGTCTTGGCCAGTCCGCTGACCAGTCGTTTGAAAAAGCCTTTCTTCTCTTCTGCCATAATACTCCTCCTGTTACTGGGTAAGCTGGTTCTCTACAAGATCTACGGAAACCAGCGTAGATACCCCTTTTTCCTGCATGGTGATACCATAAAGCCTGTCGGCTGCATTCATGGTCCCACGCCTATGGGTTATTATAATAAATTGTGTGTTTTTCGTCAACTTCTGTAAATATCCTGCAAATCTTCCTACATTGGAGTCATCCAGCGCTGCCTCGATCTCATCCAAAAGACAGAAAGGAGAGGGCTTCAGGTTCTGAATGGCAAAAAGCAGGGCAATGGCTGTCAGTGCCTTTTCTCCACCGGAAAGCTGCATCATATTCTGAAGCTTTTTCCCTGGCGGCTGAGAGGTGATCCGGATTCCTGCTTCCAGGATGTCTGCCTCCTCGTCCAGCTCCAGAGTTCCTTTTCCTCCTCCGAAAAGCTCTTTGAAGGCTTTATCAAACTCTCTCTGGATTTCTGCAAATTTCTCTGTAAACTGCTTACGCATTCCTTCATCCAGCTCCTGTATGATCTGCTCCAGAGTTTTCTCTGCAGTGATCAGGTCATTATACTGTCCGGAAAGGAAGGTGTGCCGTTCCAGAAGATCCTTATAATCCTCAATGGCATTAACATTAACAGAACCCAGTCTGCGAATCTCCTCCTTAATCTGAGCTACCTGCTTTTTCATTTCAGGCAGATCGGTCAGCTCCTCCTTTCTGTATGAAAGGGCATTGTTGGGAGTGATCTCATACTCCTCCCACATATAGGAAATACGTTCTTCCCTGCTCTCCTCCAGCTTATCCATCTGGCTTTTCAGACGGAAGCACTCTTTGTCCAGAAGACCGATCTGACCGGAAAGCTGATCTCTTTTTTCAAAAAATTCTTTATGCTTTCCGTTTCTCTCCTCTTTCTCCTTTTGCCATTTCTCCAGCTGCAGCTTTGCTTCCTGCGCCTGGATACCGGAGTTGGCAGCCTCTGTTTTCAGCTCCTGGATCGTCAGTTTCTTCTGCTCCATCTCCTCACTGCTGTGGGCAAGAGATTCATAGATACTTTTTTGCTCATTCTCCAGAGTCTGGGTCTCCGAATTCAGACGGTTCAGATTTTCCTGGTCAAACTGGTTCTTCTGATCCAGGGAAGAAGCCTGAAGACGGATTTCCTCCAACTCTCTGGTTAGCTTTGTCTCTTCTTCCTTCCACTGATCCAGCTCTGCCTGTTTCTCCTCTATGAAGCTTTCCAGCTCCTGTTCATCCTGACGGGAGCTTTCCAGCTCCCTGGCAATCTGCTCATGATCCTGACGGATTTCCAGCATCTGGCGTCTGATCTGTTCCTTGTCTCTGTTGATCTGCTCATAGCCTCCGCGGATTTCCTCTGCTTTCTCTTCCTGCTGGGCAATATTCATCTTTGCAGTATTCTGTTCTATATACTGCTGGCGGAGCTTGTCCTGAAAATCTGCAATGGCATCCCGAAGTACATTTCTTCTGTTTCTGTTGTCTTCCATTGCCTTCTGGATCATGGCAACCTCTGACTTCAGCTTTGCAACGCCTTTTTCCAGTTCCTCGATTTCTCTCCTTCGTCCAAGGAGATTACTGTTATTCTTAAAAGCACCACCTGTCATGGAACCACCCGGGCTTAAGGACTCACCCTCTATGGTAACCATTCGCAGGCTATGTCTGTACTTTCTGCCGATAGCAATGGCATGGTCAATATGATCCACCACCAGTACCCTTCCCAGTAAAAATCTGGCAATCTGCTGATACTGAGGTGCTGTAGTCACCAGTTCACTGGCCACACCGATCACTCCCGGTTCTTTCAGTGCTTCCCTGGGCGAAAACTCCCCTCTGGGACTGATACTGCTCATAGGCAGGAAGGTTGCCCTTCCATATCGGTTCTTTTTCAAAAACTCGATCAGGGTTTTGGCTGTCTGCTCATTGTCTGTGACAATATTCTGGATGCTACCTCCCAAAGCAGTCTCAATTGCTACCTCATAATCCTTGTTTACCTGGATCAGATCCGCCACAACACCCTGGATACCGGGAACCCGTTCCTTCTGTTCCATTACCCGGCGGATACTGTTGCCGTAACCATCATAGCGCTCTGTAAGATTACGTAAGGATTCCAGTCTGGAGGCTTCTCTATGATAAGAGGTCTGCTGCTTTTCCAGTTGAACCGTCTGCTCCTTTAATTTCTCCTGAATATTTCCCACTTCCTGATTCAGTCTGTCACATTCCTCGTTTGCAGAACGGATGGATTCTGTAATGGAATCATACTGCTCCTGGGCTTTCCTGAGGATGGTCTGCTGCTCCTCCTCTTCACTCTTTAAGCGGAGGATCCTCTGGCTGATCTCAGCCTTTCTGATATCCGCCTGCTCCATCATTGCATCAAATCTCTGGGCTTTTCCCTTAGTATTGGCACGGCTGTTCAGAATTTCTATGATCTCATTCTTGCCTTCCTCCACAGCCTGGGTACAGGTCCGGATATTTTCCTGGGCAGTATTAAGCTTCTCTTCTTCATCCTTCAGTCTGCTGCGCACTTCCTTTAACTGTGAATAAAGATCGGATTTCTCTTCTTCCAGCTCTTTTCTGGAAGCCTCTCTTACAGCCAGCTCCTCCTCTATGGTTTTCAGACGGCCCCTGTAATGGTCCTCATTCTGGACTCCGGCCAGAATCTGCTCATTCAGTACATTAATCTGGCCTTCCAGCTGCTGCTTGTGCAAAGCCTGCTCCTGGCTTTCCATGCGCAGGGCATCCATTCTGGTATTTAATTCCTCCAGTTCCTGTTCCAGCCTGTCATATTCCACTCTGGTCTGTTCATATTCCTTCTGTGTATCCTCCAGATTCTCCTGAGCAAGCCTGTGCTTCTCTCCCAGCTCTTTCAGGCTCTCTGCTGTGGAGGAATATTCCAAAAGAAACATATTTACATCCAGTTCCTTCAAAGCCTCTCTTTTTGCCAGATAAATCTTCGCTGTCTCAGACTGCTTCTCCAAAGGTTCCAGCTGTCTGGTAAGCTCTGACAGAATATCTGTCACACGAACCAGATTCTGACGTTCCTCTTCCAGCTTTTTTACTGTTGTATTTTTTCTTCTCTTAAATTTGACAATTCCTGCTGCCTCATCAAAAAGCTCCCTGCGTTCCTCCGGCTTACCACTTAAAATACGGTCGATCTGACCCTGGCCGATAATGGAATATCCTTCCTTACCGATACCTGTGTCATAGAACATTTCATTAATATCCTTCAGTCTGCAGTTACTGCCATTGATCAGATATTCGCTTTCCCCTGAACGGTAAATCCGCCTGGTAACAGTAACCTCATTAAATTCTACAGGAAGCTTATGATCTGAATTATCCAGCGTAATGGCAACAGAAGCATAGCTTAAGGGCTTTCTGGTCTCTGTTCCCGAGAATATAACATCCTGCATATTCCCCCCTCGAAGAGACTTTGCGCTTTGTTCTCCCAATACCCAACGCACTGCATCACCAACATTGCTCTTACCACTTCCATTAGGCCCTACAATACCGGTAATCCCGTTATGAAATTCAAAATTGATTTTCTGGGCAAAGGATTTAAAGCCCTGTACCTCAATATTCTTTAAATACATAGTTCACCTGTCTATTTTTTTATCTCACGGATCGCCTGATATGCGGCAGCCTGTTCTGCTGCCTTCTTGGTATGGCCGTTTCCTGTTCCCATAAGTCTGCCATTCACTCTTGCTTCCACTGTGAAGCTTTTGTTATGATCCGGTCCTTCCTCAGCAATCAGCACATATTCCACCGGCTGGGTGCCTTTTTCCTGGACGATTTCCTGTAAGATGGTCTTGCTATCATAAAAGAGCTGTTTGTGTTCAATATCATTCAGAATAAATTTCAGTACAAACTCCTTTGCACTAGCAAAACCACCATCCAGATAAATAGCTCCAAGCAGAGCTTCTGTAGCATCTGAAACAATAGAATCCCTGTTTCTGCCGCCTGTCATATCTTCACCCTTTCCAAGGAGCAGAAACTGGGGCAGGCCAAACTCTCTGGCGCAATAAGCAAGGCTTGGCTCACATACCAGACTGGCTCTCTTTTTTGTCAGTTCTCCCTCAGGAACCTTGGAAAACCTGGCATACAAAAAATCACTGCTGATCAGCTCCAGCACAGCATCTCCCAAAAACTCCAGTCTCTCATTACAGCCCAGCTTGCCAAGCTTCTTTTCATTGGCATAAGAGCTGTGGGTAAGGGCCTGGGTAAGATAGTGTTTATTTTTAAAATAATATCCTATGATTTCTTCCAGTTCTTCTGTCTTTTTGTTCATAACATCATTCTCCTTAATGCGATTACAGGGCGCTGTCCTCACAGCCCCCTGCCTCTTCGCTTCGTCTGTTATTTCCTGTTACTTTTTGTATTGCTCTCCGGTCTGAATTCCAGCCCGGTTATCGGATCGCACGAATTGCTTCCACAGCATCTCCTACTGTCCGGATCTGCTCTGCTGCTTCGCTCTCCAACTCAATATCATATTCCTCTTCCATTCCCATGATTATCTGAAAAATGTCCAGAGAATCTGCTCCCAGATCATCCACAAAGGTAGTATCTGCAGTTATGGTATCCGGGTCAATATTCAGGACCTCCCCAATAATCTCTCTGAGCTTTTCAAGTTCCATCCTTTATCCTCCTTCCCTTTTCCTATACATAGTTTCTCTGCCGGACTACTGCTCCTGCTTCTCTGCAGTCTTATCCGGCTGGTCCTCCAGAATATGTTCTGCGATTTTTTCGTTAATCTTCTGCTGTTTGAACTGCACACACTGGAAAATAGCATGTTTAATCTCAATTGCCTTTGCACTTCCATGGGTTTTCACCACCAGACCCTTCAGGCCCAGAAGCGGTGCTCCTCCATGCTCACTGGCATCAAAGGATTTCAAAGTGGATTTCAGTGCAGGCTTGATCAGAAGAGCTCCTATTTTTGTCTTCAGACTGGTCATCAGTCCTTCCTTCACCTTCTGGATCAGTGCGCCGCCTACACCTTCATATAATTTCAGGATAACATTACCCACAAAGGCTTCACATACTACCACATCTGCATATCCATAGGGAATATCTCTGGCTTCAATGCTTCCGATAAAATTAATTCCCTTGCATTCCTTAAGCAGCGGGAAAGTTTCTTTTACCAGTGCATTTCCCTTCTCTTCTTCAGCTCCATTATTAACAATGGCCACCTTTGGATTTTTGATTCCCACTACATTCTCCATATAGATGGATCCCATCTTTGCGAACTGTACCAGATGAGAGGGACGTGCGTCCACATTTGCGCCACAGTCGATCAGCAGGGCCACTCCCTTGGTGGTAGGGATCAGCGGTGCAAGAGGAGGTCTCTCCACCCCCTTACTTCTGCCTACCAGTACCTGTCCGCCTACCAGCACAGCTCCTGTACTTCCTGAGGAAACAAAAGCATCTGCTTCCTGTGTCTTAACCAGCTTCAGACCCACTACAATGGAGGAATCCTTTTTCTTACGGATTGCAAATACAGGCGGTTCTGCTGTCTCGATCACCTCTGAGGCAGGAACGACCTGGATTTGTTCTGTGGGATATCCGGAGTATTTTGCCAGTTCTCCCTCTATCACATCCTGTTTTCCTGTAAGTATTACTTTTATATCCTGTCTCTCAGTTACAGCTTCCACTGCTGCCTTGACAGGTTCTGCGGGGGCATTATCCCCGCCCATTGCATCTACAACTACCTTGACCTGTTCTGCCATGCTTTCTGCCTCCTGTTTCTCTCACTGTAATGATTCCGTTTCTGTCAGATCATTACTCTTCTTCCATATCTGTCAATAATCCATAATCTGTATCATACTAAAGAAAACCTCTGCAAGTCAATACTTCTGCTGTATTTTATTTACACTTTCTGGGCTTGGATCCGCTCTGCCAGATCATTTAAATACACCCATCTGTCCATTTTTTCATCAAGCTTCTGCTGGGTGTTTTCTTTCTCTTCCATAATCTCCCGAAGCTTCATGGAATTGGTGGCATTTGCCTCCATGTCCTTGTCCAGCTTCTCCAGCTTCTCTTCCAGAGCAGCGATCTCATCATCAATGGTCTCAAATTCTCTCTGCTCCTTGTAACTGAATTTCAGCTTCTGGGGACGGTTCTGCTTCCAGTCTGCCTGGGAAGCCTTCTTTCTGTTTTTATCCTCTTCACTGTCAGTAGCAGACTTTCCTCCCTGCATATCAGAGACAGCGCCTTTTTTATTTACTGCCTGGGCATAATCCGTATATCCGCCCTCATACTGAGTGAGGCGTCCCTCCCCTTCAAACGCAAAAATCCTGTCCACAATATTATCCAGAAAATATCTGTCATGAGAGACTGCGATCACAATTCCTGCAAAAGAATCCAGATAGTCTTCCAGGATTGTCAATGTGGGGATATCCAGGTCATTGCTTGGCTCATCCAGAAGCAGCACATTGGGCGCCTCCATCAGAACCTTCAGCAGATAAAGTCTTCTCTTCTCTCCCCCTGACAGCTTGGCAATAGGCGCATACTGCATGGCTGAATCAAAAAGGAATCTCTCCAGCATCATTGTTGCAGAAATCTTCCCATCTCTGGTAGGAATATATTCCGCTACATCACGGATATAATCGATCACACGCTGATCCGTATCCATATCCGGTACCTCCTGTGCAAAATACCCAATGCGGATAGTCTCCCCGATTTCCACATCCCCTGCATCCGGCTGTACCATCCCATCAATAATCTTGATCAAAGTTGACTTTCCGCATCCATTGGGGCCGATAATTCCCAGACGCTGATTACGCAGCACAATATAATTAAAATCATCCAGAATCTTCTTTTCGCCAAAGCTCTTACTGATGTGATGAAGCTCAATGGTCTTCTTTCCCATACGGGTTTCCACAGAATCCAGCTCCACACTGGCATCCCTCACAGGTGCCTTTCCATTCTTCAGAGCTTCCAGACGTTCCAGACGGGCTCGCTGCTTAGTACTTCTGGCCCTGCAGCCACGTTTCGCCCACTCCAGTTCCATGCGGAGCACACTCTGCCTCTTCCTCTCACTGGCAAGCTCCATCTCCTCACGCTCTGCCTTCAGCTCCAGAAATTTCGAGTAATTGGCCTCATAAGCATACAGATTTCCATGGGAAATCTCCAGAATTTTATTGGTAACCCTGTCAAGAAAATATCGGTCATGGGTAACCATGATCACAACCCCCTTAAAGCTTCTCAGAAAATCCTCCAGCCAGGTCACCATCTCATTATCCAGATGGTTGGTGGGCTCATCCAGAAGCAGCACATCACAGGGATTCACCAGCGTCCTGGCCAGCGCCACCCTTTTCTTCTGCCCGCCGGACAAATGATCAATCTTTTCCTCATGATCCGTAATTCCAAGCTTATTCAACACATTTCTTGCTTCGCTTTCTGTACTCCAGTCCTTCTGCCATTTTCCTTCAGCCACATAATCCAGGATAGAAGCTCCCTGGGGAAACTCCGGCATCTGTGGCAGATAGGTAATCCGCAGACCATTCTGTGTGATCACCTGTCCCTCATCCGGCTCCTCCAGACCACCGATAATCTTTAAGATCGTAGATTTCCCGGTTCCGTTAATCCCGATAATCCCAATCTTATCCCCCTGATGCACTCCATAGGAAACATCATCCAGAACCGTCTTCTCGCCAAACACCTTGGAAACATGCTCTATATTCAGAATATTCATAAGTCCAAACCTCTCTCGTAATTTTCACTTTCTACCTGTTTTTACTCATCCGAAAACAAATTTGCACCCTATTATACCATTTTTCTCCCTTTTCTAAAACCCCCAGTTATCCAGAACATCTCCCTCCCAAAACAAACTATTTTTCTGCGCGTCCCTTTTCAAAGATACGCAAAAAGCTCCTCTCCAGGCAAACCCGAAGAGGAGCATCCCAAACACTATTCATTTTCAAGAAAAGAGCATTAGTTCATCTCTGTTCCGTTCTCAACTGCATATTTCAGTCCCTGAACTGCAACTGCCAGTGTAGCTTCCTGTACAGTAGCACTTCCAAGATCACCCATATCCAGTGTCAGAGTATCATCATCATTTGCAGTCACACCAAAGGTAAGTGACATTTCAGATACTTCATCCTCAATAGTTACTGTTGCATTTTCCTCATCAAAAGTACCTTTGCCGATGAAGCTTACATAATTATCATCCTGGTCGATCACAAGCACTGAGCAGAAAGTTCCATCTTCATTTGCTGCATAAATAAAAGTCTCACCTGCTTCTGTCTCACCGGAATAGCATTCTGTAAGCAGATCACCCATATCCTGATAGGTCTTGTTGTAATCTGCCTCATCGCCGGTTCCCTCGTAAGGTTCCAGAGTTGCTGTCAGCTCCTGAGTTTCCGGGTCATAAAGCTCCAGAAGATTTTCCTCTTCATTTGCCTGTACCAAATAAGATACCATATTTTCATCATCATACGTGCCGTCGTCATTTGCAAACTGCATTGCCAGCGCTGTATACTCTCCATCTGAGCTCAGCGCATATACGCCTAAAATATCCTGTTCTTCATCCTTCCACTGACCAAAAAACGAATTATCTTTGTAGAATCCGTAGATATCTCCTGCGCTGTCCTTCCAGAGTCCTAACATTGCCTCTGATACATCCGCGACATCTCCGTCATCTGCTGCTTCTTCTGTAGTCTCCTCTGCTGCCCATACCGGAACAACCATAGAGCTTACCATTGCAGCAGCACAAAGACCTGCCATTATTTTTTTCCAGTTTTTCATATTTTTTTACCATCCTTTCTTAAAATGTGTGTACATATTTCTAAACTGAATTTCTATGTTCTTACTATAAAAAATTTCAGTCTTATTTTCAA
>OLPO01000496.1_pt1:0-2500 | contig 31925 bp, 18 predicted proteins | sample 1672831 | NCBI WGS metagenome assembly OLPO01 (sample SAMEA3136728, study PRJEB25190) | human gut metagenome
TTTCAGACTGATACAAGTTCTCCCTTTCTGAATCAGATCGATTCATATCCGAAAGAAGTTGACAATAAGTTCTTTCCAAATTTTCTATTTGTCCCTCTGTTCCAGGTGTTCCAGAAATGTCTGCGCATGCAATGTGAGTCAAACCCATGTTTAAGAGATACTGATACAAGTTCTCCCTTTCTGAATCAGATCGATTCATATCCGAAAGAAGTTGACAATAAGTTCTTTCCAAATTTTCTATTTGTCCCTCTGTTCCAGGTGTTCCAGAAATGTCTGCGATCGAATAACTACGAACGAACGGGTCGTATCGAATTGGAAAATGGAAAGATTTGTCCAAGATTGGTGAAATAGTATCTCTCTCCAAAAAGGCATGTTTTTTTTTACCGCCGCACAAAGAAAAGATTTTGTTGCGAATGAACAAGGTATTCAAGAATTGTCCATATGTAAAATCATAATTCTTGATACGGGCCTTTTCCACATAAAAAGGGAATCTTTTCTTACAATAGAAAGGGAACTGATGTAGATTATTCAAGAATCGAAGTCGATTTGCTTTATAAAAAGCAGATATCAAGGAACTTCTATCAAATGGTTTCACGGGATTCAGCCAATTGTCTTGATGGTGGCATATCCTTGAGAAATAGGAAGAATCCGTGTTATCAAAAGATTTCCTGTTGAAGAAAAATGGTGATATGGCTCCTCGATTGATCTTCGATTTTTCGGAAGTATCCTGATCGAAGGGTTTCCATTTTTTCAAATGAAGGATTCGAAAACCTGTCGGACCTTTCATGATACGGATATCGGACCTATAAATGGGGATATTCCCGAAACTCACAAACAAAAAAGGAAGTGAGTTAGACAAAAAAATAAATGACACTGACTTGAACCAATCCCAATCCCAATCAATCGAATTAAGTACCGTCTTAAGTAACTTGGGCACAAATTTAAGTAACTTGGGCACAAAGAAACGAAGTAAGCCAGCTAACTCTTCCAAATCAAGTAACTTCGGCAAAAGGAAACGAAGTGACGTAGCAAAATCAAAATCTTCTGTGTCGATCAAGTCAGACCAATCAATCGAATTACGTAACTTGTGAAACCATGACAAAAAATTAAGTAACAAGTTAAGTAACAAGTTAAGTAACTTGTTTAACTTGTTAAGTAACTTGTTTAACTTGTTAAGTAACTTGTTAAGTAACTTGTTAAGTAACTTGGGCACAAAGTTAAGTAAGTTGGACAAAAGGAAAGGAAGTGACTTAGCAAAATCTTTTTTACGGCACATTTCCTCAGAAATGAAATGTTCCAAATGTTCATGGAAATTCTTGAAGCCATCAGACCATTTGGCCCTAGATGCATTAGGATTCCAATTCATGGATCTATCGGTTCGAGAAAGAAAAAGAATAGGATCGAACCCTTTCTTCTTCTGGGTTTTTTTTAAATTTGATAAATGTTGGTTGATCGTATAACTCATTAGAGTTCTATGATTCAGAGTATCATTTCCTATTTGATCTCTTTGAATTCCATATTCAAAGTTGCGATCGGATCTATTCATTAACAAGAATTGATTCAATACATTTTTTATGTACCCATAGGTGTTATATTGGATTTGAATCAGATTTCGGATCAATCCGTATTGATTGACTGCCTCGACCCATTTTTTTGGGATCCTTCGATAAAAAAATTCATTCTCTTCATAAAAAATAGGAGGTAGAACCAATAAAGATTTCTTTTTCGATTCATCCCTGGAGTTGAATACCTCATTCAAGAATTGTTTTTGATCCAATCCAATAAAAAAATAAAATCCCTTATGATACACCCGATCCGCCTCGGTTATTGATAGAATGAAAAGATTTGCCATTTCTTGAAATCTCTCTTCTGCTTCGGAGTCCCATCCCGGATCTGAGGAAATAGAATGAATTGAGACAGTCTTTTGTAAATGACTAATCATCTTGAATAGATTCACTATTTCTTTCTTTTCCGCTCGCCTCAAAGCGACAAAAGAAACATCTTGTTCTTTCTTTTTCTTCAACAATTTCGGATCTCTAGCGGGCCTACCCGGAGGATTCGAACGCAGATGAAGTTCTGACAATGGGTCAGAGAAAAAAGAACGAATGGATATTGTAGGACTCCCAATAACTTCTTCGATTTCTTCCGGAGGGAGATGCTTATTCATCTCCTTCTCACCTTCCGTGAATAGTCCGTCCATTGGGGAATATCCAGCCATTGGGGAATATCCAGATTGATCAGAAGATCCCTTCAATTGGCTAGACTCCTTGCAGATCGGATCATCCATCTCTTTACGATCCAAGAAAGAGCTGTCAGAGATCTTTTTTCCTTTTGGAAGAAAAGGGAGTGAAACAATCAATCTATTGATATTGGAACACCAAAAAGATTCTTCCAATGTATCATTTCTGGGTCCAATGGAATTCATAGGTATAGGAAGAAGCCCTCTCAAAAAGAGATTCTTCCTTTCGATAAAATTCGAATTCCTAAGACGATAAATAAG
>OLPO01000496.1_pt1:7500-10000 | contig 31925 bp, 18 predicted proteins | sample 1672831 | NCBI WGS metagenome assembly OLPO01 (sample SAMEA3136728, study PRJEB25190) | human gut metagenome
AAAGCCGAGTACTCTACCATTGAGTTAGCAACCCCCCCCAAAAAAATTAGGTTATATACATACAAAAGAAAAAACAAGGATAAATGGATCCCCCAAAAAGGTCGACTTACCCCCAATGTAATTATATTTATTTAGCACACCGTTGTCAAGATGAACGTTAATGTGTTGAGAAAAACACAATGAATTTTTTTTAATAAAAAAAAAAAAAAATGAAAACAAGAAACACGAATTGCATTTCTTCTATTCTTGACTATACATATAGAGTTGCTCAAAAGAGCACTATTCATATAGAAACTCCTGTTCTATGATATAGAATAAGAATGCTTGGGACGGAAGGATTCGAACCTCCGAATAGCGGGATCAAAACCCGTTGCCTTACCACTTGGCCACGCCCCACTCAGATTTCTATTCAATAGTACTAAAAATTACTATTAGTATTGGTTCTTCGTCAATTCCGATATTTCTGAAATACATTAGCTTGGTTTTGGTATTTTAATATACGTAGATATAGAATTAAACTAAATTTATTGATCTTAATATAGAATTCAATTAAGATATTGAATGAAAACAAAATTTCTTCTATTCTTTTCTTTTTTGATTTGAGAATTGAAAAATTGTGGGTGCAGCGACTTTCAAAAAAAGGATTGGGTACCTTAGTTGGATTTGTGATCTAGTTTTCTAGCAATAACATATTAATAACTCACAATTATTTTCAAGAACAAAACATTTGTTATGCTTCATTTTTTTAGTTTGATTTATATCGGTCTTAATTCTTCTCTTTTTTCAGATAGTTTTTTCTTCACAAAATTGCCCGAAGCCTACGCCTTTTTAAATCCAATTGTAGATGTTATGCCAGTAATCCCTTTGTTCTTTTTTCTATTAGCCTTCGTTTGGCAAGCGGCTGTAAGTTTTCGATAAGATCTTTACTGTTCTAGAATAAATCTAGATTTAGTCAAAACCGGAAAAGAAAAAAACTTTAAATTCGAACAATTGAGAAGATCAGATACGTCTTAGAATAAAAACCCTCAACTCAAATATTGAAGTTATTTTTTGTTTACTAAACATGAGAAATCGGGATCGGATCACCCCGCCCCTTTCCCATTCTAATTTTTTCCAGTTCATTAAATAGGAAACAAAACTAATTTGATTTTTAGTATAGCTAAAATCCATTTTTAGGCAATGCATGACTCGACCCTTGTTTCAAAAAAATGTCTAAAAATTCTGTTCTATTTGGAGAACCTACTTGATTTCTTCGTGTCAAAACGGGGATGTGGGATAAAAAACATTAAATAGAGAATCGATTTTCTTTTTTCAACCCAAAACTTGGAGATTGTGTAATGCTTACTCTCAAACTCTTTGTTTACACAGTAGTGATCCTCTTTGTTTCTCTCTTCATCTTCGGATTTTTATCTAATGATCCAGGGCGTAACCCCGGGCGGGAAGAATAAAAAATAATATTTTTTTCTGTTTTTAACATTTTCGCTACCCTCTATCTTTAATCTTTAAAGATTAAATAAATAAAAAGAAAATCCAAAATTTTTGGAAAGATAAACCATATCAAAACATCAACGGAACCGGAAAGAGAGGGATTCGAACCCTCGGTACGAACAACTCGTACAACGGATTAGCAATCCGACGCTTTAGTCCACTCAGCCATCTCTCCCAATTAAAAAAGGATAATGACTAATATTAACGTAAAGCTGAAACAGAAAGTTTTTTTGATTAGAAAAAAAAATGTAAAACTTAGAATTGTTTTTTAATATTCTATTTTTAAATACTCAAAAAAAATTCTAATTCTAGAAAATATTAGAATAGAACTGTGTTACTAGAATGTATGTCTATTTTCTATTTTTTTTTAGAATTAATATATTAATTAACTATCATATTAATAAAATTAAAAAAACGACCTAAAAAAATATCTTTAAGTCAATATTTCAATTAACCAATCAATATATATCAATCAATATTTTTTGTATTGGTTGATAGAACAAAGACTTTTTTGGCTTTCAATATTTTTTACAAATTCGAATAAAAACTTCTGTAAATAAAACGGAAAAGATCAAAAACAAAGTAAGCTTTTTTATTTCGTTCAAAAACTCCCCTTTTTCCAGAGCCGTCTCGAAGTCATGTACTCTTTTTTTGTTTTACTAAATTGGAATAAATGATCTATTTGTATTTCATTTGAAAACAAAAAGAATTGTTATTTTATTTGATATTGAAAGAACAACAATTAACAATATTAAGATTAATATATAAGAAAGAATCGTTCTAGTCTTCTAATATTCTTTTGATAGAGTAGCAAATACTAATAATATATAATCCCCCTTTCCAAATCTCATTAGGTTCTCTCACAAACATAGAATATGTTAACATTGTAATTTTCGTAATTTTTGTTTCTGATCTGATCATCTGATCATATCTTGATCACGACCGATCGACTTACTCGACAAAAGGTTCTTTTCTATACAATAATCCTATAATAGCGGGTATAGTTTAGTGG
>OLPO01000496.1_pt1:12500-15000 | contig 31925 bp, 18 predicted proteins | sample 1672831 | NCBI WGS metagenome assembly OLPO01 (sample SAMEA3136728, study PRJEB25190) | human gut metagenome
ACGTCTCGAAATAATACCGGGCCCGGGAGATTCAATTAAGCGAGATTCAGAAGCGGGAATTTCACCTCGACCATCAATAGGTTTAGCTAGAGCGTTTATAACACGACCCAAAAAAGCCTCGCTCACGGGTATCTGAGCAATTTTTCCTGTTGCTTTTACAGAGCTTCCCTCTTGTATCATTAAACCATCACCCATTAATACAACACCAACATTCTTTGCTTCCAGATTCAAGGCAATACCGATTGTACCCTCTTCAAATTCTACTAATTCACCTGACATGACGTCATGAAGACCAAAAATACGAGCAATGCCATCACCTACTTGAAGTACGCTACCGATATTGACAACCTTTACTTCGCTTTTATATTCTTGAATACGTTCACGGATAATATTACTAATCTCGTCGGCTCGAATAGTTACCATACGTATTTTCTGAATTTTTTGAAAATAATGCCTCCAGTAAAAGAAACATCAAAGAAAGGTCCTAATCCTTTCTTTCTTTCATCACTCCGAACATGGCAATATTAGCACTAACAGTATGGAAATGCAACTCATCAGTCAAACAACTATTCAGAGTTCCTAAAGCTCCTTGTAAGGCTCGTTGGAGAACCCGTTGGCGGACTTGAGTAATCGCTGTTTGTTGTTCAAAATGAATGGTTTCATTTTTGTAATTTTCTAATTGGTCCAAAGTCTTAGAAGTTGAATGAATCAAATTCACCTTTTCTTGTTCTATCTCCGAGTATCCCTTTGCTCGATACTGATCCGCCTCCATTTCTATTTTTCGTAAGCGAGCCCGGGCTTTTTCGAGCTGCTCGATTGCCCCCCCCTGCAATTCTTCCGAATTACGAATAGTAGTCAAAATCCTCTGTTTTCGATTATCTAATAAATCACTTAATGAAAGTAGATTATCTTGCCATTCATTACAAAATTTTCATAACCCCTTCCCAAACCAAACATGAATCTTTCGATTCATTTGGCTCTCACGCTCAATTTTTTCAATTTCTTATGAGAAATTCCCACATTTTTTTGACTGGAATGAGCCTATCCTCTTTTCTATAGTTCGGATTAGTAGTCGAAAATATAGTAATAATAATAAAATCAAATAGAAAATAACTAGATCAAAAAAATATTGAACCAAATCACTAATCGAAAACCAAAATATTTAGAGGATTCTTCTGACCAAACAAACGATTGTCAGTAAAGTTGTTTTTTTTTCAACTCCAAAGAATTTAATTTATGCCTAGGTTATCGATTCAGCATTGGAAAAAAATGAGGGAAATGCCGTTTTTTCGAAACGAAAAACGGGTCCCAATTTTTCGTTTTCACCATGAGTGTTCTATACCGAAAACCATTTTGAATTATTCAGCCCATTTATGTATTAAAATAATTAATATATTTAGTAGAAAGAGTATAGCACCTTGCTGTGTCTGGATTTCAAACAGTTTAGCTTTAACCATGTTAATGAAATGGTACCGCGCTAGTGGTTGATAGAGAGTCAACGACTATTTACCAATGAATCGCGAAATGCTATGGTTCTTAAATTAGTTATAAGTAATTCGCAGGATCATGCACTCCTTCTTTGTTTAATTAATCGAATTAAACCGAAAAAAGTACAGCTGGTTCAATCCGGCCTATTCTTGAAAAAAACAACTCGCACACACTCCCTTTCCAAAAAAAATTAATACACCAAAGACTACACTTAGATTTATTAGATTTGTTGCTAAAATATCGGTATTAAACCCGAAACTCCCGGCTAACGGCCAGTGGCCTAAGGAAACGAAAGATTCGGTTCCGTTTTTCATATGATCTCCTTTTATCTTATTCTTCTAGATCTTATAGATAGACTAATTATCTATTTTTTCTTATTTTATCTATATTTTTTAAATGCCCTATTCTTGCTATTTTTTTCTATATTGTCGCTTTTTGTTAATTATTTATCTTGTTTTCTTTTTATTAATTTACCCATTTCTAAATAGAGTCAAAAAAAAATATTGGATTTTTTTTTTCGAAATTACAAGTTGTTTTTTTTCTAATAAGAAGAATACTTAGTGGACTTGATTACCAAATCTCGTACCAATTGCGAAATAACTCTCTTCTTTTTTTGGTGCAAGAAGTCCTTTTTTAAAAGTATAAAAAGGGGGAGGTGAGTTGGTATAGTAATTTTTTTTCGACGCATTTCTTCCCGTGTGCGGGTTATTATGCAAATAAAAAAGGTAGGAATGAAATCTTGATAGAATCCGTGAAAAAGAAAGTCAATAAAATAACCTTTTTCTTTTTCTAGGATTAAACAAAAGGATTCGCAAATAAAAGGGCTAATGCTACAACCAGTCCATAAATTGTTAAAGCTTCCATAAAGGCCAAACTAAGCAATAAAGTACCCCGTATTTTTCCCTCCGCCTCGGGTTGTCTCGCGATACCTTCTACAGCTTGTCCTGCAGCAGTGCCTTGACCAACCCCCGGTCCAATAGAAGCAAGCCCAACAGCCAATCCAGCAGCAATA
>OLPO01000496.1_pt1:20000-31925 | contig 31925 bp, 18 predicted proteins | sample 1672831 | NCBI WGS metagenome assembly OLPO01 (sample SAMEA3136728, study PRJEB25190) | human gut metagenome
TGGTATCAAAATACCGCGGTGGCGGTATTTTTTATAGGCCGCTCCCGGAAAATGGATATCTACCGAAAAAATTTTAACTTTAATTTTTTTTTTTTTTTTTTTTCTCTCAATTCGAATCAACCCGGCTACTTGGCTTCTTGTATTTAAAGTGATTTGTGTATCTACTCCAATGATACTATTGTTCCGTACCATTAGGGGAGCGGATTCGGGGAAAATATAAACTTCCTCAGGAATGAACAAAAAGCGATCGATTTTCATTTGCAATTTTGGCTTAAATTCTTGGATTCCTCGATACTCAATCAAATCCTCTTCTTTTCTGGTTATGCTTGAATGTACATCTAAAGCCCCATATTTCAGAATTCCCGAACTATTTCTTCGATATTGGGGATCGTCGAAATAAGCAAAAATACTATTTCTTCGGAAAATACCATTTGTAGGTATTTCAATCGAGATACCAGAGAGGGGCGTTAGTTCTTTCTCCTTTTTTTGAATCGAACGGAATGGGATGATGAATCGATTTGTTCGCCTTTTTGCCAATAAATAAGAATTCTCGTAGAGAATATCAGGATATAGGTCATGGCAATGATCCGTACATATGACTCCATTTAGTTCTGAATAATCGGGAATTCGGCTTTCTTTTTTACCCGAAAGATTTGAACTAAAGAAGTTGCTTTTAACTTGCTCATTATTTATTGAAAGGCTCAAAATGGATTTTCTTTGGACAGAAAGAGAATGAACATTTATTTGATCTTGATCTTTATGGAGCGAAAAAGGAATTATACTGAATCCATGGGAACACCCCGATAATATCCATAAATGACTTGTTTTTGGTAAGAGGTGGACATTACTATATGTAAATTCAGGTACATGGTATACATCGGTACTCCAATGCATTTCCCCCCCTGAGTCTGAATAAATATGTTTTCGAACCCTGTCTTTAAAATTCAAAGTGTATTTTCTCGCGCGGATTTCAGCAATCACTTGCTCGGCTTTTACATATTGATCGTTTTTAATTAAAAGAAAACTTTTTTGTGGAATAGTCACGTTATGGATAATATCTTGACTCTCAATAGTTACATCCAAGTCTCTATCACATAGAAAAGAAGGATGCCCATGACGTGTCCGTGTGGGATGAACCAAATCCTCATTAAATTTGATTTTTCCATTAGAGGGTGCTCGTACATGTTCTGCAGTACCTCCTGTGAATACTCCGCCGGTATGAAACGTTCTTAATGTTAGTTGAGTACCGGGCTCTCCAATGGATTGCCCCGCAATAATACCTACGGCTTCTCCCAAGTCGACCAGGTCGCCATGCGTAGGACTCCGGCCATAACATAATCGACAGATCCAAGATGTACTCCTACAAATAAAAGGAGTTCGAATAGATATAGATATTGGTTGTGTTGGAAAGGTTAGGAATCGATTAACGAGCCCAACTCCAATATCTTGATTGCGAATAGCAATGCATCGTTGGCCCATATATATATTATCTGCTAATACACGCCCAATTAATGTTTGGATAAAAATTCTTTGCGGTATCATCCCATTTCGAGGACTCACCGAGATCCCTCGGGTGGTACCACAATCTATTCTCCGTACAACAATGTGTTGAACTACTTCAACAAGCCTGCGCGTAAGATATCCAGCATCTGATGTTCGGACAGCCGTATCCACAACCCCCTTTCGGGCCCCATAACAAGAAATGATATATTCTGTTAAAGACAGCCCTTCGCGCAAATTGCTTTGAATGGGTAAATCAATCATTTGGCCTTGTGGATCCGACATTAATCCTCTCATACCTATTAATTGATGTACTTGAGATGCATTTCCCCTAGCTCCCGAAAAAGACATTATATGAACTGGATTAAAGGGTTCCGTCATCTTAAAATTAGGATTCATTTCTTGTCGCAAATATTCACTTGTAGCATACCATATCTCAACGGATTGACGTAATTTTTCTACCGCGTGTACATTTCCATAATGATGGTGTTTTTCCAAAACTAAACTTTGTTGTTCAGCGTCGCGGACTAGCCATCCCTTAGAAGGTATTGTTAAAAGATCATCAATTCCTAATGAAATGGATGTAGCAGTGGCTTGCTGAAAACCCAGAATCTTTACTTGATCCAGGATGTGTGATGTATATGCCATTCCGAAGTGATCTATTAATCGGCTAATAAGTCGTTTAATGGCAGTTCCATCTATCACTTTATTGTGATAGGCCAGATTGGCCCGTTCGGCCATAAGTACCTCCCTATTCGACTGAGTGGGGTTTGACAATGGATTTGAGTCAATGATTGGAAAACTTCCTTTTCTCGATCTTGATTCGCATAGAAATTAAGGAATTTCTGAACTATGGTCCTAGCCGAACCGACGAAATCTGAATTCATCCCGGTCCGCTAGAATTAGAATTACTTAACATAGATATCTATGATTGGATTAGGTACCATCTGAACAGGCTTGGCAAAACCCTTGTATAGCTTCTTCAATTTCTCGATAAAGAGAAATATGCCCAACAGTAGTTCGGATGTAGATAGAAAGAATTTCTTTTTTTATACTCCCTACTAGTAGATAGTGCCCATAAATCTCATAATAAGTACCCAAAGATTCATAGTGAACTTCGATAGGAGCTTCGCTTGAAACAATAACGCGTTGATCTAGTTGCCACCGGAGCCACAAAGGACTATCTAGTTTTATTTTTTTCTGTCGATAAGCTCCAATTGCATCATAGGAATTACAAAACAGGGGTTCCTTCGTATACTTATTGTTATTTGCGAGAATTCGTTCATTTTTCAAATTTTTTCGATTCCATGGATTATACCTATTTGCACCAATCCCTCGAGGATTCCCGCTTGTTAATAGATAGAGCCCAATAAGCATATCTTGAGTTGGTATTGAAATGGGATCTCCGATAGTTGGAGACAGGAGATTCATATGAGAAAACATAAGTAAACGAGCCTCTGCTTGAGCCTCCATCGATAAAGGTAGATGAACAGCCATTTGATCCCCATCAAAGTCGGCGTTGAACCCCTTACAAACTAATGGATGTAAACAAATAGCACGCCCTTCCACCAAAATAGGCTGGAATGCCTGTATACCCAATCGATGTAGAGTAGGCGCTCTATTCAGCAATATAGGATGTCCCCGCATAACTTCCTGAAGTATTTCCCATACAATTGGCGCTTTTTCCCAAATTTGAGTCTTAGCTTCTCCTACGTTCGAAGCAAGACCTTGTCGAATTAGACTACGAATTACAAATGTCTGGAAAAGCTCGATGGCTATTTCACGAGGCAATCCACATTGATGTAATGAAAGTGAGGGGCCCACGACAATCACGGAACGCCCCGAATAATCAACCCGTTTGCCGAGCATAGTCTCGCGAAACCTTCCCTCTTTGCCTTCAATTACATCCGAAAACGATTTGTAAAGCCTATCATGACCGTCCCTCATTGGTTGTCCGCAGCTTCCATTATCAAGAAGTCTATCCACAGCTTCTTGTAACAAACCCTCCTGAGACATTACTAATTCCCCTGGCGTGGATTTACTTGTTGTTAATAGATCAGTAAGAATATTGTTCCGATAAATAACGTTTCGATAGAGTTCATTAATATCTGAACTGATTAACTTATCCTCAGCTACGTGAACGAGGGGTCTCAACTCAGGAGGAAGAACGGGTAATAGACATAAAACCATCCACTCGGGTTTTATATTTGTTTGAATAAAATGCTTAGCTAATTCTACGCGTCTAACCAAAAAATTTTTTCTTCTTCCAACTTTTCGATCTTCCCATTCATTCCCCGTAGGACACTCCTCCCCTAATTCTTTCCATTCTACTAATGAATAATCTATAATAATGCGCAAATCTAGATCGGCTAATTCTTCCCGAATCCCACCAGCTCCGGTAGAAATTTCTCGATTTCTAAATCTATCGAAGCCTTGGGTAGTAAAAAAACGCGGAATACTGTATTTCCAAGATTGGATTTCATATTCGAATGAGCCTCGTAATCGTAAGAAAGTTGGTTTTTTAGCTACAGGCCTAGCACAAGAAAAATTGAGATAGGACCCCCCCCTCTCAAAATCGGACGTGAAAGTTTCCTCTCATCCGGCTCAAGCAGTTACACCAAAGAAAGATAAAGAAGAAGGGTTCCCAAAATATAAAATCACAAAAAAAAGAGCTACTCCTTACTCAAGTTCCCAATCTTGCCCAAGCAAGATTTCATTGATTCGTTCTTCTTTTCCTTTACGTTTTTTAGAATTCCCGAATTTTTTATTCAATTATCAAAACTTTTCCACTTCTCACAATTACGACCTAAATGAAATGTGAAATTCTTGAGTAGTCTACTTCCCTTCGAATGATGAATTCGCAGTATTTTAGAATTCCTAGGGGATTTACTTGTCTATGTCCCGTTCTATTTGATCTTTTAGGTCCCGAGCTCACCTCGACGGTTATGCCACGATGCTATTAAAGCCTATATACGACGTAGAGACTCCTGCAACCATAACATATTTACTTACTTTAGTGGAAACATAATTTCTTTCTAAACTAACTAAAAAAATAATTAATCCCATAAAAGAAAAAAAGAAAGAAGTTTGTTTTCACGAGGTACAACTAGAAATTCCTATTGAACGGAATCGACCATAGATCAATTCCGCTTTTATTGTAGAGTATTAAATACACCCACAATTCTGAGCTTCATGTTACTCCTCCAAAGAGACATGTCAGATCCGGGGCATCCCAATTCGATTAAGGGGGATGACAGTTTTTCATTCCAAAACTGTAAAATCAGAATTTCGATCAAATCACACATCGCAGTATACTAGGCTTTCTAATTCTTTAAGGGGTTTGTCTAAGAGATTCGCGATATAACTAGGAAGACGCTTTAAATACCACACATGAGTTACCGGACATGCCAGTTTGATGTAGCCCATTTGATACCTTCGTATCCGAGAATCAACAAATTCAACTCCGCATTGTTCACAAAATTTTTTTTGTTTTTTTCGATCTCCGATTACTCGATAATTCCCACAAGCGCAAATTCCACTTTTTAGTGGGCCAAAAATTCTTTCACAAAACAACCCCCCTTTGTGGGGTTGCTTCGTTTTGTAATGATAAGTAGAGGGTTTTGTCACCTCTCCAACAATCTCTCCATTAGGGAGGATTTTTTTGGACCAAGCACTTATTTTTTGAGGCGAAACCGATCCAATTCGGAGTTGTTGATGTTTATACCGATCGATCATAGAAGAAAAATTCTGATTCATTGCGATTAAGCTACCTTCCTAGTAATCCGGAAGTTCTTCTCAGATACAAGGAAATGATTCAATTCCAAAGCCAAAGATCGTAATTCTCGAACGAGCAATCGAAAGGATTCTGGAGCACCTTTCGGTTTAGGTACGGCCCTTCCACTAAGCATAGTACCGAGAAGTCCTTCGCGAGCTCGCATATGATCCGATTTATAAGTAAGCATCTCTTGTAAAATATGAGAAACACCAAATCCCTCTAGAGCCCAAACCTCCATTTCTCCTACCCGTTGACCCCCTTTTTTTGCCCTCCCTCTAACGGGTTGTTGTGTAACATGTGCATAAGGCCCACTGGACCGTGCATGTATTTTATCATCAACTTGATGAATTAACTTTAATATATAAGACTTTCCTATTATAACAGGCCGTTCAAAAGGATCTCCCGTTCTTCCATCAAATATTATAGTTTTTCCCGGGTATTCGGGTTCAAATACCCACGGATTTGCTGTTTGTTTACTGGCTTCATATAATTCAGAAAACACTAGTTTTCTTGAAGCCTCTTGCTCATATCTCTCATCAAACGGTGCTATGCGATAATGGGTATCTAGCAGCCCTCCCGCTAACCCAAGAGAGCATTCAAATATCTGTCCTACATTCATTCGCGAAGGCACCCCTAACGGGTTGAAGACCATATCAACAGGTGTTCCATCTTGCAAATAAGGCATATCTTGTCTAGGCAAAATTTTGGAAACGATGCCTTTATTCCCATGTCTGCCAGCTACTTTATCGCCGACTTTGATTTCACGTTTTTGTAATATATATATACGAACTATTTCTTCATTATCGCCGGACTCCCCCTTTTTCTTTTTCCTCACTTCCCATCTCACATCAATAACTCGACCCCTACCACCTATAGGTAGTTTTAGGCAGGTTTCCTTTGAAGTGGATACCTGAATTCCAAGGATAGCTCGTAATAATCTATCTTCCGGGTCATACAATGATTCGTTCGCGCTTTGAGGCGTTAATTTACCTACTAAAATATCCCCTGTCTCGACCCAAGATCCCACCATCACAATTCCATTTTTGCCTAAATTTCGGAGTAAATGGGCTTCTAAATGTGGTATTTCTCTAGTGATCCTTTCAGGTCCTTCGCTTGTCGCCTCAGTTTGAAGTTCATATTTCCGTATGTCAAACGAAGTAAAAATATCTTCATATACCAGACGTTCGCTAATGAGAACCGCATCTTCAAAATTGTAACCTTCCCACGGCATATACGCTACGAATACGTTTTTTCCCAAAGCAAGTTCGCCGCCAACTGTAGCGGCACCATCCGCTAAAACTTGTCCCTTTTTAATGCGGCTACCCCGCCGAACCTGAGTTTTTTGATGCATACAAGTATTTTTGTTGGAACGTTGATACATAACTAATGGAATGTTTAGAGTCTCCCCATTGCCCAATAAAAGGATCTTATCAATCTCGGTAAAAATTACCTTTCCCTCGTGTTCGGCTATAGTGGTGGCCCCTGAATCGAGGGCAACTTGGCGTTCCAATCCAGTTCCAACAATGCACTTCTCGGACCGAGAAAGCGGAACTGCTTGACGTTGCATATTAGAACTCATCAAAGCTCGATTCGCATCATTATGCTCGATAAACGGAATGAGGGAAGGCCCAACCGAAAAGTATTGGAAGGGAAAAATACTTCGAAAATGAGCCTGTTCCCACGAAATAGTCAGGAATTCTTGACGGTATCGAGCCGGAACAACCTGCTCTTCTTGAACACCTCGAGTGATCGCCAACGAATTTCCTACCGCTACCATAGAGTATTCGTCTCTATTTGGGGATAAAAAAAGCATCCGTTTTTTTTTTGCTCGGTCCGAGATTTCATAAAACGGGCTTTCTAAAGACCCCCAAGGATCAAGCTTGGCATGAATTGATAAGGATCCAATAAGCCCAACCTTGATTCCTTCAGACGTGTCAATTGGGCAAATGCGTCCATAGTGACTAGGATGGATATCGCGTATCCGAAAACTGGCAGTTCGCGCCTTCAACCCCCCCGGACCCAAATAACTCAACTTTCTCCCATGAACTATTTGTGTCAATGGATTGGTTCGATCCAAAACTTGAGATAATGGATGCAATCCCAAAAAGGATTCAAAGTCGGTTGTTAATGAAGTCGAAGTTACCAAATTTTGGGGGGTCGGTATCAATTTATTTTGAATTGCTCCACATATAGTTCCTCTAACCACATTTTCTAAACGAACTAGAGCCAATCCGAATTGATCTTGTAAGAGATCCGCTACAGAACGGATACGCTTATTTTTTAAATGATTCATATCGTCAACTGTACCCATTCCAAATTTAATTCCAATCAAATGATCCGCGGCTGACAATATATCTCGTGGTAACAAAAATGGATTGTTATGAGGCATATCAAGATTCAATCTCCGGTTCAGATTTAATCGACCAATCCTTCCTAATTCACATCTTTGTTGAAAGAATTTATTTTGTAATTCCTCACATAAAGATTCTGAAAATATCGGATCGCCGCCTACACAAGTAAATTGTTGATAAAACTCCAAAATGGCGGCTTCTTTGGAAGCCATTTTTTTTTTCTCTTTATCGTTCAGGAAAGACAAGAAAATTTCGGGGTAGTACACATTCTCTAGAATTTCTCTTAGATTCAAACCCATAGCCGCTAATAGAACTAGAATAGATATTTTCTGTTTCCTACTCACACGAGCCCATATCCTTGCTTTTCTATCAATTTCTAATTCTACCCTCCCTCCCCAATCTGATATTATCGTACCGGTATAGACCGAAATTCCGTTATGGTCCAATTCTGACTGATAATAGATGCCGGGACTTTGCAATACTTGATTGACCACAATTCGGTATATTCCATTTACTAGAAAAGTTCCCAGGGAATTCATTAGAGGAATCTTTCCAATAAAAATTTTTTGTTCTTGCATATACCGGTCGGTTTTCCAAATCAATCCTGCGGATACATACAATTTAGAAGAATATGCGCGGGATTGATATCTAGCACCTTGTTTTTTTCTCTTCGGTTCGACTAATTGATATGTTTCCGCAAATAATTGAAATTCAATCTCTTCATCTATATCCTCAATTTTTGGAAACTTAGAAAGCTCTTCTGTTAAACCCTGATCAATAAACCTACAAAACCCTTCAAATTGAATCTGATTAAATCCAGGTATGGTAGACAGTCCCCCATTTCCATTCTTAAGCATTTTGTATTTCCTGGTTATTTTTAAAAATCCCACAATTGGATCGTTTTTCATCCAATTCTATAGATTGATCTAGCAATGATGAGATTTCTATTCTGTTTACAGAATAACATAAAATTTTATCGAACTCCATATATGGAATGTATGAGCAGAGGAATAAAGATCATTTTCTACTAAAATTGGAATTTGCAACCGATACAACTGAACTAAACTTAGACTTATGGGGCTTTGGGGAGAATCGAAAAACAAAAAATGATTCTATTGCTATTAGTATTCTGATATTACTATTATGATATTCCATATTTCAGTACGATTGAATACTAATCAAATAAATGGATTCGGAATTGGATCTGTTCAATGAGATAAAGGCCCGATAATCCGAAACAAAAAATATCCTGGTTTTTTTAGGAATGATTAGGAATGAGCTTTTTCTGGATTTCCTTGTTCTTCTTCAGTGAAAAAAAAATTCACATAAATAGAAAAGAGATATTTTTTTTTAATAGAGTTCATATAATACGATTAAAGTGCATAATAGAAGGCTTAGTAAACATGGGCATATATAACTCAACTCTATCTATATGTCTCTCTTTTTATTGCTATTACAGCTCTATTCTGCTTACAGTTCTATTATGCACAGTACGCGTCGTGCGCTATCAAAATAAAAATTTCTATTTTTTTCTATTGGATTATTCAATGAAAAATTGACTGGAAAATGCCCTCCTTATAGATAAGATATCCGATTCGATATCTATGTAAGAATTTTTTTGTTCTGGGGTTTAGCTTCCATATACTCAAAATTGTTCTTATAATTGAAATTGAGAAAGATTCTTTTATTGAAAAGAATCCATTTAATTACGTATCAACTTTGATTTTCTTATATCATAAAAAACTACAATTTTAGGTTCAAATCCAAGAATCGTTCGGGAATTCACAGCCACTGGTTAATGGTTCGAATTTGTTTATTTTTGGGAACTGAAAATTAAGATTTCTTTTTTCCTTTCAATATCAATAGTCAATAAAAAGAGAACAGAATTTCCATTTGGATAATGTATGGTTTGAGATATTAGACAAAAGTAAGTGAAGAGATGGATTCAAGCCTTTGATTTTAGGATTTTTTGAGGGGAATTAAGGTTAAGAAAATTTAAATGGGAGTTAAGATGCAAGTTTTAGTACCACCGAGCTGGGATGGGGTGGTCTCTTTTCCTTTCTTTTTTATCAATTTGGCGACATGGCCGAGCGGTAAGGCGGGGGACTGCAAATCCTTTTCCCCCCGGTTCAAATCCGGGTGTCGCCTGATCAACAAAAGACGCAAAATACCGTACTCTCTTTGCTCGTATAACTTTGTGCACAACGGAGAAATGTGACGGGAAAGGCTCTTGATACTTCTACTTGATATGTCCCTGCGTATTTTGTTTTGCTTGTGCTTAATGTTTGCTGATTCTACGAAGAATTCTATAAGAACTTCTTCAAATTAATTGAAATTTTGGATTGTTTTTAATCAATGGTATTGGACAGAATCTTTTTTTTGACTCCGTGACAAAGATTCGACTATAATTTAGATTATATTTATTGAACAATAATGTAAAAATTCTTTCAAATTCCTAGAGATAGAGGGGCATAATTCACATGGATATAGTAAGTCTCGCTTGGGCTGCTTTAATGGTAATCTTTACATTTTCACTTTCACTCGTAGTGTGGGGAAGAAGTGGACTTTAAGAGTACAAGTTAAGTTGAGAAGTTAAATTGTATCAAATTTTTTCCGGATCTCCCTGCAAAAAACTTTTCAAATTAACGATTGAAATTCAAATTCAACTATCTTTATTTACAAATTATTCTATTGGATTCAAGTGGAATAATGAATTCTAGAAATAATATATGAATATGAAAATTTTTCAAATTGAATCATAATACATAATAAAAAAAATTTCCTCTCTTATTCCTGTTTCGAAAGAACACGAAATCCAACTAATAAGAGATAATCAGAAATGTATTCCAACGGAATTCTTTCGAAATTCGAATAAAAAAAATCGATAGTATGGTAAAAAGAACTATATAGTTCTTTCTACCGTACTGTCAGATCTTATTCACTAGATACTAGTTAGTCTAATTTGTTCATTTCATCTAAGACACGCAATTGGAATTTTTTTTCATTTTTTCTTTAATCGTTCATATTGATGAGAACTAAGAAGTCAAGTTTTATTCAAATTAATCACTTTGACTAACAGTTTTTACATAAATTATAAGTAAAAAAGCAGTAGGAACTAGAATGAAGAGCGCAGTAGCAATAAATGCGAGAATATTTACTTCCATAATCTCATCGTTTTTTTTTTACTTCGCAATAACTCGGGATTTAATCCCATAGAGATGATAAACTCTTTGCCTCGGAATTCATAGGATGAATTCCATCTCGATGATATCGAATCAGATGAATATCATGAATAACAATATCTGACCTATCAAATCGATTCATTGTCGAGAATTGAATAGTATAACATAGAAAGCTGGTTTCTACATAACGAATCCAAAAATGGACTACTGATCCAATCTACTCGAATCTACAAGTTGATTACTTTAATTTCATTATTTTTTTCTTTTCCATTCGTATTCGTTCTTTTAAAAAGATAGCGCCTTCAATTATCTGAACAGTATCGTCTAACCGCGGTTCGATCTACATTGGTTGGGAACAAACCCAAACAAACAATAGAAAAAATGTAGAAAAAGGAATTCCGTTCTAAACTTTCATTTTGAATGATCGAATTCTAAGCTTATTAGAAAACAAAAAAGTGGAATAACGTCCAATACAGTATCAAAAACAAAGATCAAAAATTCTACCAAATTCTTTCTAGTTTGTTTTTTTCTTCGGCGGAAACCTGAAAAAAAACTATTCATGCGGTATTCTTATTAATTTGACTCTTTCTTTTGTTAATATTCCCCTCCTTCTATTATGAATAGAAGTCAAAAAATCTATCAAAACCACAGCGGGCAATTTGAATGCCATAGATTGTTTGAAATTCCAATTAATAATTGAGGTTACATAAACTTGTAGCCAAAAAAGAAGATCTTTTAATCTGAAAAGTATTGTAGTAATTCAATTTTGTTGCGTACAAATGGAAACTCCACCCACTTGTGTATGGACTGCCGGGAAAGAGCGGACACTCGATTCAATTTTATTAGACGGATCCGGACTTGTACTAATCCATCTACGTGTATGTCGCTATTAATAGCGATTGTTTGAGGAAAAAAATGACCTATTTGTATTTGCTTTGAGAAAAAATAGGAATAAAAATTAAGAAGAGGCATCCACCCCCTTGGGGATGAAATCTTTCTATTTCTTGTCCTATTTCCAAACTAATTGATGTATTTTTTTTACATCATTGGAGTTGGATGCACCGGGACTGACGGGGCTCGAACCCGCAGCTTCCGCCTTGACAGGGCGGTGCTCTGA
>OLPO01000497.1_pt1 | contig 31894 bp, 33 predicted proteins | sample 1672831 | NCBI WGS metagenome assembly OLPO01 (sample SAMEA3136728, study PRJEB25190) | human gut metagenome
CTCGGGGATTCCGTATCCCGCACGCCGCTTTCAGTCGCAGACGTAAAGAGCGGTTTCGCCATAAAAGCGTGGAAAACGCAGCTCGGCGTGCAGATCGACGTGACGGGCAGCAGCAACACCCTCATTCAGTCAGGTGAAGAGTGGGGCTATGAAATCGCCAAGATTCCCGCCGCTGCATCGCTTACCCTTTGCGGTTTGGTCGGCATGATGTGGACAGAGGGCGCTAATAACAATGATTTGATGTGGTTCCACATGTCCGGCAGCTCGCTTCGTGTTGACTTTAAATCAAAGACAAAAGACTGGCCTAAGACCATACACTGCGACGGCATCATGGCTTATTCGTGATTCCGTATCCCAGACGAAAACGTTTTACTTCAGCTCGCCATGCATGGTTGCTAGAGGGAACTCAAAAGCGCCTGTCCAGCTCAACGTTTCCGGAAACGTCTGCACGCTTTATGTCAATGGCATCACCACGCGTACGCTCTATCCGAACTACGAGTTCTTAGGTGCCGATGCGCTTGCGCAGATTGGCGAATACCTGCCTATCGAGTTCGACAGCGAGCAGCAGAGGAAGGCCTTGGACAAAACAGGGGAAAGGTTCGTCGGTTGCCGCCTTCACGGAGGATCCGATCCACATTTACAGATGAGCAAGGACGAGCTGATTGGCAGTGAATCCGAGATGCGATTCGTCTTCACGTGGGTGCGCTAAAGCGCGTACACCGTGTAAAGATCGAAGTAGCTTGTCGAGTTTTTGAAGTAGAGGCTAAGCCTACCGTCCGTCTCCACGTAACACGAGGATAGGCTGGTGTAACCGCCTAGGCTATTGACGGTAAGGGGAACCGACATATCGGGCCGCACACTGGCTGGAAGTGTCTCGGACGTGTAAACCTTGACGTTGGCGTTAACCGTCCAATACCCCGTGCTTTTGGCATGCACGAATACCAACCGTCCGGCTTGCCTGTACTCGAAGACGAATCCCCCATTGTCGCCTTCAACGCTTACAACGGTGACCCATCCCGTATCTTGGGATACGGAATAACGCCCCAACGATGCGCTCACTCACCAGCGCCTGAACACCCGCGCAAATCTTACGCGTCGGCTGCAAGTAATACTGCTGCGTCGTGTTGATCGAGCCGTGACCGAGCACCATCGCCACCGCTTCGATGCCCGCGCCAGCTTCAACGGCGATCGTCGCCCACGTGTGGCGGCGCTTGCGCTTGGCGGGCAGGTAGTGGCTGTAGGCGATTTCCTTGAGGTTCATGACCGTTCCTCTCAGCCTTGGAAAATCCCAGGTGCTTTTCTTTTGTTTCATACGTGTTTCCACCTGGGATTTTCCTGCCCGCTCGCCGAATATGACGGCAACGAAAAGGCACAAAGTTGACACAGTTTTCCCAGGTCGGAATAAACTGGCATATATTTCAACCCATGTTGATGGAACACGAAAGAGGATTGCCCAAGCAGCTCATGCGCGGACGGAAGCGGACGTGCAGGCAGCCGAGGTGCGTGCCAACCCCCCCTAATCAATGCGAAGGAAAACGACAGTTAGGGGTAAAGGAAAATGACGCGCATTCTGATAGTCGAGGACGATGCGGAGCATGCCCGCCGTATCGAGCGTGCTCTCGACGACATGAGAATAAAGCACTTGCACGCTTCTTCTGCGGAGGAGGCTGTGCAGATTGCCAGGAGAAACCGCATAAGGCTCTATCTGGTTGATGTTGAGCTTCCAGGCGTGAGCGGCTTCAGCTTCGTGCAGCTTGTGCGCGACAGGACGAACGCGCTCGTCATATTCATGGGCGACTTGGACGACGAGGCCCAGAAGGTGTACGGGTTCGGCATCGGGGCGGACGATTACCTGGTGAAGCCTTTCGGGATGCTGGAGCTTTCGTGCCGCATCAGGGCGATACTCCGCCGGTGCGAGGTCAGGCACTGGCATGCCGACAGCGAGCTGGGGCTGAACCGCTCCGAGCAGACCGCAACGGTCGACGGCAGGAAGGTGCGGCTGACGAAGCTCGAGTTCGACCTGCTGTACCAGCTTGCGATGGCCGGAGGCTCGACCGTGAGCAAGGCGACGCTAATACGCGAGGTGTGGGGAGCGGAGTCCATGGCGAGCAGCAGGGCGTTGAAGGAGAGGATGCGAAACCTGCGGAAGAAGATAGGTGGCGGGCACATAGCGTGCGTCTACGGCGAGGGCTACAGGCTCGTGCCCTGATTATGCCCCAGCCTGTGCCCATTGTGCCCGGGAAATGGGCGAACATCTGAACCAACCAGGCAAGCCGCCCATCGGGGCGGCTTTCTTCGTCTTAGGAGCAGACATGTTCAACGGTTTCCAGCCATCGTTCCCCATGCCGTACCAGCTGCCGCAGATGCAGCAGCAGCCGCAGCAGGCAGTCCAGTTCGTTAACGGCATCGAGTCGGCGCAGATGTACCAGCTGCCGCCGAACAGCCAGCAGATCCTCATGGACAGGAGCCGGGCGCGGTTCTACATGGTGGAGACCGACGCAAGCGGGCAGAAGTCCGTGTCGGCGTACGACTTCCAGGCTGCCGAGGACGCTCCTACGGAGTACGCCACCGTCAAGGACCTCGAATCGCTAAGGAGCAGCTATGAATCCCTTGCTGAGCAAGTCAGGCAGTTCGCATCGGCAGCAGCAGCCAGACCTGATGCAGTTCCTGCGGTCAACCAGCCCGCAGCAGGCCAAGGCGCAGGTGGAGCAGATGCTGCGCAGCGGGCAAATCACGCAAGGCCAGTGCTCCCAAGCATTTGAGCAGGCCAAGCAGATAGCGGCAAGCCTGGGGCTGAGGTAGGCACCTAACTCGCGAGAGGTGAGCAATGCACATTTCTAGAAAAGGAGTTAAATATGGAGGCTTCTCCCCTTAGCGCGGCGGACATCGCCGCAGTTGCCAAGGACGACGACTTCGGCGGCGGCTGGATGTGGATCATCGTCCTGTTCCTGTTCATGTACGGCAACGGCTGGAACCGCAGCAACGGCACCGAGCCTGTGACCGAGGCCGGCCTTTGCAACGCCATGAACTTCAACAACCTCGAGAACGCCGTCGGCCGCATGAGCGACCAGCAGGCCGCCATCGCATGCCAGACCGACAGCGGAATCTGCAACCTCGGCTACGAGAACCTGCGCAACTTCGCGCAGACCCAGCAGACCATCCAGAACGGCGACTACGCGATCGCCCAGCAGATGTCCGACTGCTGCTGCAAGACAAACCGCAACATCGATTCCGTTAACTACAACGCCGCGATGAACACGGCCGCGATCAACGAGAACACAACCGCACAGGTGCAGAAGGTCCTAGATGCGCTCTGCCAGGGCAAGATCGACGCCCTTCAGGCGCAGGTAAACCAGCTTCAGATGCAGAACGCGCTCTGCGGCGTGGTGCGTTACCCGAATGCAACCACCTACAACGCGGGCGGCAACCCGTTCTTCGGCGGCAACGGCTGCTGCGGAGGCTACGGAACCGCCTTCGCGGCTTAGGCGGTGCGCCATGGGTTGCAAGACGGCGAAGTTCGCCTACGGCGGCAGCGCCGCGCAGGCTGTGGGCGCAGGCAGCAGCATCCTGTTCCCAACTGCTGCAAGCAAGACCCGCGCCATCCAGGGCAACGGCTCAGGCGGAATCCAGCTGAGGGCACCAGGCACATACCGCGTCGTCTCCAGCTTCACGCTGAGCGCAACCGCTGCAGGCACCGTAAACGTGCAGATGAGCAAGAACAGCGTTCCGGCCGCATCTGCGAAGGCGGGCGCCACGCTTGCGGCGGCTGGCGACCTCGCAACGGTGTCGATCGTCGACTACGTGACGGTTGTCGGCGGCATGGGCGGATCGTACGCAACGCTGACGTTCGCGCCCGACGCGGCGGTCGGCATCGAGGCCGCAACCGTTCTCATCGAGCGAGTGTGCGGGTAAACAGCACCAGGTGACCACTTGGGCATAAAAGGAAACGGGCACGTAGCCTTCGCGGCGCGTGCCCGTTTCCTTTTATGCCTGGTTAAGAGGGGAGGTGATGCGATTGATTGAGCCAAGCCAGCTGGTCGGGTGGGTGGTATCCCCGCTCCTCGCCTCCATCGTCGGCGGCCTCATCGTCTACGCGAAGGGAGCCGTCAAGCGCGAGTCCGAGCACGACCGCGCAATGGAGCAGGGCATGAGGGCGCTTCTGCGCCAGCAGCTCATCGACTACCACCGCGACTACGTGGTGGCTGGCCGCTCGTGCCCCGTGCGGGTGAAGGAGCAGGCGACCAGCGTCTACGCCGCCTACCACGACCTCGGCGGCAACGGGACGGGCACGCAGCTTTACCAAGAGATCATGCAAGCACACGTAGAGGAGGATTGAGCATGGAAGAAGAAGAGAGCAAGTACATCCTGCCGGACAAGGCGTACGACGTGCTGAAATGGCTGGGCCTCATCGCGTTCCCCGCGGTTGCCTGGTTCGTGGGCACGTGCGGCTCCGACCTCGGCATCGGCAACGTGCCGTCCGTCGTTAACGTGCTGAACGCCACGGGAGCGCTCATCGGCATCCTCATCGGCGCAAGCTCCCTGAAGGGCGGCGGTGCCGATGGCAAGTGAGAAGGAGCAGGCAAAGAAGAGCGCGAAGCTCATAGCGTTCCTGATGGCGTTCGCGCTGGCGTTCACGTGCTTTGCGCCGAGCGGCACGCCAGCCGCGCCCGAGGAGGCGCATGCCTACACGCAGAAGGAGCAGATCGTCAACAGCGGCCACGGCTCGCTCAGCCCCAGCTACCTCGTTATCCACGAGACCAGCAACCCCGGGGCCAGCGCATGGAACCACGTGCGCCTGTACAGCGGAAGCTGGCAGTATGCCGTGCAGTACGTGATGGACCTGGACGGCTCCGTCGTCTACCACACCATGGCGGATAACCGCAAGGCGTGGGCCGTCGGCAACGGCAACTCCCATTGCGTGAACATCGAGCTTTGCCACGCCACCAACCGCGCCGACTTCGACAAGCAGTGGTCTGAGGCTGTCAAGTGGGCGGGCGACTACCTCAACAAGCGCGGGTGGGGAATCGACCGCATGATCAGCCACAACGACGCGCGCATGCGCTGGGGCGGCAGCGACCACACCGACCCGCTCGAGTACTTCATGCAGTACGGCAAATCTTGGAACCAGTTCAAGTCCGAGGTCGCCGCGTACATGAAGACGGGCCAGGTCGGCGGGACGGTCGAGTCCGGCAACGCTGCGCAGCAGCCTGCGGCCTCCACGGGCAACGGCGCAAGCAAGAGCATGGGCGTCTACTCCGTGACCGCCAGCGGCCTCAACGTCCGCAGCGGCGCCGGCACGGGCTACCGCGTGGTCAAGGGTTACGCCCACGGCACGCGCTTCGACCTTTACGAGGTCAAGAACGGCTGGGGCCGCACGCCCTCTGGCTGGATCTCGCTTCAGTACACCACCTACGGCGGCGCCAAGGCCGCGGCTTCTGTCTCCAACGGTGGCGCGGGAACGTACCGCTTCCTCACCACGGTGAAGATTCGCAGCGGCGCCGGCACGGGCTATTCCTGGGTAAACCAGAAGAGCTACCACGCAGGTGACACCGTGCGCATCGACCGCGTCGTGACCGCTGGCGGCTACCGCTGGGGCGTCTACACCGCCTACAGCGGCAAGACGCGCTACGTGGCGCTCGGCGTCGTCGGCGGCAAGTCCTACGCGGCCTAGGGTCACTAAACGCAAGATATGTCCCGCAAACAGCCTTGTGGGACACGCACGGCCATAGACAATCGGCGGGGCTTCGGCCCCGCCCATGAGAGCAGGTGAGATATGAGAACGCACACGCTTAAGGTGAGGGGCCGCCGCGCATCCCTCGACGACCGCACGCTCGTGCAGGGCACCGTCGGCGAGGACGTCGTGGCGCTCGACCTCGCCGAGGAGTGGGATGGCCTGACGGTCACCGTCGCGTTCAAGCACGCTGGCGGCTCCATCGTCGCGGCGAAGGATGGCGCGGGCTACGCCGTCCCCTGGGAGTGCAACGCCAATGCAGGCCGCGTGTCGGTCGCGGTGGAGGCCGCCGCCAACGGCATGGCGCTTGTGACGATTCGAACGGACTACGAGGAGGCCGCCCGCGACGACGAGGGCACGATGTGGCAGTGGGAGGAGCGCCGCATCGAGACCCCGATTGTGGAGGGGCTTGCCGAGATGATCGAGGCCGACATCGATGCCTGGGTCGATTACGCCGACTCCGTCGCGGCGGCGAAGAGAGAGGCGGAGGAGGCAGCCTCCGCGCTCAGGGCCGCCCAGGAGAGCCTGGTGGCCTACCAGGACTCCGTGGACGAGGCCATCTGCGACCTGTACGAGAAGGTGGTGGACAATGGCTAGCCCGGAGGTCAAGGCATGGGCACGGCGCGTGAAACGCGGTACCGTGAGCATCGAGGACGTTCCCGAGCGCATCAGGGATGCGGTGCGGGAGCTGGTTTAGGCCGGCTGAAACGGAGCAGGGCACCTGGCATTGCGCCGGGTGCCCCTCTTTTCGCGTTTTAGGACACTTTGCGCCGCGAACGGACATGTATAGGACGCATTTGGGACATGTCCTGCCAATGTCCCAAATGCGCGCTTGCATTAGCTTGGTTGTAATTAGATTAGTTCCAATTTATTATTAGATTATCCGGCGCACGCTTTGCGGGAACGGGGATCGCAACCTTGGGGCGTGCGCAACAGCTTGCCGCGCATTCCATGCGAGGCGCGGAGGCTGGGGGGAGGGCAACGGGTTGATCGCCGTTGCCCTTCTTTTTTCGCTACTCTGAGCAGAACGCGGGGAAGGTGAACTCGACCTCGTAGCCCATCTCGGCAAGCGCATGAGCCACGAGCCGAGCGTTGGCGTTGGCCATCTGCCAGTTGGCGGGGTCCTCCTCGGGATGGGCGTGCGCGTAGGCCGCGACGTTGGGCCAGTACGTGAGCGTGACCGCCCTCGGCGCGCAGCCTGCCTCGTCTGCCTCGTCCTCGACGGCCGTCACCGCCGCGTCGTAGGCCGCGAGCTGCGCGGCGCGCGCCTCCTCAAGCAGGTCCCAGGCGAAGTCGCGCGGGCTGCAGCTCCTCTCCTTGGGATCCTCCCAGCGGCGGACGCTGCGGGAGTCGATGCCGCACTCCTTCGCCAGGTGCGCCTGGCTCATGCCGACCGTCTCGCGCAAAGCGCGGAAGTTGGCCTTGGTTCGCTCCATTTCTGCTCCTAACGTTGAGGGAGCCGCGCTGAGGCAGCTCCGTTGCTTACAGCTCGATGCTTCCGCGGGACACCGTGTTCCCGTTTGGCATCTTCTCGCCGAAGCTGATGCGCACGATCTTGTCGCCTTCGCCGAAGATGCTTCCCATGTACTGGTTGGCCGCTTCGATGGCCTCGGCCTTCGCCTCTTCCAGGGTCTCGGCCTTGCACCAGTACTCGCCGACGCCGCCGAACTCCTCGGTCATGAGTGCCGTGAACTTGAGGCCATTCACGTTCGTTGGGTTGAAACCAGTGGCGATGTTGATGTTTTTCTGCATTGTCTTTTCCTCTCTACGGGGTTCGGCGGGCCCTTTGCCCTTCCGTTGGCTTTATTATATGTCCTAACTAGGACGTATGCAAGGGAAATCTTTCACCTTTTTCCTATCAGGCACGGCCCGACGGTTCAGCAATGTTGTCGCTAGACGTTCTTCGGCTGTGCATAACTTTTGTGCATAACTTCGCATCTTCTGCACAGCCATGGTTTACACGTAGATACGCCTAAGCACAGTTCGTATACAATGAGGTGCGGTCTTGAACGGCTGCAAATGGCTTGAAACACTGGCGCACGCTCTTCTAATCCGAAGGTCGTAGGTTCGAATCCTACTGGGCGCGCCAGGTAAGCACACAGGCCAGAAGGCATGCCTTTCTGGCCTTTTTAGTTTGTCAGTGGGTTTTGGCTAGGTGCCAGGGCACCGACGCCAACGGCGCTCTTGGCGCTTTGCCTCGGTGCGAAATTTTTAGGAGAGCTTCGTGGATTTCGACAACAGGCCGATTGGCGTTTTCGATTCGGGGTTCGGCGGTCTTACCGTTGCGCGCGAATTGGTGAAAAAGCTTCCCGAAGAAAATATCATCTACTACGGCGACACTGCCCATTGCCCGTATGGGCCGCGTGACCCTGAAGAGGTTCGCTCGTTTGTCTTGAACATCTGCTCATGGTTGGTTGGGCAGAACGTGAAGATGATCGTCATTGCCTGCAATACCGCGACAGCTGCTGGTTTGGAAGCGGCGCAGAAGGCCTTCGACGTACCGATTATCGGCGTGGTGGAGCCTGGCGCCCGAGCCGCTGCCCGCGCAACGCACAATAGGCGCATAGGCGTTATCGCCACCCAAGGCACGGTTGATTCCGGCGTGTACACGCGTGCCATCCGCAACATCGATGCGGGCATCACCGTGTTTTCCACGGCAACGCCCCGTTTCGTTGAGATCGCCGAGCTCGGCATTCAGATGGCGAAGGGCCCCATCGAGAGCTACACCTCGCTTGCTTCCAAGGTGTTCATCCGCCCTGCATTCCAGGAGATTGCCCAAGACTACCTTGATCCGCTACGTCGTTGCGACATCGATACGCTCGTTTTGGGGTGCACTCATTTCCCGCTTCTTAAGGCGCTTATCGGTGGGGTTATCGGCACCAACGTCAAGCTCATTTCCTCGGCAACTGAGGTCTCGCTTGACTGCAAGGACCTGCTTACCAGGCGCGAAGCGCTGGTCCAGCCGGGCAACGTTGCCGTCCGACGCTTTGCCACCTCGTCTGAGAACCTTGAGGAGTTCAGCTCGTTCGGTGAGCGCGTTCTGCGTATGCCGCTTGGCCAAGTTGAGCATATTGTTCTGTAACCATCGAAGCAAAAGGGGAGTGCCTTATGGCTAAAACCGTTGTGATCGCCACCAACAATGCCCATAAAGTCGAGGAAATTGAAACGGCCCTCAATTTCGACGGATGGGAATACCAAAGCCTCAAAGATGCAGGCTTGAAGTCCGACCCCGATGAAACGGGTACCACCTTCCTTGAGAATGCACGCATCAAGGCGCGTGCCGCCTGGGAGCTTTCCGGTACGGCTGTTTTGGCCGACGATTCGGGCCTTATCGTCGATGCCCTCGATGGCGCACCGGGCGTGTACTCGTCTCGCTACAGCGGCGTAGACGGCGATGACGATGCCAACAACGCTAAGCTCTTGCGCGAGCTGGAGGGTGTTGCGAAAGAGCAGCGCACCGCCCGTTTTGCCAGCGTATTGGTGTTCATTGACGAGGATGGCTCGGAGACCGTTGCAGAGGGCTTTGTCGAGGGGTTTATCGGTTTTGAGAAGCGAGGCGAGCATGGCTTCGGCTACGACCCGCTCTTTTTCCCCGATGTGTACGAGGGGAAGCTCACCATGGCAGAGCTGACGCAGGATCAGAAGAACGCCATCTCGCATCGCGGAAATGCTTTGCGAGTTTTGCGAAAGAAACTCCAACCTAGCGAATAGTTCTGGTATACTATTTAACCGTTGCGTTCGGGATGTGGCGCAGTTTGGTAGCGCGCCTGCTTTGGGAGCAGGATGTCGCAGGTTCGAATCCTGTCATCCCGACCATTTTTTGCGGGTGTAGTTCATTGGTAGAACCTCAGCCTTCCAAGCTGATGAGGCGGGTTCGATTCCCGTCACCCGCTCCATCTGTATTGCGCTGTTCTACGAACGGCGCTTTTTCGTTAGAGGCGTACTGTTGCACCCCAGGACCGCGCTCGCTGATTTCTCCAACAAGGGGACATAGGCGCTTTTTCGTTTGCGCTACTTTTCCGCTTTCGATCTGGGGAGGCGTACGGTGAACTCGGTTCCTTGACCCAGGGTGCTGTTCACCTCGATGGTGCCGTTGCCTCGTTCGACGGCATGGCGTACGAGCGAAAGGCCCAGGCCGGTGCCGCCCACTTCGCGGCTGCGAGCCTTGTTCACGCGGTAGAAACGCTCGAAGATGCGCGATTGGTCTGCTTGAGGGATACCGATACCCGTGTCTTTCACGGAGATCACGGTCTCGTGCGCGCGCGGTTCCAGCGTAACCAAGATGCTTCCCTCGTCGGTGTACATGATGGCGTTCTCGATCAAGTTGTCGAAGATGAGTGATGCGTCAGAGGGCTCCATGTCGGCATAGCAGCTGTCGCTCGGTGTTGAGCGATCGTCCAGCACGAGCTCTATTCCTTTATCGCCGGCTTGGCCTTTGTGCGCCAGGTAGCTGGTGGTAAGGGTGCTGTGGAGGTCGGCGCGCGGGGTGCGCTCGGAGTTCTGCTGCTCTTCGAGGCGGGAAAGATCGAGCAAGTCTATCACCAGGCGCTGCAGGCGCTCTGCCTCGTTGTCGAGGCGGTCGATGAAGAGGTGCAGGCTCTTCTCGTCTCCAACATCCGATGCGTCGCGGATTGCCTCGGAAAGCAAGCGGATGCCTGCTACGGGCGTCTTCAGCTCATGGCTGGCGTTCGCCACGAAGTCGGAGCGGACCTGGTCGAACTTGCGCAGCGGCACCTTCGACTCGCGGTAGGTGAACAGCGCAATGGCGGCGAACGCGATGATGCCCAACCCGCAGATGATCAGTGCGGTGTTGCGGGTCGCATCCGCTGCCGTGCTGACGGCCGTGGAAGGCTCGCTGATGCGCAGGGCCATCTGCTCGCCTTGATACGTTGCCGGCACGGCCACGTAAAGGCGATCCGTGTCGTCGGTGGCGCTGATGCGCTGCGCCTGACCGTTTTCTCCTCGAAGGGCGCTGTCAACCTCTTCGCGGCCTAGATGGTTCTCAAGGGTGGAGGGGTCAACCTCGGAATCGGCCACCACGTTTCCATCCTGCGCGATAAGGGTTATGCGCAGGTCGCTGTCCTGCGCGGCTTTCTGCACGAACCCTTGTGCGTCGTCTACATATTCCAGTGCGCTAGCCTCAGCCTGCGCCGTGGACGTGAGGTTCGCATTCTGCCTGTCTACCACCTTTTCGTTGATGGGGCTCAGGGCGAACACGGCGAAACAAGCAGCGAACACCAAGGCGACAACTACGTAGACGATGATGAAGCGACGCTGCCAGCGCTTTGTGGGTGAGTCTGCCTTGGTTTTGGTGTGTGATGGGCGTCCGATCATTCTTCCTCGGTTTTCTTCACGGGCTCAAAGCGGTACCCCATGCCGTGCACTGTGTGGATGAAACGGTAGTCGCTGTACTCGTCGAGCACCGAGCGCAACCTGCGGATATGCACGTCGATGGTGCGGGAGGTGCTGAGATAGTCTTCCTTCCACACTTTTTGGGTGAGCCAAGTGCGTCGGCACAGCATGCCTTCTCGCTCCGCTAAGGCGAACAGGAGCTGGAGCTCCTTGCTGCGAAGCTTCAGTACCTTTCCCTTAACGCTTGCGGTGCTGTTCTCCACATCGAGGGTCAGATCGCCGAACGTTTGCGGGGTGGCGGTGCTTACCCCGTCTAGCTCGGTTCGGCGAAGGTTGGCGCGGATTCGCGCAAGCAGCACGTCGGCGGAGAAAGGCTTGGTGACATAATCGTCCGCGCCGGCGTCGAGGCCCTTGATCTTGTCCTCATCGGAATCGAGGGCGGTAAGCATGAGTATGGGCGACTTGAACCCGTCGTGGCGGAGGTTGTGGGCAACCTCGAAGCCGTTCATGCCGGGCAGCATCACATCAAGCAAGACAAGGTCGGGCTCGATGGAAAGCGCTGTTTCGTATCCCGATTGGCCATCTTCGCAGGAGCTTACCGCATAACCGTGCTTGGTCAGGGAAAACTCAGTGGTTAGACGAATGGTTGGATCGTCCTCGATAAGCAAGATGGTAGTCAACGTGGTTCCTTTCCTCGTATTGTTAAATTATCGCGGCATTCTTGCGCTGCGCCTCCCCGTTTAACAACTTTTTTTCAAATCGGGGAACGCTTAACCCGGCGGTTACCTTCTTTCAAATCTGTGTAACCAAAGCGGTGCGCTTCGCATTCACTATGGTTCCCGCAACGTGATGCCGACTCTTCGGCGCGGCATCGTTCCCAAGAGAAAGAAGGAACTTCAAAGTGAGTACGGTAAGGAACAAGATTCTTGTGGGGGCTTTGGCCCTGTGCTTTGCGGCATTGTGCGGTTTGCTGGTGGGCTGCAGCGGCAACAGCGGCGACTCGAAGAGCAGCTCCAACGATGCCTCCATCAACGTCACCTCCCGTGAAGACGGCTCCGGCACCCGTGGCGCGTTCATCGAGCTTTTCGGCATCGAAGAGAAAGACGATAGCGGCAAGAAGGTAGACAAGACCACCTCATCTGCGGCAATCACCAATTCCACCGCCGTTATGAAGACCACGGTTTCCAACGATGCCGATGCTATCGGCTACATCTCGCTTGGCTCCCTCGACGATACCGTCAAGGCTGTGAAGATCGACGGCGCAGAGGCAACCGCTGAAAACGTGAAGGACGGCTCTTACAAGGTTTCCCGCCCGTTCAACGTGGTTACCAACAGCAGCAAGTCCCTGTCCGATGTGGCCAAGGACTTCATGAGCTACGTCCTGAGCACCGATGGCCAGAAGGTCGTTGAGCAGGAGGGCTACATTCCCATGGACGCAACCAGCGCCTATGCCGCATCGGGCCTTTCCGGCAAGGTGACCATTGCTGGCTCTTCCTCGGTAACCCCTGTTATGGAAAAGCTCGCTGAGGCTTACAAGGGCCTGAACCCCAACGTGACCGTTGAGGTTAACCAGTCTGACTCAACCACGGGCGTAACCTCCGCTATCGAGGGTGCATGCGATCTGGGCATGGCATCTCGTGAGCTTAAGGACTCCGAGAAGCAGCAGGGTGCCGAGGCAACCGTGATCGCCACCGACGGCATCGCCGTAATCGTCAACAACGACAATGCGGTAGACAGCCTTACCACCGATCAGGTAAAGCAGATCTTCACCGGCGAAGTAACCAAGTGGAACGAGATCGGTTAACCCGATGACTCAAGCTAAAGAGTTTATCGCCAAGATGCTCTTTGCCCTTGCCGCAGCCATCTCGGTGGCTGCGGTTGCGGTCATATGCGTCTTCATCTTCGGTAACGGTGTTCCGGCCATTGCCGAGATCGGCTTCTTCAACTTCCTCTTCGGCACAACCTGGCAGCCCTCGAGCGATGTATACGGCATCGGCGTTATGGTGCTGGGCAGCCTCTATGTCATGGCAGGAGCCCTTGTTATCGGTGTGCCTTTGGGAATCCTCTGCGCGGTGTTTCTCGCATGCTTCGGCAGCGAGCGCGTGTCGCGCATCGCCAAGAACGGTGTGCAGCTTCTGGCCGGCATTCCCTCTGTGGTCTACGGCTTTTTCGGCCTCGTTGTTCTTGTTCCCTTCATCAGGAACAACATCGGTGGTACCGGGCAGTCGATCCTTTGCGCTTCGCTGGTGCTTGGCGTGATGATCCTGCCCACCATCATCACGCTTTCGGAGTCTGCCTTGAAGGCGGTGCCGCAAAGCTACTACGAGGGCGCGCTGGCCCTTGGCGCCGACCACGAGCGCAGTGTAATGCATGTGGTGCTCCCTGCTGCAACCTCCGGGATCTTGGCCTCGGTGATCCTGGCCATCGGCCGCGCCATCGGAGAGACCATGGCCGTGATCATGATCGCCGGCAACCAGGTTAAGCTGCCGGGCGCCCTCACCGATGGCGTTCGCACGATGACGGCGAACATCGTCCTCGAGATGGGCTATGCGGCAGATCTGCATCGCGGTGCGCTTATCGGCACGGCATGCGTGCTGTTCGTGTTCATCCTGGTTATCAATTTCGCATTTTCGGCACTGAAGCGAAGGGGGAGCAATGGCTAACAACACGATTCTCACCCGAACAAAGCCCTCAAAACCCTCTTCGTGGGTGTTTCGCGCGTTGGTGTATGCCAGTACGGTGCTCACGGTACTGGTAGTGTGCTTCATCATCGGCTATATCTTGGTTATGGGTATTCCCCAAATCAAGCCCGAGATGTTCGAGCTTACCTACAATTCGAACAACTGCTCGTTCATGCCAGCGTTGTTCAACACGCTGATCGTTATCGTGCTCTCTGTTTCTTGCTCTTCGGTGTTCGGCATCGGCGCGGCAATCTTCTTGAACGAGTACACCGACAGGGGCAATTGGTTCGTTCGCCTGGTTGCGCTGGCAACCGAAACGCTCTCGGGCATTCCCTCGATCGTGTATGGCCTGTTCGGGCTGCTGTTCTTTGTGTACTACCTCCAGTGGGGCCTTTCCCTTTTGGCTGGCGTGTGCACGATGGCCATCATGACGTTTCCCATCATCATGCGCGCAACGCAAGAAGCCCTTGCCGCTGTTCCCGACTTGTATCGCGAAGGGTCGTTTGGCTTAGGAGCGGGGCGTTTCCGCACGGTGTTCCGCATCGTGCTGCCCTCGGCGATTCCGGGCATCCTCGGCGGCATCATCCTGGCCATTGGGAGAACGGTGGGCGAGTCGGCTGCGCTTATCTACACTGCCGGTTCCATCGCTGCCGTTCCCGCCTCGGTGTTCAGCTCGACGCGAACCCTTGCCGTCCATATGTACCTTTTGGCCAGCGAGGGCCTTCACATCGACGCCACGTACGCCACGGCCGTTCTGCTCCTGGTGTTCGTGCTTTTAATCAACCTGGCAACGTCTGCCGTTGCGACGCGAATCAGCAAAGGAGGAATGACCGATGAATAGCACTGCGAAGATGGATGTTTCGCATATGGATTTGTTTTACGGTGATTACCAGGCGCTAACCGACATCAACATCTCGTTTGCCGAGCATCAGGTTACCGCCATGATAGGCCCCTCGGGATGCGGCAAGTCTACGCTTTTGAAATCCCTCAACCGTATGAACGATTTGGTGGATGGCTGCAAGATAACCGGGCGCATCACCCTCGACGGGGAGGACATCTACGACAAATACGATGTGAACGTCCTGCGCAAGAAGGTGGGCATGGTGTTCCAGAAAGCCAACCCTTTTCCCATGTCGATCTACGACAACATCGCGTTTGGCCCACGCACCCATGGCATCAAGAAGAAGTCGGAGCTCGACGACATCGTCGAGGACTCCCTGCGCAAGGCCGCAATCTTCGATGAGCTGAAAGACCGCCTGAAGAAGAACGCGCTTGGTTTGTCCGGTGGTCAGCAGCAGCGCCTCTGCATCGCCCGTGCGCTGGCGGTTAACCCGGAGGTTCTCCTGATGGACGAGCCTACGAGCGCTCTTGACCCCATTTCCACTTCGAAGATAGAAGAGCTGGTGGGCGAGCTTAAGCGCACCTACACCATCATCATCGTTACCCACAACATGCAGCAGGCAGCGCGCATTTCCGACACCACGGCATTTTTCCTTCTGGGCAAGATGGTGGAGTGCGCACCTACGCAGACGATGTTCTCCAATCCGCGCGATAAGAGGACCGAAGACTACATCTCAGGAAGGTTTGGCTAATATGGCACGTCCAATATTCGATGAGGAGCTGCATCAGCTGCGTTCCGACGTTATCGAGATGTCCGAGCTGGCGAAGGAGGCCATCGAGGGCTCTTTCGATGCGGTGAGGCGGGTTAGCGCCACCAAGGCGTTCCTGGTGGCAAGCAACGACTCGCTTATCGATGCGAAGGAGCGCGAGATCGAATCGCTCTGCCTTCGCCTTCTGCTTCGCGAGCAGCCTGTTGCCTCTGATCTTCGTTCGGTCACAGCGGCGTTGAAGCTGGTTACCGACCTTGAGCGCATCGGCGACCAGGCGGCGGAGATCTGCGAGATCGCTGCCACGCTTTCGGAAGACGCCGACCTTTCCGCGTTTCCTATGCTCGCATCAATGGCGAAGGCCGACTACGAACAGCTTTCCCTGGCGGTGGAGGCCTATGTCGATCGCGATCTCGAAAAGGCCCAGGAGTGCATAGAGGGAGACGAGGCCGTAAACCAATGCTTCGAGGAGGCGAAGCGCTGCATCGCCCGCCACATCATCGAGCATGAGACGGATGAGACCTACGTGCTTGATGTGCTGATGATCGCCAAGTACCTTGAGCGCATCGGCGACCACGCGGTAAGCATCGCCGAATGGGCCGAGTACGCCATCATGGGAAATCACAAGGGAGTGAACATCGCCGAAGGGGAGCAGTAGTGCGATAATGAGGTATCCGTGTGCATGGGTGCGCGGATACCGGTCGTGCCAGCTTCGCTGGCCATGAGTTCAGGAGGATCATATGACTCAATCGCTTTCGGGGCGTCATTTTCTGAAACTGCTCGATTTCACTTCCGAGGAAATCGTTTCCCTGGTCGACCTTGCTCAAGAGCTGAAGGAAAAGAAGCATGCGGGCGTGCTTCATAAAGAGCTCGAGGGCAAGAACATCGTCCTTCTGTTCGAGAAGACCTCTACGCGTACCCGTTGCTCCTTTGAGATTGCCGGTCACGACCTGGGCATGGGCGTAACCTACCTTGACCCTGCAGGGTCGCAGATGGGCAACAAGGAATCCATTGAGGATACCGCGCGCGTTCTGGGCCGCATGTTCGACGGCATCGAGTACCGTGGCTACGGCCAGGAGATCGTCGAGACGCTTGCCGAATACGCCGGCGTGCCGGTATGGAACGGCCTTACCACTGAAGCTCACCCGACGCAGTTCATCGCCGATGCCCTTACCATCCGCGAGAATTTCGGCGAGGTCCGGGGTCTCACTGTCGTGTTCATGGGCGATGCCAAGAACAACGTTGCCAACTCCTTGATGGTGGGCTGCGCGAAGCTTGGCATGAACTATGTGGCGTGCTGTCCCGATGCCGATGCTCCCGATGCCGAGCTGGTGGAGAAATGCCGCAAGATCGCCGCTGACAACGATTGCACCATCACGGTTACCAGCGATGTTGAGGCGGGAACCAAGAACGCAAACGTGATCTACACCGACATCTGGGTTTCCATGGGCGAGCCCGCAAGCCTCTGGGAGCAGCGCATCAAGGAGCTCTCCCCCTATCAGGTGAACGCCAAGGTCATGGCAAACGCGGCCGATAACGCCATCTTCATGCACTGTCTGCCTGCCTTCCACGACACCAAAACCACGGTTGCCCAGGAAATCGAGGAAAAGTTCGGCCTTACTGAGATGGAGGTAACCGACGAGGTGTTCGAGGGCGCGCAGTCCCGCGTGTTCGACGAGGCCGAAAACCGCATGCACTCCATCAAGGCAGTGGTTCTCGCAACGCTTCGCTAGGTCAAGCCATGAAGAACATCGGCTACTACAACGGAGAAACGGGGCTGCTCGAGGAGCTCAAGGTGCCGTTTCTCGATCGTGTGTGCTTCTACGGAGACGGCGTCTACGATGCCACCATGGCGCTTGACGGCGTGGTGGTGTTCGTTGAAGACCATATCGAGCGCTTTTTCAACAGCTGCGCCAACATGGCTATCGACCCAGGCATCGGAAAAGATGAGCTTGCCGAGCTCCTTGCGAGCCTGGTGGCGCAGGTGGACGGGTCGTATCATTTCGTGTACTGGCAGGTAACGCGCGGCACGGCGCATCGCAGCCATCCGTTTCCCGAGGGCCCTGCAAACCTTTGGGTGATGGTCGAGCCTGAGGAAAAGCAGCTGCGCCCTTCTGCTGTCAGCCTGGTCACCGTCGAAGACACCCGATTCCTGCACTGCAACACCAAGACGCTGAACCTGCTGCCCAACGTGATGGCGGCTCAGCACGCCAAGGCCTCCGGGTGCGAGGAAGCGGTGTTCGTGCGTGATGGGTTCGTTACCGAATGCGCGCACAGCAACGTCCACATACTTAAAGAAGGCGCCTTGGTCACCCATCCTGCCGACAACCTGATTCTGCCCGGCATCGCCCGCAAGCACATCATCGCTGCGTGCGGCAAGCTGGGCGTCCCCGTTGTGGAACGCCCCTTCACGAAGCAGGAGCTTATGGATGCTGACGAGGTCATCGTCTCAGCTTCTTCGGAGCCAGGTGGCGTGCTGGCGAAAACGGTCGACGGCGTTTCGGTCGGAGGCCACGCTGGCGAGCTGTTCAGCCTCATACAGGATGTGGCGGTTCGCGAGTTCGAGTCGTACGTTGAAGCGCGTCGCGCATAACGATGGTACAATGAGGCACGCTGCCTAATTGCGGGTGGCGTGCTTTTTTTGATTGTTTCGGGATCGGCAGATCCCTTTCGGCATTTTGTGTATGAGGAAGGTAAGTTTCCATGACCATTCGTGAATCGCTTGAGTCGGTTTTGCACCAGGCCTTGAAGGCCGCTGTCGAGGCGGGGGAGTTGCCCCTTGATGAGATTCCCGTGCCTTCGCTTGAGCGTCCCCGCGAAGAGGGTCACGGCGATTGGGCCTGCACCGTTGCCATGCGCTTGGCCAAGGCGGCTCACATGAACCCTCGTGCCATCGCCCAGGCGATCGTCGACCACCTTCCCGAGAACAGCCTCGTTGAGTCATGCGAAATCGCTGGCCCTGGCTTTATCAACCTGACGCTTACCAACGCCTCGTTTCAGGCGGTAGTGGCAGAAGCGCGCGAAAAGGGCGCCGACTTCGGCAAGTCGCAGCTGGCTGAGCCCTGCAAAGTCGATCTTGAGTACGTATCTGCCAACCCTACAGGCCCCATGCATGTGGGCCATGGCCGCTGGGCTGCGCTGGGTGATGCCACGGCACGCGTGATGCGCCATGCGGGTTATTCGGTTGATGAAGAGTTCTACATCAACGACCAGGGCAACCAGATGAACGTTTTCGGCAACTCCATCGTTGTTCGCTACCAGCAGATGCTTGGCCAGGATGTCGAAATGCCCGAGGCATGCTACGGCGGTGCGTATATCAAGGATATCGCGCAGGCTATCATCGATGAGGACGGCAGCAAGTGGCTCGATGCTGACGAGCAGGAGCGCCTGATCGATTTCCGTGAGCGCGGTTATGCCATGATGCTCGACACGGTCAAGAGCACCCTTTCCACGTTCGGCAACCATTTTGATACGTGGTTCAGCGAGCGCTCCCTGTTCGTCCCCGACGAGAACGGCACGACGAAGCAGCAGCGTGCGTTCGACGTCATGAACGAAAAGGGTCTTCTGTATGAATCCGATGGGGCCACGTTCTTCCGCTCAACCGACTTCGGCGACGATAAGGATCGCGTTCTGGTCAAGGCGAACGGCGACCTTACCTACTTCATGAGCGACGTTGCCTATCACTATGACAAGATGCAGCGCGGCTATGATCATCTGATCGACATTTGGGGCGCCGACCACCACGGCTACATTCAGCGCTGCAAGGCGATGATGACGGCATGGGGCTATCCTGATGCGTTGGAAGTGGTGCTTGGCCAGCTTGTCAACCTGCTGCGCGACGGTGAGCCGGTTCGCATGTCGAAGCGTACGGGTGAGATGGTTACCTTCCAGGAGCTTATCGACGAGGTCGGCGTCGACGCCACCCGCTACCTCATGCTCTCCAAGTCGGCTGACCAGGCAATCGATTTCGACATTGAGGTCGCTAAGAAGCAGGATTCCTCGAACCCTGTGTACTACGTGCAGTATGCTCATGCCCGCATCTGCTCCATCCTCCGCAAGGCGGGGGAGGCACGCGGCATGGATGTCGAGAGCGCGGGGATCGAGGACATCGTTGCCGAGCTTGGCCTCGATGGCGTGGATCTTTCTCCGCTTGCGCATGAGTCCGAGCTTGCCCTTATGCGCAAGATGGCCGATTTCTCCGACTTGGTTGCAGGCGCTGCGCGCGATCGCGCCCCGTTCCGTCTTACGCATTATGCCCAGGAGCTGGCAAGCCTGTTCCATTCCTTCTACGGAAACTGCCACGTGCTGGGCGTAGAGGAAGATGTCGAGAAGGCGCGTCTCGCGTTGGTAGACGCTGCCCGCATCGTCTTGGCTCTCTCGCTTGACCTTCTGGGCGTTTCCGCTCCTGAGCGCATGTAGCTGCCATCCCATAACTCAACAAAGAAGCGCCTTTCGGGGCGCTTCTTCTGTTTTCGGCGAAGTTTTCTGCGAAGTTGCGCCGTTTGCCGAGGCTGAGGCTCGCTTGCTCCCCATATTTGTTTCCACCGTGTTACAGAAAGTTTGCAAAGGCTTTGCAGCATCGTTTCGGAATTATTATTAAACGCGTTGAGTTTCTACAAAGGAGGTCCTATGAGCTACGTTGACTCCGTCATCGAGCAGGTAAAGGCCAAGAACGCAAACGAGCCTGAGTTCATTCAGGCTGTTACCGAGGTTCTGACGTCTTTGAAGCCCGTCATCGACGCGAATCCCGAGTATGAGAAGGCAGGTTTGCTTGAGCGCATCGTAGAGCCCGAGCGTGTGATCATGTTCCGCGTTCCGTGGGTCGACGATTCCGGCAAGGTGCAGGTAAACCGTGGTTTCCGTGTGCAGTTCAACAGCTGCCTTGGACCCTACAAGGGCGGCCTTCGCCTTCATCCTTCCGTAAACCTGGGCATCATCAAGTTCCTGGGCTTCGAGCAGATTTTCAAGAACAGCCTTACCACGCTTCCCATGGGCGGCGGCAAGGGCGGCTCCGACTTCGACCCCAAGGGCAAGTCCGACGCTGAGGTAATGCGCTTCTGCCAGTCCTTCATGACCGAGCTTTGCAAGCATGTTGGTGCCGACACCGACGTTCCTGCTGGCGACATCGGCACGGGTGCACGCGAGATCGGCTATATGTTCGGCCAGTACAAGCGCATCCGCAACGTTTGGGAAGGCGTGCTTACCGGTAAGGGCCTTTCCTACGGTGGTTCCTTGGCTCGTACCGAAGCTACCGGCTACGGCCTGATCTACTTTGTTCAGGAATACCTGAAGTGCAAGGGCGACACCCTTGAAGGCAAGACGGTTGCCGTTTCTGGTTCTGGCAACGTTGCAATCTACGCTACCGAGAAGGCGCAGCAGCTTGGCGCCAAGGTGGTTACCCTCTCCGACTCCACCGGCTGGATCCACGATCCCAACGGCATCGACGTTGACTTGGTTAAGCAGATCAAGGAAGTCGAGCGCGGTCGTATCTCCGAGTACGCTAAGCGCCGTGAGGGCGTTGAGTACCACGACGGTCGTGGCGTTTGGAACATCAAAGTCGACATCGCCCTTCCTTGCGCAACTCAGAACGAGCTGTTCATCGAAGACGCTAAGGCTCTTGCTGCCAACGGCTGCCAGATCGTTGCCGAGGGCGCTAACATGCCTACCACCATGGACGCAACCCAGTACCTGCAGGAAAACGGCGTAGTGTTCATGCCTGGCAAGGCTGCAAATGCTGGCGGCGTTGCAACTTCCGGCCTGGAAATGTCCCAGAACTCCGAGCGCCTTTCCTGGACGTTCGAAGAGGTAGACGCAAAGCTTCAGGGCATCATGGTGAACATCTTCCATGCTGCCGACGATGCAGCTCGCGAATACGGCGTGGAGGGCGACTACGTTGCCGGCGCCAACATCGCTGGCTTCAAGAAGCTTGCTGACGCTATGCTGGCTCAGGGCATCGTGTAAAAACAGCTCCGCTGTTTATCTAAGCATTTTCGACAGAAAGCGGGAGGCTCGAGAGAGCTTCCCGCTTTTTTATTTCCTATTGCGGCATAAGCACGGAGAGCTCTTTGGGGCTCAGCGCGATGTCGTATTCGGTTGCGGGCAAGGCTTCGCCATCGATTTGCGCGGGAATGGTCGTTTTGAGGCTCAGATGCACGTGGCGGGCTTGAGCAAAGGTGAGGTTAGGATGTGTGGTGTGCTTGCCGCTCTTGGCCTTTAGGAGCAGCCGTATCGCCGCTGGTGCGGAAAGTGTGGGCTTTGCGTAGCAAATGTCCAGCAAGCCATCGTCGAGGCGGGCGTGAGGGCAGATCTGAAAGCCTCCACCGTAGCTGATTCCGTTCTGCACCGCCAAAAGGTAGAACTCGATGGGAAAGGCCTCTGCACCATCGAGGGATAGGCGCGCATGGCGAATCTCGCGGTGGTTCACTAGCTGGTCGATACCGCACTGAAGGTACAGGCTTGTGCCGGTGCGATGCGTCTTCTTGCGAAGCTCGGCTGTTCCCAGGGCTATTGCGGCATCGAGCCCGAAGGAGAGCGTCTCAAGGTACCAGGTACCGTTTACGCGCGGCACATCGATCTTTACAGCATGGAGGTTCTTGGAGGCGAATTGCTGCAGCGATTCGGTTGGGTTGCGGCTCATGCCGATCGTTCGGGCGAAGTCGTCTCCGTTGCCGCAGGGGATAAGCGCGAACGCTGGGCGTTCTGCTCGGCTAATCTGCATAAGGCCGTTTGCCACTTCGTTCACGATGCCGTCGCCGCCGAGTGCCACCACGGTGTTGTATCCGCTGCCGCATTCGCGTGCTATGCGTGTAGCGTCCTTGGGGCCTATTGTGTAGCGGAACGCAAGGTCCTCGATAGCGCCCTCTTCAGTGCCAAGCTTGTCGAACACAACCTTGGCATGCGCTGCTACTTCGGCGGCTTTGCCGCTGCGCGCTGCCGGATTGGCGATTACAAGGGTCTTGCCAAACATTGTTCCTCCTTGGTTTTCCCGATGATACCATTACCGACTTATCGGTTTAGCAGCTCTGTGACCTGGGAAAATATCGATATATGCCAAAAAGCTCACTTTTTTCGAAAAAAGGGGTTGCATGAACTTTTGAATCCTGTAATATACCTACTTGCGCAAACGGTGGGTATAGTTCAGTTGGCTAGAATGCCAGATTGTGGCTCTGGAGGTCGTCGGTTCGAGTCCGATTACCCACCCCAGCGCAACCTTGATAATCCGCATCTTTGATGCATAATAGATAGCCGTTGAAACACACGGCATTTCTCATGGACCGTTAGCTTAGTTGGTAGAGCAGGGGACTCTTAATCCCAAGGTCCGGGGTTCGAGTCCCCGACGGTCCACCATTTGAGATCTTACCTACGTTCTTCACGAACGTTTACCATGGACCGTTAGCTTAGTTGGTAGAGCAGGGGACTCTTAATCCCAAGGTCCGGGGTTCGAGTCCCCGACGGTCCACCATTTAGAGTTAAAGCCCCAGCAATGGGGCTTTTTTATTTTTGGCGAGGCCTCAGCTTGTTCGGGGACTCGAACCGATGAGGTGAAAATCCGTTAAGAGAATATGCCAGTGGCATATTCTTAGGATTTTGTCCCGAAAGCTTTACCTTGAGGGGTTGAGCGGCGAAGCCGCGGGAGTCCCCGACGGTCCACCATTTAGAGTTAAAGCCCGTTCTACGAACGGGCTTTTTTCGTGTGAGACGCAATGACGCTGCGCGGGCCTGTGGCGGCGCAGCTAACGCTCCAAGCTCGCTTGACGTACCTTCGTACGCCTGGCGCGGGCTTTCGCGCTATCTGCACTCGTCACAGGCCCGCTCGCTGTTTCGTCCGATAATGCGTGGTTGTTAACGCCCATTCGGGCGTTTTTGCCAAGAGCGCTTCGCTGCTTGGCAAGAGCGCTTCGCTGCTTGGCAAGAGTTCCCTTTGGTCTTTCTCGCTCGTTCTTTATGGGCGGTTTTGAGGTAGCCTTTGGGATTAGCCTTACGGTTCCAACCTCGCTCGTCCGGAGGACAAGATCCCCCTGGGTTGTTCGATGCTGTGCGTTTGGCATCCACGATTCCTGCGGGTTGTTTGCTGTGATCTCTGCTCCTGTTGGGTTTTTCTGTCGATTGACGGAGGCTGGGGTGGGGTGCCTTTTGGTTTGTTACTTTAAATAGGTACCTTTTTCGTCGCAGTTGGGGGATGCCTGTGGAAGTTTTTGAGCTGGTTTTGATGCTGTTGCTTGCTGTGCTGCTCTCTTCCATTCTTGATCAGGTTGTTCCCCGTATCTCGTCTCCGCTTATCCAGATTGCCTTGGGCATCGGCATTGCCATGCTCGCCATCTCACCCATCGAGGTGAACCTCGATCCGGAGCTGTTCCTGGTTCTGTTCATTGCGCCCTTGCTGTTCAATGATGCGCTCGAGGCTGACAAACGCAACTTATGGGACAACAAGGTCACCATCGTGTCGTTCGCTATCGGCCTGGTGGTGGTAATTACCCTGTGCGTGGGCTTCGTGCTCCACTGGCTGGTTCCTTCCATTCCCTTGGCTGCCGCCTTTGCCTTGGGTGCGGCGTTGGGGCCAACCGATGCTGTTGCGGTTCAGGCCTTGAAAAAGGAAGCGAAGGTCGGCAAGCGCGAAGGCGCCATTCTGCAGGGTGAGGCGCTTATCAACGATGCTTCGGGCGTTGTCTCGTTCCAGTTCGCCGTGTCGGCCGCGGTTACCGGGGCTTTCTCGCTTGCCGATGCTGCCAGCTCGTTTGCGCTTGGCTTTGCAGGCGGCATCGTTTTGGGCATCGTGCTCGCCGCCGTGTTCCTCTTCTTCAACAAGCGCATACGCGAGATGGGCCTGGACAACGTAACGTTCCATGTGCTCTTCGAGGTTTCCATGCCCCTGGTGGTGTACCTGTTCTCGGAGCTGGTAGGCGTTTCGGGGATCTTGGCAGTTGTTGCCTGCGGCGTTATGTGGTCGATGTTCCGCGACCGGAAGATCTCGCCTTACCAATCGCGCCTCAACATCGCCCTTACCAGTGTGTGGAAGGTCATCGGCTTTGTCCTGAACGGCATTGTGTTCGTTCTTCTGGGCATTCAGCTGCCCAATGCGATGCAAAGCACGTGGGACAACCTCTACATCAACAACTTCGTGCTTATCGGGTATGTGCTTTTGCTCACGGCCCTCATCGTGCTCTTGCGTTTCGCCTGGGCTCTTATCATGACCCGCCTTGTGAAGAATCCCGCCACGGGCAAGCGCGACAAATTCAGCTTGCGCATGGTTAAGAGCTCGCTTGTTACCACGGTTGGTGGCCCGAAGGGTGCCATCACCCTTTCCATCGCCTTCACCATCCCGTTTCTGCTGGCCGATGGCTCCACCTTCCCACAGCGCTCGCTGATCATCTTCCTTGCCTCGGGCGTTATCGTTTGCACGCTTCTGCTGGCCAACTTCCTTTTGCCGGTTCTTGCCCCTAAAGAGGAGGCTGAGACGGACGAAGAAGAGGTTGAGGAGCTCATGCGCACGAAGATCGAGATCATGCGCACCGTTATCGAGCGCCTTATGGCCGATTCCACCGAGGAAAACGATCGCGAGACGAAGATCGTGGTTTCCTCGTACAACAATCGCATCCGCACTATCCGCTCGGTTGCCGATATCGAGGAGCCTGCCGTGGCGAAGCTCCGCATCGAGGTTATCGACTACCAGGTCGAGCAGCTTATCGGGGCGGTTGAGCGCCGGGAAGTGGAGGCGTTCGACGCCTTCGAGTACTTGCATCGCCTTACCAAGCAGAAGAGCCTTATCGCGCATTCGAAGGAGAAGAGCTCCTATGCGGCAAGCTTGCGTATGGGACGTTTGCGCAGCGTTGCCTCAATGGCGGCGCGCAGCGTGAAAAGCGTGTTCACTCCCGGCAGCGTGGAAGATCATGAGTCGATGGACAAGGTGCGCGAGCTTTCAGAGCGTTATGCCATCGAGTACCTTCAGAAGCTGGTGAACAACCCCGACTATCCTAGCGAGGTTGTTGCGAAGCTCATGATCGGCCACGAGCGAGCGCTTTCCGTGTTCGACAAGTCGGACGCCACCATGACGTCCGAGGCGGTGGAGAACGCCACCGTGAGCATCGACGAAATCCAGCGCCGGGGCCTGCAGTTCGAGCTCGAGGTTATCCAGGACTTCTACGCATCGGGCAACCTCACGCGCGCCCAGGCTAAAGACATGCGCGACAACGTATCCCTTATGCTGCTCGATTTGGAAGAGTCCGTTTAGGGTCTTTCATGAATCAGGAAAAGCTTCAGCAGATCAAAGAGCAGCTTAACAGCGTGCCCACCGAGCCAGGCGTGTACCTTTGGAAAGACAAGTCGGGCACGGTAATCTACGTGGGAAAGGCCAAGCAGCTGCGCGCACGCATGCGCCAGTACGTCAACTTCCAGGACGATCGCGCGAAGATTCCCTTGCTGGTGTCGCAGATCGACTCCTTCGAGTACGTGGTTACGGCCAATGAGCATGAGAGCCTTGTTCTCGAGCGCAATCTCATCGAGCAGTACGCCCCTTATTTCAATGCCGACTTCAAGGACGATAAGAGCTATCCGTTCATCGCCCTTACCAAAGGAGACGTGTTTCCCGCCATCAAGTACACGCGCGAGGCCCATAAGGCAACCACACGTTACTTCGGCCCCTACACCGACAGCCGTGCGGCGCGCAATCTGGTCGACATCGTGCGACGCATCGTGCCCATCTGCTCGTCGTCCTGCTCCGAGTGGCGTCGCCTGAACCGCAAGCTGCAGCAGCAGTCTTATGCGGAGGTGGAGCTCGATGAGCGCCCTTGTTTCGATTGCCATGTCGGCTTGGGCCCCGGCGCCTGCTGCGGGGGCATCACGCCTGAAGCGTATCAGGAGCAGGTGCGCAAGGTCGAGCGGTTCTTGGCCGGTTCGCACAAGGAGTTCGTCGACGAGCTGAAAGGCGAGATGTCCCAGGCTGCCCAAGAGCTTGATTTCGAGCGTGCAGGGCGCATCAAGGGCCGCATCGACACCATCGAGTCCCTTGCCCAAACCCAGCATGCGGTTTCCTCGCACCGGCTGAACGCCGACGTTATCGGCGTGTACCGCGAGGAGACGATTGCCGGCATCGCCGTTTTGATGTTGCGCGAGGGCCGCATCATGAACGCCAACGAGTTCGTGTTCAACAAGGGCAAGGACGTTCCCGCTGCCGAGCTTTTGCGCATGTTCATTCTGCGCTATTACGGCACCACCGAGTCGATTCCGCATGAGCTTATCGTCGACGAGGTCCCGGAAGACGAAGAGGTCATCTGCGAATGGCTCACCGAGAAGCTTGCCAGCGCCCACGGTGCGAAAGTGTTCTTCACGGTTCCCCAGCGCGGTGAGAAGGCGGCCCTCATGGAAATGGCGGCCCGCAATGCGCGCCATGTGCTCATGCGCTACAAGGCGCGCAGCAGCTACGACGACGATCGCATAAACGATGCGTTGCTGCAGCTGGAAAGCGCGCTTGCGCTCGAGGCGCCGCCGATGCGCATCGAGTGCTTCGACATCTCCACCATCCACGGGCGCTACTCCGTTGCTTCCATGGTGGTGTTCACGAACGGGCGGCCCGACAAGGGCCAGTACCGCCGCTTCAAGATTCGCATGGAATCGGACGAGGCGAACGACTTCGCCATGATGAGCGAGGTCATGGCGCGCCGCTACTGCAAGGAACGTTTGGAAGACGAGCGCTTCGGCAAGCGCCCCGACCTCATCATCCTCGACGGCGGCAAGCCTCAGCTCACGGCCGCCATCAAGCAGCTGAACGAGCTGGGCGCAGGCGATATTCCCGTATGCGGCCTTGCCAAGCGCGACGAGGAGCTTTTCGTTCCTTGGCAGGACAGCGGCCCGGTGGTGCTTCCGGGCGGCAGCCCCAGCTTGTACTTGGTGAAGCAAGTGCGCGACGAGGCGCATCGCTTCGCCATCACCTTCCATCGCGAGCTTCGCGGCAAAGGCATGACCACCAGCATCCTCGACGAGGTCATGGGCATGGGGCCGAAGCGCAAGAAGGCGCTGCTTAAGGCGTTCGGCTCGTTTGGGGCGCTGCGCAAGGCCTCGCTTGAGCAGATAAAACAGACGCATACCGTTCCCGACCAGGTGGCCGAGGACGTGTATGCTGTTCTTGAGCAATACAACACGAAGAAGGAATCGCACCCGCAGGAGCAGAACGAATAGCGCCCTGCGGAACAAAACAGGGGAGGGGTTTCGGTGACCGAGACGGAAACCAACGAAGAGGCGCAGCAAGATCAGGCTGCTGCTGCGCATACCGTGCCCGATGTTGTCATCATCACGGGCATGAGTGGCGCCGGTCGCACCGAGGCCATGCATACCTTCGAAGACCTGGGCTACTTCTGCATCGACAACTTGCCGCCCTCGTTGATCATGAACATGATCAGCCTCGCAAGCCTCCCGGGGCAAAATGAGATCGGGCGCAAGCTCGCCATTGTCTGCGATGCCCGCAACCGCGAGTACTTCAAGCAGCTGGTGGGCGAGCTTGCCAACATGGAGGCGGCGGGGGTGACGTTCCGCGTGATATTCCTCGACGCAGCCGACAGTGTGCTCATTGCGCGCTACAAGGCATCGCGTCGCCGCCATCCGCTGTGCATCAACAACAAGCGTTCGATCGGCCAGGCCATCTCCTACGAGCGCAACCTCACGCAAGAGCTCCGCGGCCTTGCCGATTCGTACATCGATACCTCGAGCATGAGCCCGCGCAAGCTGCGCGAGGAGCTTCGCCGCCTGTACTCGAAGGAAACTGCGAAAGAGGGCATGAACGTTACCGTGTACTCGTTCGGCTTCAAGCACGGCGCTCCAACCGATGCCGACATCGTCATCGACGTGCGCTTCCTGCCCAACCCGTTCTATATTCCCGAGCTGCGCAACCTCACCGGCCTCGATAAGCAGGTTTCCGATTACGTGCTGAACAATGAGGAAACGCACAAGTTCCTCGCTGCATGGGAGAACCTTCTGAACTGCGTGATGCCCGGCTACGTTGCCGAGGGAAAGCAGCAGCTCGCAATCGGCGTTGGCTGCACCGGCGGCCAGCATCGCAGCGTTGTGCTGGCGAGCAAAACCGCCGAGATCCTGTCGGCGCAGGATTACAACGTGAACGTCTACCATCGCGACATCGCCTTGGCGGACACGAACAAAGAGGTGGCAAAATGAGCCAGGGCGAACCGCGCAGCGCGGGGCATGGCTTCAGGCTCGACGCCTCTTCCACCCAGGCCTTTCAGGCAATCGGGTCGCTTCATCTTCCCAACCCGTTGAAGAGCGCCGTCGATCCGTCGAAGCTGCGCGCAGTGGTAATCGGCGGGGGCACGGGCGCGCCCATGTCCATCAGAACGCTGCTTGCGATGGGCGTCAGCACCTCTGCTGTCGTTGCCATGGCCGATGATGGCGGCTCGACGGGGATCTTGCGCGAAGAGGCGCATGTCACGCCGCCGGGCGATGTGCGCAAGTGCCTTGCCGCGTTTGCCGCGAACCCCGACGACCCGCTTACCAAAGCGTTCAAGTACCGTTTCGATTTTGCGCGCAACCATACGTTGGGCAACCTGATGCTCTCGGCGCTCGAGAATGCCACTGGCTCGTTCCCCGAGGCCATCAAGATTTGCGGCCAGCTGCTTGGCGCACGGGGCCACGTGTACCCTTCGACGCTGAACAACGTCACGCTGTGCGCTGAAACCTGCGACGGCCGCATCCTTCGCGGGCAGTCGCTGGCCTGCAAGTCGTCTACCGCGCTTGAGAGGGTATGGCTCGAGTCGCCCGAGCGCTGCCTCCCTTACATGGAGGCGCTGCGCGCCATCCGGCAGGCCGACGTTGTGGTGCTCGGCCCGGGCTCGTTGTTCACCTCCATCATTCCCAACCTGCTGGTTCCCGGCATCGTCGACGCCATCCGCCAATCGAAGGCGCGCACGGTGTTCGTGTGCAGCTTGGCCGACCAGCAGGGCGAGACGTGGGGGCTCTCGGCGCGCGAGCACGTTGAGGCCCTTCTTCGCCACGGGATGCAGGGATGCCTCGATTACGTTCTCGTTCACTCCGCCCAGCGCCCCGAGCGATCCCATTTCGCCACGGGGGCCTTCCAAGCCGTAGCCGGGCTTGGCGCGCGCAAGAGCGCCGTTGCCGAGCAGCGCGACGGAACTGCGCTTCAATCGCGCGTGCGGCCGGTGAAGGTCACCCAGGAGGACATTGAGGCAATCCAGGCGCAAGGGCCTGTGGTGCTGCTTCGCAACATGGCCGACCCGCAGCGTCCCACGTGGCACGATCCGCAGGCGCTTGCCGATGCGTTTATGGGGGTGTTTAGGCTATGTCGTTCACGGCAGAGGTAAAAGAGGAGCTTTCCCACGTTCAGCCAACGTGCTCGCACTGCGATGCGGCGACCCTTGCGGCCCTTATCCGCATCGAGGGCACGATTTTCCTGAACGGTCCTGGCCATTTCCGTCTGGAGATCTCGACGGACGTGCCCCAGGTTGCTCGCTTCATCATCAGCGCGCTGCATAACATGTATGCGCTGAAAACCGATCTGACCATGCGCCGAAGCGTGCTCCACAAAACGCCCAACTGGCTTATCGACGTGCCGGCGCAGCCGGGTTTGAACGAGGCGCTCTCGGAGCTCGGCATCATCGGCGAGGGAGGCTTGCAGCGCGGCATCGACCGAGACTTGGTGAAGAAGGAGTGCTGCGCCTCGGCGTTTCTTCGCGGGGTGTTCCTGGGAAGCGGCTTCATCTCGAATCCTCGCGGCGATTTCCATTTTGAGCTTACCGTCGAGTCGCAGACGCTGGCAAACGACATCGTCGAGCTGATGGAGGCCAAGGGCATCCACGCCAAGGTGGTTGAGCGCAGGAACTCGCATACCGTTTACCTGAAGAGCGGGGCCGCCATCTCGGCTTTCCTGGCTTACGTAGGCGCTCATCAAAGTGCGCTGAAGATGGAAAACGAGCGCGTGCTGAAGAGCGTTCGAAACGACGTGAACCGTCGGGTGAACGCCGAAATCGCCAATCAGGCTAAAACCGCCGAAGCCTCGGTTGAGCAGATCCAGGCGATTCGCACAGTGCTCGAGCATCAGGACATCAAGACGCTGCCGCATGCCTTGCAGGACTATATCCGTCTTCGCGTCACCTATCCTGAGGCAACGCTGAAGGAGCTGGGGGAGCGGGCCAACCCGCCCCTTTCCAAGTCGGCAATCTACCACCGGGTGCGTCGTATCGAGCAGATGGCGAGCGATATCGCCAACGCGTAAGCCGGTTATCTCTTCGGCAGAGCCGTTTGCGGCCGTAGACCCCTGACTTTCCGCCAGTAATCCCCGCTCTAAAGCGGGGATTCTGTTTTCAGGTACAATAAAACAGCACGTGTTCACACATGTTGCACCGTTTTAAATCAGGCATGAAAGGGGAGCCTCATGGCAACCAAGGTTGGTATCAACGGCTTCGGTCGTATCGGCCGACTTGTTTTCCGCGCGATGGAGAAGGATCCTGCCTTCGATATCGTTGCTATCAACGATCCCGGCAGCACCGAGGCAAATGCTCATTTGCTCAAGTACGATTCCATTCACGGGCGCGTTTACGATGAGGTTAAGGTCGAGGGAGACAACATCATCGTCGACGGTCATAAGGTACGCGTATTCGGCGACCGCGAACCGCTTAACATTCCTTGGGGAGAGATGGGCGTAGAGCTGGTTGTCGAGTCTACCGGCTTCTTCACCGACGCAAACCTTGCGAAGAAGCATATCGAGGCTGGCGCTAAGAAGGTTCTTATCACGGCACCTGCAAAGAACGAGGACATCACCATCGTTGTGGGCGTGAACGACGATAAGTACGATCCCGAAAAGCACAACATCGTTTCCAATGCTTCCTGCACCACGAACTGCCTTGCTCCGTTCGCCAAGGTCCTTATGGACACCTTCGGCATCAAGCGCGGCTTCATGAACACCATCCATTCCTACACGAACGATCAGAAGATCCTCGACCAGGCCCACAAGGACCTTCGTCGTGCGCGTGCTGCCAACCTTTCCATGATTCCTACCACCACGGGCGCGGCTCGTGCGGTTTCGCTCGTTCTTCCCGAGCTGAAGGGCAAGCTCGACGGCTTCGCAACGCGCGTTCCCACTCCCGATGGCTCCATGGTCGACCTTACCGTCGAGCTCGAGCGTGAGGTAACCATCGAAGAGGTCAACGCTGCGATGAAGGCTGCTGCCGAAGGCCCGCTGAAGGGCATCCTCGCGTATGTTGAAGACCCCATCGTTTCCTCCGACATCGTGGGCGACGACCATTCCTCGCTCTTCGACAGCAAGCTCACCATGGTTCTTGGCGGCAAGGGCAACCTCGTTAAGTGCGTTTCCTGGTACGACAACGAGTGGGGCTACTCCAACCGCGTCAAGGATCTTGCGAAGATCATGATGCAGGCTTAAGCCCTACGCTGAACGGTGAATTGCAAGAGAGCTTTCTGAAAGGGAGGCTCTCTTTTTAATGTGAGATGAAAGGCTAACAATGAGCAATGTGAAAACGTTTACCGATGCCGATGTTGCAGGCAAG
>OLPO01000502.1_pt1 | contig 31723 bp, 26 predicted proteins | sample 1672831 | NCBI WGS metagenome assembly OLPO01 (sample SAMEA3136728, study PRJEB25190) | human gut metagenome
CAAGTGATTGCCTTGTCGTTGAAGATGCAGAGGCAGGTGTGAAAGCCGCCCTCAATGGGGGCTTTCTGGTGGCTGGAATCGGACCAGCAAAAGATTGCCCGAACGTCAATTATCCGCTTCTATCGTTAAGTCAATTGCTTGCAATAAAAGGCTGGCAGACTTGATAGAAAATCAATCAGGGAGGTTACGATGAAAAGAGTAGTATCATTACTTGTGGGACTCACATTGATTCTTTCTTTGGTGGCACCATCCGCTTTTGCATTGGATGGCGTTTGGCATGAACCCTATGGAAACAACTGCATTTATGATATTGGCGAAACAGAGCGCATACCTCGCAATCCTGCAGAAGGTGAAAATGTTATAGTAAAAGGAACCACATGGCCGATTGAACCGGGACAGTCCGTATGGGCTACATATACTGTTAATGGTGAGCCCAGAACAGATAAGGGTGCGGAGTGGAAGTATAACAGCGGGAACAATACATATTGGGAAATCTCGCTGGGAAGCTTTGCAAAGGGCGATACAGTTGAGTACACTGTTTGGGCTGCAAAAGACGGTGCAGATTTCAAACAAGTGGGTCCATTTACGTTCCATGTAACAGGGTGGGAGCACGCAAAGCAAGTAGCTTTGAATGCGAACTTACAGGATCACATCGTCTTTGATGTTATTCCAGATCAGGGAACATTTTCCCCGAAACTGTCGCTTAGTTTTACAAATAGTAAAACCTTGCGATTCCAGCTTTCTCCGAAGGGAACAGGGACATTTGCTTCCGGCATTTCGGACTATGCACTGACCGAGACAGACGATGCGGTTGTGATCACGACAGATTCTCTTCGGGTGACTGTAACGAAATCCCCCTATGGCATCGAAATTTATGATCTTATCAATAACCGTGAACTGTCTGGTAATGGAACGATTGGGAGTGAACTCTCTTGGCGCACAGATGGGAGCGAAGTGATTGATAAAGTCCGAGACAGCTATACTTCTCCGGCAGATGAGCAATTTGCTGGCTTTGGCGAACGCTATAACGGCTTGAACAAGCGTGGACAGACTGTGGACACGTATGTTTACAACCAATACCAAAACCAGAATGAGAAAACGTATCTGGCTGTTCCGTACTTCTATTCTAGTCGCGGATATGGTCTGTATCTAAATAGCACATACTACTCCACATTCGATATGGCGAACAGCAATAGCTCCGCTTATAGCTTCTGTACTGAAACGGATGGAACTTCAGATACGATGTTGGACTATTACATCATCAACGGAGAAACACCGGATGAAGTAATCAATTCTTATACTGATATTACAGGTAAACCGCAGGAACTTCCCAAATGGGCATTTGGCCTTTGGATGTCGGCCAATGAGTGGGATCGACAGAGTGAAGTCATCAATGCGATGAACAAGGCAAATGAAAATGATATTCCGGCAACAGTTGTTGTCCTTGAACAGTGGAGTGATGAAAATACATTTTACATTTGGAATGATGCAACCTACACACCGGTGTCCGGCAGTGCGGTTCTGACAAGTAAAGATTTTACATATGGCGAAAAATGGAGTGATCCGGCAGCAATGGCAAAAACGCTCCATGATAATGGAATGAAGCTGATTTTGTGGCAGGTTCCTGTTGAAAAATGGACAAGCTATAGCTATGAACAGAAAGACAACGACGAGGCCTATATGATTGAAAAGGGCTACGCTGTTGGCGATGGGAACGGCGGACAGTACAGAATTCCGCAGAATGGCTGGTTTGGCAATAGCCTGTTGTTGGATTTTACAAATGCTGATGCAACCAATTGGTGGATGTCTAAACGTGCATACCTATTCGATGACATCGGGATTGATGGCTTTAAAACTGATGGTGGCGAAATGGTCTGGGGAAAAGACACGACGTTCTCGAATGGAAAGACAGGACCTGAGATGCGCAACCTTTACCCGACAGAATATGTAAAGGCGTATAATGACTTTTCTAAGCAGAAAACGGGTACGGGTATGACATTTAGTCGCTCTGGAACGGCAGGCGCGCAGACTGCAGGAATTTATTGGTCTGGTGACCAGAGCTCTACCTTTGAGTCTTTCCGCCAGGCTGTAAGCGCTGGCTTGAATGCGGGTATATCTGGAATCCCCTATTGGAGTTGGGATATGGCGGGCTTTACCGGCGATTTCCCGAATGCAGAACTTTATAAGCGCAGCACAGAAATGGCAGCGTTCTGCCCGGTCATGCAATTCCATTCGGAAAAATCTGATCCGACTCCCAGCGAAGAGCGCTCTCCGTGGAATGTGCAGGAAAGAACTGGTGATACTACGATTGTTCCGGTATTCCGCAAATATGTAAATACCCGTACAAATTTGCTCCCCTATACCTATAGTGAATCGATTAAATCTTCTGCAACAGGTTCACCGATGATGCGTGCAATGTTCCTCGACTTTGCTGATGATGCCAATACCTATAATCTTGACCAGCAGTATATGTTTGGACATAGCCTTCTGGTGGCACCCGTGATGAACGAAGGTGAAACAGAAAAAGCTGTTTATTTGCCTGAAGGTGAATGGATTGATTTTTGGCATAATGCTCTGACTGCCGGTGGGGAGACAAAAACATACTATGCAGATGTTGATTCCATCCCTGTATATGTGAAGAATGGTAGCATTATCCCGATGAACCTGAACGCAAACTATGAATTGGGCGGTTCGATTGGTAACGATGTTGATAATTATACGAATCTCACATTCAGAGTATATCCGCAGGGGAACAGTAGCTATACGGTAAATAATAGTGACGGCACTTCAATGGAGATTCAAGCAACGGAAAACTTTGATCAGCACAAAGTTACCGTACAACTTCCTGCATATGATAGCCAGATTACAACGCAAATTTTCGGAAGCAGACCGAGTAGTGTTACTGCGAACGGAAACGAATTACAACAGGTTTCTTCTCTGGATGAATTTGTCGCCGGTACAGACTGCTTCTTCTACAATGCAAATGAGAAATTCACCTATGTGAAGTCGTCCGTGAAAGACGCGGTGGCCATTTGTGTTAATGGCATCTCCAAAGCACCTTTTGAAGCCGAACACGCAGCACTTACGGGCGTTTCAACAAATACGAATCACACTGGTTACTATGGAGAAGGCTTTGTTGAGCAATTCGCTGAGAATGGTGATGCGGTTGCGTTCACTGTATATGAGGACGCGGAGGCCGAAAAAAGCGTAGTGATTCGCTATTCTGCTGGAACGGAAGATGCCCAAAGAAGTATTAGTGTTAATGGGGAAACAGTACGGATTTCTTTGCCCAAAACGCAGGACTGGGATACATGGTCAGAAATTAGTGTGCCGGTTCATGTAGTTGCAGGTAGAAACACCATTAACATTTGTTATAACGAAGGTGACTTCGCAGGCATCAATTTGGATTGCATTCGTATTGAGTAAAAAAGTATGTTAAATACAGAAGGAGGTAATCATGCGTTTCGTAGAGAAAACCGCAGCGCTTTTGCTATCTGCTGCGCTAATGGCAACTAGTACTTTATGTGTGTTCCCAGTACATGTTTTCGCTGATGATAGCAGCGGTTTGGGCAATGTCCTTGGTGCAACGACAGATGGGTCGAAATTGATTCTTACAGTTGCATCGAAGTCTGGCAATCCAGATAAATTGACGATTGATGTATGTAAGGACAATATTCTGCGGGTAGACTACCAGCCGAATTCCGTTGCGGAAAGCCCTGATACACCGATGATCGATCCGAATCTGTCGTGGGATGCGGTTGATGCAACAATTGACACGGCGGCTGATCCTATTACAGTCACTACGGCAGATATGCGCATTGAAATTGCGAAAGAGCCCTGCAGAATGACAGTACAGAAGGCAGATGGTACGACGCTGTTCTGGGAACCGAGTTCAGGTGGTGTTTTTGATGATGGCGTTCGTTTCGTTCGTGCATCGTCATCAAATATGTATGGCATCCATAGCTATGACTGCTTTTCAAGCAATGGGGAACTTCTGAGAAATGATAATACGGATACTGCTACTGCAGGACAGCAGGGAAACTCTGGTGGTCCGTTTATGTGGTCTACGGCAGGCTATGGTGTGCTCATTGATTCAGATGGCGGTTATCCATATACTAACTCGACCGATAATAAGATGGAATTCTATTATGGCGGAACGCCTACAGAAGGGCGCCGCTATGAAAAGGATGATGTGGAGTATTATATTATCCTTGGTCAGCCCAAAGAAATTCTTGCAGGGTATGCAAAGATTACAGGTACTTCTCCTATGATGCCGAAATGGTCTTTGGGATTTTCCAATTTCGAGTGGAACATCAATGAAGACGAACTAAACAACATGGTAGACACTTACCGCGCAAAAAATATCCCAATTGATGCGTATGCGCTCGACTATGATTGGAAAAAGTATGGCGAAGATAATTATGGTGAATTCGCATGGAACACCGATAATTTTCCGAGTGCGGCGTCAATGTCCTTGAAAAATGAAATGGACGAAAAAGGAATTAAACTTATTGGCATTACAAAGCCGCGCATTGTAACACAGCTATCTGATGGGACTGTGACGCAGCAAGGGAAATACGCACAGGAACACGATTTCTTCTATCCGGGACACCAAGCATATACAGATTATTTCCTTCCGGTCACTGTCCGCAGCATTGACCCATATAAGGCCGATGAGCGTGCATGGTGGTGGCAACATTCTCAAGATGCCTTTGATAAGGGCATTGTTGGCTGGTGGAATGATGAGACGGATAAAGTTTCGTCGGGTGATGCACAATACTGGTTTGGAAATTTCTCTACGATGTTTATTTCGCAGGCCTTGTATGAAGGGCAGCGTAATTACACAGATGGAGGAACCCGAGTATGGCAAACTGCGAGAAATTACTATCCCGGTACACAGCGGTATGCCACAAGCATTTGGTCTGGTGATGTCGCAACACAGTTCTATAAAGGCGAACGTGTTGATTGGGCAGCGGGCCTTAATGAGCAGAAAGTTGCTATGCTCTCTACCATTAACAACGGCCAAGTGAAGTGGGGCTCTGACGGTGGTGGTTTTAACCAGAATTCTGGGAACATTGAAAATCCGTCCCCCGAACTGTACACGCGATGGCTTCAATTTGCTGCACTTACTCCTGTTGACCGTGTTCATGGTACAAATTATCAGCAACGTCAGCCGTGGTATTTTGGATCGACTGCGGAAGAAAATGCGAAGGCGGCAATCCGAATGAGATATTCCCTTATGCCGTATATGTATTCTTATGAGCATTCGGCGTATGAAACAGGGCTCGGATTGGTATATCCGCTTCTGTATGACTATCCGAATGATGAAAATCTAGCCAACTATTCTGACGCGTGGATGTTTGGTGACTATCTGTTAGTAGCCCCAATTACAGAACGTGGTGCGAGTTGTAAGTGGATTTATCTTCCGGAAGGTCGCTGGATTGATTACAACCGCGGTACGGTGTATGAGGGTGGACAATATATTCCGTATTCTCTGAACAGCGAGACATGGACAGACATTCCTATGTTTGTAAAGGAAGGCGGCATTATTCCTACTCAGGATGTGGAGAACTACGTCGGAGAAAAGTCGGTTGAACATCTATATGTTGACGTTTTCCCCTCTAATACGAGTACGTCTTTTGAGTATTATGACGATGATGGGCAGTCCTACAACTATGAGAGCGGACAATATTTGAAGCAGAGCATTACTCAATGCAAAGCTGGGGATAGTACAACCGTTACTGTCGGAAACCGAGAAGGCAAGTTTACCAACGATGTTAATTGGATGTATTTTGCGATTCATGGTCAAGCTGGAGAGTCTGTTACGTATGAGGGCCAGGAACTTGCAAAATGCACAGACTACAATGAGCTCCTTGCGTCTGGTGCAGCGGCATGGACCACAAGCGCAGATGTATACGGGACTGTTACCTATGTGAAAGTACCGGCTGGATTAACGACGAAAACTTCCTTTAAAGTTCAAGGAAATGGCGGAACTGGCAGTACCAGCCAGAAATATGAAGCCGAATATGCATCGCTATCAGGAAAAACTACCGATGGAATGGCAGCAGTGAATGAGAATCATTCCGGGTATTCCGGAACGGGATTTGTTGACAAATTGGAAGCTGACGAAGCTGCAATCACATTTTATGTAAAAGTTCCTGATGCAGGATCCTACAGCCTGCCCATTCACTATTCCAACGGCGATACAACCCCAAAAACGCTATCGGTATATAGCAATGGCATGTACCAGAATCAGATTGGTTTTGAACCAACAGGAAGTTGGGATACATGGATGGATTCTACGGCCAATGTTGATTTGGCAGCAGGATTAAATGCCATCAAGCTCGAATACAATCAGGCCGCAGGGGACAGTGGATTTGTAAATATTGATTATCTATCTGTCCCGTATGCACCGGATACGATTGTTGAAGAAGCTGAAAATGCTGCTCTGTGGGGAAGCGCGAAGACGAATCAAGACCATTGGTTCTACAGTGGGACGGGATTTGTGGATACATTGACGAATGTTGATGCACGAGTCACATTCGATGTGGAAATTCCCGCAGCGGCCGATTATCCGGTTACGTTCCGATATGTAAATGGCAATCAGGAAACAAAAAATTTGAATCTCTATGTTAATGGAGCATTTGTAAAAACTATTGATTTTACAAGTGTAGGTGGAAACTGGAACGAGTGGCAAAATTATACTGAAAATCTTGCCTTGCAGAAAGGCCGAAACGAGATTTCTCTTCGGATGGATAATGGCAACACCGGATCCATCAATATAGACAAAGTGGAAATCAAAGTGAAGGATGGAGCCAGTCCCACAGAAAACCTCTTGGACAATGGAGACTTTGAACGGAATACATCGATGAATTCGAACTGGTACGAATGGTATCCTGATGGTCAGAACTCTGCCTATGGTATAGATTCTGGATCTGGAACGAATCCACCGGAGTCCCCCATTGCAGGTGACAAACGGGCATATTTCTATTCTAGCGGTGCCTATGAGCAGAGTATTCACCAGAATGTTTCTGTGCCAAATGGAACTTACAATGTTGATGCATGGGTCAAAGTGTCTAACACTGCTCCAACGATAGGGCGCTTGGAGATTGTAGATTATGGTGGTGATGCGATTTATCAGGATATGCCGCAGACGGGAAGTGGCTGGCATCGTGTGCAGGTTTCAAATGTGCTTGTCACGAATGGAACAATCAATGTTGGATTCTATGTCAAATCTTCTGGCGGAACAACTGTACACATTGATGCAGTAAGACTGCTGAAAGTAAGTGACGCAGCGATTCAAAGTTCGGAATCGGATGTTGATGCAGAGGAACATGATATTCCAGTTACTATAGCATCCACGGAAGAACAAGAAACTGTCAGTGAAGAAGCTTCTCCGGAAGAAAGTGCCCTGTATGAGGATAGCGAAGATGTGGAAGAAATTGCAACTCCTGAAAGTGCACAGCCTGCAAGTGATTCTACAATTCAGCTGGAAGAATCTGAATATGCGCAAGAGGTCGCATAGAAAATCCGGGCATTAATCGGCATTTGCAAAAAGAGACTTTTATAACATTGTGGCCGCTCATATGATGAGCGGCCACTTTTACTGGAAAAATAACTTGATATTTACTCTTGATTGGAACTTATGGCGTTTACATCGTGCAGACTATTGGCAGTTATACAGGAAAAATGATAACAAAAATTGACGCCCTTACAAGTAACTATAACTGGTAAGGCTGCGAAGTCCCAACAAAATCAAGTTGACCATCATAATTGTTTTCGCGTGCGATGTCACTTTTGAAGCGGATGCACCGCACATGACCGAGACGTTCTACAAGGAAACAGTACGGGCGGATGCCATCATCGATTTCCAGAATCTCATAGGGCAACAGCTGCATAGAGAGTAGCTCCGCGAGAGGACGCTTTTTAATTTGCCTTGCAAAATCCATCGCCGTATAAGGCGACTCTCCCTCATACCGCACTGCATAGCGGCTGGGGTATGGGAAAAACGAGATTCCGTTGGCCGCAAGCATGCTCTCTCCTGCCTCGATTTCCGGTGAACGGAAGTGGTAAATCCGCAATGTGGGCGGCACACGCCGCTTAGGACACCATTTCGGTACATTTACCTTGGGGTCATCAGAGCGAAAGATGATGATCTTTTTGCCGCCAGTGCAGTATTTTGTGTTCGGTTTCATGCGCCGACCGTGAACTATTTTCGTTTCAGACCCGGCGTAGAGCTTGCAATCTGGGCAGTAATAACATTTGAATTTGCGTACTTTTTCTTCATACATAGTCAATTTCACCTCTTATTCCGTCAAAAGAAGCCGTGGCAGCAAAGCGCCGCCACGGCTATCATTAAATCATTCTACGAACATTCAACCCTTTACGCACACGCGGCCAGCGTTTGTCGGCGTGGGTTGAGGACCGCGAGTACAAAAGGGCGGGGCTTGATGTAATAATGGGTGGTGGATGTCTCAAAGTGAATCTCCTGCGTTTCGGTTTCGTGGATCTTCACCACAGGAGTCGTGTGGTACATCTCGCCACCAGTGCTGAAGATGGCGGGCTTGCCCACCATCAGTGCGGACATGAGTTTGCCGGTAATGTAAAGCTCCAGCTTCCGCTTTTTCATTCTGTCCTTGCCTCCCTTTAAGCATCTCTGCACAGTTCCACCACGATGAACCGCGCGTTATCCAGCAGCGTGTTCACATGGTACAGCGAGGTGTTCTGCATCTGCGCAATCTCGCTCGTCTGGTAGCCCTTGGTGCGCAGACGGATGATCTCCATCTGTTGGGGCGTTACCCGCTTGGCGAGGGCGTGCAGGAGCAATGCCACCTCACTTTCGCACAGCGCTTCTTCATCTGTTACCGTCGGCGTGGGGCGCCGGGTTAGATGCCCTGTGTAAGACTGCCGGGGCCGGACAAAGCGGATGACGCGGAAACGGCGCTTATCGGTGCGGTGGGTATTGACTACTTCGCCCTCCATGGCTCGCCACGCTACTGTGGCAAAGGAATAGCCTGCAAGATTCGGATCGGTCAGATACCGCTGCACCGCCCGCAAGTAGCCGAAAATGACGATGTCATAATACTCGCTGGAGGGCAGATTCTTCTCGTGCAGAAACTTGTAGACAAGATTATGGTTCTTGTCGGCAAAAATGCGCTGGGTGTCATTCAACGGAATATCGTGCATAAAGCACCTCCTTCGTAAACTATCAAGCGGGTAGCGGCTGCGTGTCGCCGTTCACCGTGGCACCGATGCAGAAGCTGTCATCGGCGGCCGCAGGGGCGGCGGTGTAGTTCTCCACCTCGCAAAGACCATCATCCTGTTCGCGTTTCGCTTCGATGCGCTGGCGGTTCATGCCGCGGATCTGTTCGCGGAAGCTCAAGGCGTACTTGCGCACGGCAGCAAGTTGGTCACCGTGGAAGTCACCCAACCACTTGAACGTGGCAACGCTGTAATCCTTGCCCTCCGGGTTCGTCTGGCGTTTCAGGCCAATCTCCACAAGGCTGCCATAGGTGGCGCGGTTGCGGAAAACAAACCCCTTATTCAAAAATTCGCGGAACGGGCTGATGCTGGTGGGCGAGAGATTGATTGCCAGCGGCATAAACTCCCTGCTGCGCAGCAGGTACAGCACCCGCATATTCTTGCAGGCTTTGCCGCGGCCATTGCTTGCACTGCCAAACTGGCTTAACGCGCAAGCCTCGCAGACACCACCGGGTTCACCGTAGCCCAGCTTGCCATCCACTGAGGAACAGAGCGGCGGTACATCGTCACTGTACTCATCGCCCTCCGGCCAGTAGGCGCAGCTTGCGTGGTTGAACAAAATCACGCCGGTGAGGGTGGGGCTGTAATCCGGGTGCTGAGGGTCGCCGGTAGGCAGTTCAAACTGTAGCACGCCGCCCGCGGGAATCTTGATGCGGGGAAAGGACATCGTAAAGCCGTCCCTATCCTCGGCAAGTTCCTCGTTGCTGAACTCAGCCTCACCCATTTCGGGCAGCTCAAAGTCCAGCGGCTCGTTGGCGGTCATGGCGGTAGTGGCTGCGGCATTAGCGTTCATCATAGACATAAAAAATCCTCCTGTGTGTATGGGCAACATCAAGCGGTTGCCCGGTTGATTCTCGACCACTGCCGGGAGGGCATGGTCAAAATACTGTAATCGATGCTTTCCAGTTCACTGGCGCGGTCATAACTCTCCACGTCCTGACTGTGACGGGTCACGGCGTTGGATAAACCATACAGCATCAAATCGTTGGATTCAATCAGCCGCTGCAACACACCGGTACTCTCGCTGTCGGTAATGTGAAACTCTTTGCTGGCAAGTTTGACGATGGCCGGCACATCATGGGTGTCCATCTGCGCGGCTTTTGCCTCCTGCATTTTGCCGACAACCTGCGAAAACCGCGCTTCTTCCACGGCGGCGCGCACGGTGTCCTGAATCTTCATGACAAAGGCTTTATCTTCGGCATCTAAGGTTGCTTGGGAGTAGACGCTGAAATTTTCCTCACTGTCGGTGACGCGGCCTACATGGTTGCGGCGGGCGGCGGCTTCATTCACGACCATGCCGTTGCTGCACACCAGCCGATAGATCAGCGGCTGGATGCTGACAGAGCCAAGCCCGACCTCGCTGTTGCTGATGATAACTCCGGCCTGTACAATGTCGCCGGGGGATACCTCCGCCTGCAAGCGGGGGTTTACGGCCTTGATGTACATACGGCTTTCGGTAATTTGGCAACTCTCAAAACGGATGTCAGGCAGCCCGCCGAGAATCGGCAGCGTCACCCCGGCAATGTCGATATTGTCGATGCGGCGATAGCGATTGCTTAGGTACGCGCGGGCGGAGCCGTCCAAGGTGCGCAGCATACGTTGGCTGCTTTCCTGCTTGAACCATGTGTTGGCGTTGTAGGCCAGCAAATCGGGGCGTTCTTCCCGCATACGGTCATAGTAGGCGGCGGGGATGCGCAGGTGCGTGCCGATCTGCCGATGCGCGATGCCAGTAATAGTCATGGGTTCGATCAGCTCGGTACCGCTGTCGTCTGACAGGTGCAGAAACATTTCTTTGCCGTAGGATTCCATCCGCAGGCGGTTGGGGGCAATGAGGTAGTCCTCCTTGGACTCGCTTTGCCGCTTCACTTCGGCCAGCATCTGCTGTAAAGATACACCAGATTTCATACGCGAAACCTCCTCACCATGAGAGAACCAGCTTGCCGGAAGTTTCCTCGGCGGCCAGTCCATCTCCTGCAAAGACCTGCTTCAGCTTTTCCCAGCAGCCAACAGGCGGGAAACCGTGCAGCTCCGGGAGTACCGATGTGCTGCCGTCCACAAGCTGGATGTGACCGTCCTCCTGCACGGTCATCGAGTGATGCCCGCGGGAACTGAGGTCAGCCACAATGCCCTCCAACGTTGCGCGACCCTCGGTCTCGTACCAAATGCGCGGGTCGGGCAGCGGGGGAGCCTCGGCGGGGATGCGCGGCTTTTCGGGTGCGTCTGCCGTAGGGTTCGGGCGCAGCGGCACAGTGTTGATGAGTTCACATCGCAAGTGTGCCTGCTTGTCCAGCACGACTTCCGCACTCTCGAAACCGTCCAGTCCGTGAACACGGATCAGGCAGCGCCCGCCATCCTTGACGATGGCAAGCGGATCTTTGGTAGCCCATTCCCATGTGATGTTGCTGCCCGCCGTGCGAAGTGCAGCGGTGATGCGCTGGTTCACATGGAGCAGCAGAATGTCGCTGAGAGGTTCGTCCTCAATGTCCGGCACCACAAATTTGGCGCGGCGGGGAGCCTTTGCTTTTTTCTTGGGGACTGCCGGTAGGCTGCCGCGCAGATGGTGCAGCACATACAGTCCCCAGATGGAGCAGGCAACAAGCAGAAGCGGCAGCAGCAGCGCGCCGCGCACGAACGCGGCGATGGCTACAATGATACCTACGAAAATGCTTGTGCCATTCCAAATGGCATTGTCAGATTTCATTGATGATTACCGTCCTTTCACAAAACAAAAAAAGGCTGCATCAGGTGTCCATTCTGAACACTTGATGCAGCCCGAGGTGCGGCCACTGTTCGGCGGCCATAAGGGATGCGGATTGATTCTTGGTTCACTTCCTTTCTGCCGATGGCAGGAAATATCTATATAAAAAGTGCCGGCAAGGGAGACATTGCGGCTGATTCAGCGCAATGCCGTCTACTACCGGCACCGATTACAAAAATAACAACGTATGCTTATATAGCATAAAAATCATTTACGAGGTTATTATAATACTATATCTTGTGGTTGTCAATATGGGACATTATTTTCCGAACAAATCGCTATGTGTTCCGGTGCGTGTTAGGGTCAATACCAGAACGTCATCTTCCAGACGGTATACGAGCAACCAATCTGGGAGAATATGGCACTCACGATGTCCAATCCAATTTCCAGTCAACGCGTGATCTTTGTTCTTGTCGGGAAGAACTTCACCCATTGCCAGCAGAGTAATTACATCTTCCAGCAAATCCATTTTGAAGCCGCGCTTCATTGCGAGCTTGAAATCTTTCTTAAACTGCGTCGTGAACTTGACAACGTATTTTGTCTCGCTCATGCTTTCAAGTCTGCAAATAACTCATCCGTATTGGTATATCCTTTTACAGAAGGGTCTTTTGCAATCCTTTCTGCCTCCAGCATGGCGGCAATCGTTTCCTTATTGGGCTGGTTCAGCGAAATTTCAAAAGGAATGCCACCGTCCCGGAGAGACTGGCGGACAAAGATATTGAACGCCGTGGACAGATTCATTCCAAGTTCTCCAAATAGGGCATCGGCCTGCGCTTTCAAATCCGAATCCATGCGAATACTGATATTAGTAGTAGCCATAAGTCTCAACTCCTTTTACTTTTCTGATTACAGTATATGCCGCTTGCACGATAAATGCAATACTTTGCACGAATAATTAGCATAAATTTAATCTATGCATGGAAATTTGAGAATAGAGCGTTTTTGCAATGAAATCGGCTTTGGAGTATAATTAAATGAAAATAGTGCACATCCACAGGCAAACGGTCTACAAAGAATGAGGAAATGATGCCAAGTGATTCACGCTTATGACAAAATCTATCTTTCCGTTGCGCAGAAGTGTTTAGCACATATGCTTGACTATATGGTCAACGGCCTAAAATATCCGCTGGAAAAGGCGTGGGAATATTTTTGGGTGAGCGGACTATCTCGACATTTTGAGGCGGGTGATAGCTCCATTTTGGCAGGTACTTCCGGTGTGGAGCTTGCCCGCAAGCTACTGGAACAGGCAGGGGAGCCGACACCCACACGCAAGGCAACCTATGCGTATGACCGCAGCCCCGAATACTGGACAGGCTGGGCTATTGCGTATTACCAGTGGGATACTGGGCTTCGATTCTCTGAAATCGAGCAGGCTGTGCCGATTTCCGAGGTGCGGATGTTGTATACGCCCTACCACGAAATGGATGTTCGCCAGTTTGCAGATAAGATGAATGAACTGTACCGTGCAGCAAAGCCGGAAACAAACCTAAAGAGCCTGCGCACACTGGCCGAAATGAGCCAGTCGGAGCTGGCACGACAGGCAGAAATCCCTGTGCGCACCATCCAGCAATATGAGCAACGCCAGAAAGACATTAACAAGGCGCAAGGGGAAACCTTGCTGCGCTTGGCACGTGTCCTGCATTGCAGTATAGATGATCTGATGGAAAAAGTCCCACAGCAATAATATGAATAGAAGCGGAAGAGTCTCTCTAAAACAGCGAGAATCTTCCGCTTTCATTTTGGTAGTTATCGTATCAGTAAGTATATATTATGCGCCATTCGCACGAATAACTAGCGTAAATTTAAGCGCGGAATATTCCGACGAGATTCTTTGTGAGCTCCAATAGTGCCAGGCACTATCTGCTACTGCGGGCAAAGATTAACTATAATCACTTTCAAAAATGGAAAAAATCTATGGCTTTGAAAGCGGTCGCTTGCAAATGCTATGTGTAACTATTATAATAGAAGCAGCAAGATGATTTCAAAACTTAAACATTTTTCATTTTTTGAAAGCGGTACACTATGAAAATTATTCCAAGAGACAAATATTTACAGCGAATCATCGAATTGAACGGCACCCCGGACATCAAAATTATCACCGGAATACGCCGATCCGGTAAGTCCAAATTGATGCAGGCCTATATTGAATACCTGAAAAGTCATGTCGATAACTGCAATATCATTTATATCGACTTTATGGACTTGGCCTTTGAAGAAATCAAGGAGTACCATGCACTGCACGCCTATGTGGAAGCACGGTATCAGGCAAATAAGACGAACTATCTTTTCGTGGACGAAGTGCAGATGTGCCCGCAATTTGAGTTGGCTATCAACAGTCTCTACGCCAAGGAAAAATATGATATCTACCTGACCGGTTCCAATGCTTTTTTGCTAAGTGCGGATTTGGCTACACTTTTTACAGGGCGCTATATTGAAATCCATGTTTTCCCATTCAGCTTTTCGGAGTACTGCCGATATTACGAAGAAACAAAGGATATAGACCAACTGTTTGAGGATTACACCATAAAGGGCGGTCTGGCCGGCTCCTATGCGTACAAAACGGAGAAAGACAGAATCAATTACATCAAGGAAGTTTACGAAACAATCGTTACAAGGGACCTCGTGCAGAAATACGCACTGCCGGACACCTTAGTGCTGCAGCGGCTGAGTGAGTTCCTTATGGACAACGTCAGCAACCTTACTTCACCCAACAAGGTCAGCCAGCTATTGACGGCCAATAACACGCAAACCAATCATGTAACAGTTGGAAAGTATATCAAATATTTGTGTAATGCCTTTGTTTTTTACGACGTTAAGCGCTATGACATCCGGGGCAGAAAATATCTGGAAAGCTCGGAAAAGTTTTACCTGTGTGACACAGGTATCCGTTATGCTATTCTGGGAAGCCGAAATATGGATTACGGCAGGATGTATGAAAACATGGTCTGCATTGAACTTTTGCGCCGTGGGTACGATGTGTATGTCGGAAAGCTGTACCAGAAGGAAATCGACTTCGTTGTACAAAAGGGTGACGAAAAAATCTATATTCAGGTAAGCGACAATATTACAGCGTCGGACACCTTCGAGCGCGAATGCCGTCCTCTTTTGCAAATCCGGGATGCATACCCCAAAATGATTCTTGCCAGAACCAGACACCCCAAATATAGCTACGAGGGAATCGACATTTACGATGTTGCCGATTGGTTATTGCAGGAATGACCTCTATACCACACATAGTATGGCACAGCCGATAGATTCGCCGGCTGTGCCTTTTGTGTGCCTAAACGATGAACATATTACTGTATATCAATGCGAATAAGGCGTTAGTAAGTATCAATCATAATCTGCTGCCGCAGATAAAGATTTGCTACCGCCGTGATGACCTCGCGGCTGCAACGGTACTTCCGCACAGCTTGGGCAAAGTTATCGCAGTTCAGGTCATTGTCATCGTACAGCTTGTCCAGGACATCGTAGCCGTCTTTCAGGCGGCAGATGTCCATCTCAATGCACTTGATGATTTCCGCGCAAGAGAGCGGTGTCTGTCGGGCAAGACGGATGATTTTTCTCTCGCAGGCGTTGCGGGCATCCACATGGAACAGGCGGCGGGTGATTTTCCAAGAGATTCCCTCCAAGAACGTCAATTTGAGGAACGACAGCACCCGCAGCGGCCAGGCCGCACCGATGGGGATGATGAATCGGCAGGAGAGCAAATCATATAGTGCATCGTACTCGGTGGCACCGGTGTCGGCCACAATGAGCCCGCGAACCAACAGGCGCTGCACGCAGTCCTGCCAGCTGCGGCGGATGGTGACGTTAGTATTGTTCGCCATTTTCTCGTAGTAGCTGCCGATTTCTTCTTCCCGCAGAATGCGCCAGTTGAGGATGGACCAGAGCATAAACTCCTGTGCATCGACTTCGTACTCTTTTTCGCAAACGATAATGACCGGGCGGGTGCCTTCTTCGGTGCAGCAGCGGATATAACGGCCATTGGCAGTGTAAAGCATTTTCATAAAGGTTCCTCCAAATTTCAATTTTCGTGTAGAGATGAGAGAAAAGATTCGTTGTTTCGCAGTTTGCGGACGGCACGGCTGATCCACGCCGAAACGTGGTTGGGCGGGACACTCATGCGGACGGCAACTGCGGTAAGCGGTATCCCGGACACCTGCAAGGCCAGTGCATGGACGCCCTTGCGGGTCACGCCGCTGTATTGAGATTCTGCGGCGGTGAGCAGCAGGGGAGTCTCGCACTTTGTATGACTTGAGATCGCGTTTTGAACTTCCAAGGCAGCAAGCACAGCAGGCTCCAAATCATCAAGCAAAACCGTGCGCTGATGCTGCCCCAAAACACTACGGCAGTAACTGACAAGCCCGTTCTGTACGACCCGCCGGGCATAGGATGCAAAGCTGCCACGCGCTGGGTCGAAGGTCAGTGTTGCATTGCAGAGCCAGACACAACCCTCTTGGTACAGATCTTCATAACCGAGGCCCACAACGCAGGAATCAGCCCGGACATCAAACCGTAGGACGCGCTCCACAATAGTCAGATTTTCTTCCACCAACCGCTGTTGGGCAGAGGTAAGGCGTTTTACGCATTTCATAGCCGTTACCTCGCAGTCGCATTCTCGCAGATGCGGATGATTTGCTCGCAACGGTAGTCGCCGCACTTGGCGATATGTACCTGATCTCCGGGCAGCCTCATCTGCGTTTGCAGCCAACGGTAGCTCTGGTCGCGGCTCATGCCAAGCTGCGTCTGTACGCTGTGCAAGGCATGGTGAGCAAGGATGCGTTTATGCCGCAAATCTCCGTTGGCAAGGGTGCCGAGTGGCTGCTTCGTGCGGCGGTCCGCTGTGACATAAGCATCACAGGCGGGCCAGCGTCGGCAGACGTACAGATACGTTCCTGCGGAAATATCGGACAGGCCATGAATCGCGCTTGCCGGGCGTAGCGTGGCAAGAGAGCCGCAGTAGGGGCAATGGATACGAGCTTGTTTCATAGAATTTCACCTCCAGTTTGACAAAATAGGCCGAAAAAACCTATTTGCCCTTATTACTGTCATCTCGAACGAAAAAATTAAAAAATTTCGGCCACTTTTTCAAATTTTACAATTTGTTCATATCTTCGCGGCGTCACGCCAGCATCGGACGGAATCCGCCACCGACAGATTTGCGTACATCCAGCATCGTCCTGCCGTTCAGCGTGACAGGCGCATTGAACAGCATCGTCAGAAGGTACTTTTTGAGATTTTTAACGTCTGTGTGCAGATTGCGCAGGCCATCAAGGACAAAACGGATATGCTCGCTTGTCAGCTGCAACAGCCGTTCCCGCACCAAGGCCATCGGGAACAGATTATTCCCCAACCGTAGTACAGGGCTACGAAGCTGGATCGTCTCCACGACCAGTTCGTAGATTTCCTGCATTACAGGGGCACTCTCCGGCTGATTGCGACAAAGCAGGTCCAGCTCAATGTTGTCGCGGACTTTTGTCCGCACGGCCTCTCCCTCGGATAAGATTAGATCAGTATTTTGTTTCTCTTTATTTTGTATTTCTTTATTTAATTGCATGGGATTTTCCAGTACAGCAGAATCCGATGCAAGGGGGTCCAGCATAGGCGGTACGGATTCAGCGCTGCCGCCGGAGCCGGACGAGGGCGTTTGCGGATACTCATAGACATAGTAATCGCAGCCACGCAGACAGCCGCGCTCATCACGGACGCGGGTACGCACCACATACCCGGCATCCTCCAGCTCCCAAATCGCTGTGCGGATAGCGTCCACGCTCTCCTTATTGATGGCGGCCAGACCTTTGAGGGTATAATCCCAGTCGTCCGGCAGGGAAAGCATCTGCGACAGAAGACCCTTGGCTTTCAAAGACAAATTTTTATTGCGAAGATGATGATTGCTCATAACGGTATAGTCCTTAATGCGCTCTACGCGAAAAACAGCCATTTTACGAATCCTTTCATGTAAAAGATGGGCAGCCCCGGCGGCTGTCCACGGTTCAGCGGTTACAGATTCTGACGGATAATGCGGGTGATGATGCCCACCGCAATGCTGCGCTCCTCGTCAAGCTTCGTCACCACAAAGCTAACATCGTCCTTTTTGCCGGGCGTGCGGCGGTCGTAGCAGGAGTGAGCCACAGCGTTCACCCCGTTGGAAAGTCGCACATAGACGATGCCCTTATGTACATCGGTGACGCGGCCGGCGTATTTGCTCTGTACGCGGCAGCGTTTCAGTGCTTCACGGCTGGTGTTCTCGGTAACGCTCTTAATATCGGCATGGACGGACAATTCTTCCTGTGGGGTCTTGTTCACCTCGGTCATGCGGACAAGAATCTGGTCTCCTACAGCAAAGCGATCATGGGCATCACCGATCCAATCCCATGCCAGGTCTCGCGCCATGATGGAGCACTCCACGCCGAAAATCTCGACGCGTATGGACTTGTCGGCAACGGCAATGACGCGGGCCTGCACCACGCGCCCCTCCCGGACGCGGTACTCGCCATTGGCATCGGGGCTGAAATAGAAAAGCTGACGCTTGCGCATCATGGCTTCACGGCGGCTGGCGACCACACTGCGGCTCTTGGAGTCAATGCCGAGGATGACAAAATCAATTTCCGCGCCCAGCATATTGCCCAGCAGCTTCATCTGGCGGACAGCCATACTGTCGGTGCTACTGGTAGCGCTGGGGGCAACCATCATTTCTTTGAGCGGGATGACGATACGAAAACCGTTGTAATCCACAACCGCAATCGTCTTGCCGCTGTCGGTCTGCTCGATGCCGCCCAACGGCGCGGAAAGGATGCGCCGCGTGCGGTAAGCGTTATGGATCTCGTGCCACGCGGCGGCTTCGCGGGCGTCCTCGGTTTCAATTTCGTCTCCGCTTTCAATGGTCAGTACAGGGGCATCCGCTTTGCGTCTGCGGCGGGACGGGGGAGTCTCGGCGGGTTTTTCTTCTTCGGTAGGGGCGGGAATGGGCGTGTCCTCAAAACCAACAGGTTCGGGGATGGGCAGGTCGGGGGTAAAAATATCATTGTTCATTTCCATAAAGTATCTCCTTTTCAGTTTTAGGCTTTGTTATGATGGATTCTTTGTTGGCAGAAACAACCGATTTTGATTTGGAAGGACGACCACGGCGTTTGGGTGGTGCCTTGGGTGATGCTTTAGATGTTTTCGCCGGGGAAATTTCGAGCGTTTCGGGTAAGGCTTTCCGCCACTCCGGGACATGAGCGGACGCTTTGCATTCTCGTAGTTGCTTGTAGGCAGGATGCAGGGAGTAGTCCATCTTGTGGACTTTCAGAATCTTGTGGCCGCGCAATATCACCAGTGCTTCATCTACCGGTAGGCGCAGCACTTCATCCGGGGTTAGCACCGGGCGTTTGCCGACACCGCTGCTCTCACGGTACTGTGGCGTATAGTCGGAAATGCGCAGGGTGCTTAGTGCCTTGGATGTACTGGATACCGCCACACTGGCAATGCCGGTGCGCTGAGAGGCATACTCGGCGGTCAACTGGTCGGTGCAGCCAAGAAAAAGCTGTACATCGCAGTTGCCGAGAATTTCCTGCCACTGGTTCTGTGGGTAGCGGTTTTGCAGACCGGCAAGATTTTGGAACACGCAGGACATAGAAATATTGCGGGAGCGGATAACGCTGATGCGCCGGGATAATTCGGAAATCGTACCGCAGGCGGTCAGCTCCTCGCCCAGAACATGTACCGGCACAGGAAGCCGTCCACCGGGGCAGTTGGCATCGGCATAGCGGACGAGTTTGATAAAGGCGAAAGACAGAAACAGCGATGCAAGGAAATCAAAGGTGCTGTCCTGATCACTGGTGACGAGATAGTAGGCACAGGGCTGCTGCCCTGGCAGTTCAAGGCTGATTTCATCATACGCAGTGATTTTCTTGATGAGTTCCGACTGGAACACCTGCAAGCGGCTGCCCAGCCCGCTGATAACCCCGCTGCGCACCGAATCCGAAGCCCGCTGGTACAGGCTGTACGGCGCTTTGGCGGGGTGGGTCAGCGGCAGAACATCAAACAGGCTGTCCAACTGGCTTTCACTGCATTGGGTGATGAGGTTGTACACCTCGCCAATATTTCGCTGTTCCGGCGGGTAGGTAAGATCAACGTACAAGACCAGCGCTTTCAGCAAGTTCATCTCGCCGGAATCCCAGAAACGGTCGCTTTTCCCGGTGCCGTTGGTGTTCTTGATGATGACATCCACAAAAAGCTGCGCCATCAGTTCCTGCCCCTCAATTTCTTTCAGGCAGTTCCACGAATCTGAATTTTCGGGGCTGACAAGGTTGAATACCCGCACCGTGTAACCTAAATCTCGCATATATTCGCTGGAGTTTTCGTAGAGCTCTGATTTGGGGTCACAGATAATCAGCGACTCTCCGCGGGCGGCGCTTTGCAGGATGCGGTTCATGCAGAACGAGCGGGTTTTCATCGAGCCGCTGGCACCATAGACGGCAAGGTTGCCGTTCATACGTGTTTTCTCCGGGATGCAAAGAAACTTTCCGCCGAGCATCCCCAACACAGTGCCTGTATGCTTGGATAAGTCGGAAACCATATCCAGCACGGCGGGAACATCTCGCGGCTGCATCCAGCCGGACGTACCGTAAGTACCCTTTGCGGAAAAATCGAAATTGCGTTCGGAATCCGTCAAGGCATCTTGGCTGAACAACTTTTGATACAGGATAATCGCGGCGACTGCTGCTGCGCAGCCTGCCATACAGTAAAGGTTGTACGGAAACCACAAAACACCTTTGAGACAGGCCAGCGGTGACAAAGAGGGGAACGGAGGAGAAGTACCGCCCAGCATACCGCCGTTTTTCTGCCAGACGGCATAGTTGCCGATGAACTGCGTTACATAGCCGCAGGCATAGAGCAGCAGTGCGACTGCCAACAGAATCTGTAATCTTTTTGAGGGACGTTTCATGGTGAAGTCAGAAACCTCCTCTCGAACTCAGCAAAGTCGATGGTCTGCAACTCGACCCTGTTGCCGCAGAGTGGCTGCAGCGCGTTTGCCTGAAAATCAAAGCAGAGGATGGCCCCCTTCATTTGCAGTAATTCCAAGGCAGAGAAGAATCGGAACATACGCGGCAGATCCGGCAGATAACAGAACAAAATCGGCGTGCCTGCATCTGTGCGAGCATCGTTCTCGATGAAAGCATTACGGCAAGGCGGCTGAAGCTCTTGCAGCAGTATGGCGCTTAGTCGTCCGATGACATCCGAATGACAAAGCAGCCACAGCAGCGTCTCTCCGTGGTAGTCATTGGTGAGAAAGTAGAAATGTTCGTAGCCCTCGCCAAAAAGGAAGTGTTCTTTCTTGTAAGTCTTTGCATCTTCCAACAGAGTAGTCATCACCGCCCACTGATCGGACAGCAGAATGCCATCAGGCGTGTGACTTGCGCCAGTCTGCGTATAGCGGATATTTTGCAGCATGATTTTTCCCCGCTGTTCGATTTGCGTGTCAAAGGTCGGAACAGCCTCCATGCCGTTGAATACAGCAAATGTGTGGGATGCGGTCAGCAGCGAGCCTACCATGCGGGAACCGTGAATTTTTACCATTTCAAGGCCCAGTTCTTTCATCTCGCGGGAATCATAAAAAGTTGGAACATCAATGTGGAGAAGTTTGCTCACGTCAGGAGAAAATACAGGCGGCTTTTCATCGCGGTAAATCACCGTGCCTGCATTCATCATCGTGACGTAGGTTTGTGCGATACGATGCAGCCGCAGGCGGCGGGCAGGGGATGACTTGATGGAGTTGGTGTCGGTGCGGCCTGACAAGTAGAATTGAAACCGTTCTGGCGCGCGTTCCCGCAAAAGACGTTTGCCACGGATACCGAGCCGATAGCCGCGAAGATGATCTTTGGAGAAGATGCGCAGGAGCTTGTCGTGCGTTAGGCTCGTCACCACTTTTTTGCGGTAACTTTTGCTGGAGGTAAGGCGGTCAGCACACGCACAAGGCAACTCACCGCAGATGGCAGTGAGCGCCAAAAGTTCATAATAGAGGCTATCTTGCGCGGGCAAGACAGGGAAGGAAGAAGAAATAGAAATCACCTCGGAATTTAACCGTGCCTTCTTTGACTCCGGCGAAAGTCGCTGCCGATTGGGGTATAACTCGGCTCACAGCAATGCGAAAAAGTCCCTTCAAAGCACAGGTGTCTGATTTTTACGAATTTTTCGGAAAAAGTGGAGGTCGGTTTTCAGCCGATTTTGGGGTGCTCAGCCACGCCGAAAAGCAGTTTTTTGGCATCACGGTTATCACGGTAGAGGACGAATATCCAAACCGGGTCGTCTGGAAAGAATCACACAGCGCCCCGGTATCGTCTGTCAGGCAGAACGTGGCAATGACATCTATAACTGCCTTGAGTTCCAGGTTGTCATAATCCCGCACCGCTTTGATTGGCAGGTTGTGGTCATAGATATGTTCCACACAAATCACGCAGTCGGAGAAGTGGGGAAGTGGCCCGCTTTGAATCAGCGCCGCCTGTAGCGGCAGCAAAAGGAATTTACAGCCGTCCCGCTTCTTTTTATCCGGCAGCAGCGCAGGGAGCAACACACGCAAGTAATTGGTGTCCGCCCACACGCGGATGCCCTGCACCTCGGCTGCCTTGGGGTAGTAATAAATCGGCGGCTCGTTAGACACGGAAAAGAACATATTGCGCAGATGCGCCGTGCTTTTCTCGCTGAGGAGTGCCGCACTCTCAGCAGTTTTGGCAAACTGCATCGGGTTGGGCACAGGCAGCAGATGCTCCATCTCGTACAGCTTTTTGTGGATATCGATGAGCCCGCGCTGCTCCAAACGGATGCGGTTCAAAAGTGCGTCAGGATTCAAGCGCGGCCTCCTTTTTGTAGTAGCTGACGGTACCGTCTTCGGCCACCGTGCAGAACCCGGCCACCTGCGGAATGTGCAGCAGCTCGATCTGGGCAGCATCATCGACCACCACAATGCGCTTGCCAGCATCTTTCTGCGGCTGGCGCAGTAGTTGGCAAATCATAGTCTCTTTGCCCTGCGGGATAGGCACGATTTCATACAGTTCCCCGTTTGCAAAACAGAGGATCGATGCCGGAAATTCTCCAACAGTGTGATATTCCACTTGATCTATAAAATCGAGTAGAACCCAGACGCAGCGGGATAAGTCTTTATCTGCGCCGTTTTGTGCTTCTTGATTTGCGTAGTAGCGACCATTCTCGGCGCAGAAGATGCGCCCTTCTTTCAGCATATGGGCAAGCAAAGTTTTTGCCGTCGCTTCTTTTTTGGGAAAGAAGCGACAAAGCTGCTCTTCGGTCAGACCGGGATACAGCGAAATGTTATGCAGCATTTCAGCGGCTTCCCGCTGATAGATCGCTGCGCGGTTTTTCAATACAATCACCATCCTTATTGCGCATTAAGGACGCATAAAGACGTATTAAGCCTTGTCGGAAGCAAAGACAACGGCGGTTAATATGCACCCATTACGTCCTTTTGCGTATTTGATTTTTTATTGCGTAATCATTGCGTCAGGGCGGACGTATTACGGTCATCTGCAAAACCTCCCAAATCAGAAATTGCCCAAAACAAAAAGAGCCGTGCCTGAAAAAAGTCAGGTACGACTCTGGGGGAAAATGTCCAACCTTTTTGGCTGAACCCTATTTTGAACATACTAATTGTAACATACGGGATTATACACGTATATACAATCACTGTGCGGATGTTGCGCAGATGTAATGCAAGTTTTCAAATTTATATATGGAAACTTCACGATTTGTTCTTTTACTGACGGATTGCTCATGTTATAATACTGTATAATACATATCGTTAGTCGGCCGAGAATAGGCGTTCATAAAGGTATAGTAAGAGCACTTATTAAGGTCAGCAAAGAACATGTGGGGATATAGCAAGCTGGATTATACTCTGTTGTGATGTTGACTATGCGGGTATAACGGGGTATAATTCTACATAGAATAGTAACTCACAGGAGGTGTGATATGGAAGTATTTGAAATGCAGGCCCGTGCGGCAGAGTTGGAACGGCAGATTTCAAGTCTGCCCGCTGGCTCTATTACCAAGAAAACCGTCAAGGGTAAGGAATACTTCTACCACCGTTGGACGGAAGATAAGAAGCGGCGGGAAAAGTATATTCCTGCGGAAGAATTAGAGGACTTCCGTGCCCGGATTGAGCAGCGGAAAGCACTGGAGCAGGAATTGAAAGCCCTGCAAAAGAAACTGCCAAAACCAAAGCCTGTGGACACTTCCGCTTTTACCACAAACGTCCGCATAGGCGAAATGCTGCGCTCTTTTGCGGCACCCACCCGCAATTATCGCAAGCGCGAGTGCTTCCGGCAGCTGCATGACTTTGTCTACGGCGAACCGCAGGACAAAGTGTTTATTCTCTATGGTCTGCGCAGGACGGGCAAGACCACTATGATCCGCCAGATTTTTGCAGAGATGAGCGATGCAGAACTGGCTAAAGCGGCGTTCGTTCAAATCACGGCAAGAGATACGCTGGCAGAAGTGAACCATGACCTCAAGTTGTTGGAAATGCAGGGATTCCGCTATGTGTTCCTTGATGAAGTAACGCTGATGGAGGATTTCATCGAAGGCGCGGCGCTGTTCTCGGACGTGTTCGCGGCCTGCGGCATGAAAATCGTACTCTCCGGAACGGACTCGCTGGGCTTTCTCTTCACCGAGGACGAGCAACTTTACGACCGCTGTATCCTGCTGCACACAACCTTTATTCCCTATCACGAGTTTGAGTCGGTTCTCGGTATTCACGGCATCGATGAGTACATCCGTTACGGCGGCACGATGAGTCTTGGTGGCGTTCACTACAATGAAACGTCTACCTTTGCCAGCAAGAAAAGTGCCGACGAATATGTAGACACGGCCATCGCCCGCAATATTCAACATTCCCTGCGCTGCTATCAGTATGAAGGGCATTTCCGCCATCTGCGGGATTTGTATGACAAAAATGAACTAACCAGCGCTATCAACCGTGTGGTGGAGGACATCAACCACCGCTTTACGCTGGAAGTGCTGACGCAGGATTGGAGGTCGCACGACCTTGGCATCTCCGCCAGCAATCTGCGCCGTGACCGTGCAAATCCCACAGATATTCTCGACCACGTTGACATTGTGGCCGTTACCGACAGCCTGCGGAAGCTGCTGGAAATCCGCAACAGGGCAGAACAGTCGGTAGAACTGGATGACGTTCACGCGGCGGAAATCAAGGAATATCTGGATTTGCTGGATTTGACGCGGGAAATCGATGTGCTGCATCTGCCGGATGTCAGCACAAAGTCCAGCCGCACGGTGATTGCACAGCCCGGTCTGCGCTACGCACAGGCGGATGCACTGATCCGTAGCCTGCTGTTGGACGAGACGTTCAGCGCACTGTCTCTGGCGGAACGTACCGCAGTGCAGGAGCGTATCCTGAACGAAATCAAGGGGCGGATGCTGGAGGATATTGTTCTGCTGGAAACTAAGCTGGCAAATCCCAAGAAGCAGGTGTTTGTCCTGCAATTCCCTGTGGGTGAATTTGATATGGTGGTATTTGACCCGGAGGCGGGCTGTTGCCGGATTTTTGAAATCAAGCACAGCGAGGAAGCTGTTCCGCAGCAGTATCGCCATCTGGTGGACGAGAAGAAATGCGCCCAGACAGAGCACCGCTATGGCCCAATCACCGGAAAATTTGTCCTCTACCGTGGGAAAAGCCAAGTGGTAGATGGGATTCAGTATCAAAATGTAGAAGAATACTTGCGCACCCTTGTGTGACAGGGATTCGCTATCGTAAGGAGGGCTGACAATGGCAAAAAATAAGGACTGTATTGCGGTGTATTCCCGAAAGTCAAAGTTTACCGGCAAGGGCGAGAGCATCGGCAACCAAGTCGAACTGAGCCGAGAATATATCCGCACCCATTATGGGGACGCCTACGCGGAGTCGATGGTCGTCTATGAAGACGAAGGCTTTTCCGGCGGCAACCTGAACCGCCCGGACTTCAAGCGGATGATGAAGGCAGCCCATGAGCACAAATTCAAGGCAATCGTCGTGTACCGCCTTGACCGTATCAGCCGCAATGTCAGCGACTTCTCTACCTTGATTGAGGAACTGAGCCGGCTGGACATTGCCTTTGTCTCCATCCGGGAGCAGTTCGACACCGGCACGCCGATGGGCCGCGCCATGATGTACATTGCTTCGGTTTTCTCGCAGCTGGAGCGTGAGACGATTGCCGAGCGCATCCGCGACAATATGCATGAACTGGCAAAGACCGGCCGCTGGCTGGGAGGAACGACCCCGACAGGGTACGCATCGGAGAGTGTCAAGCACATAACGGTGGACGGCAAATCGAAAAAAGCCTGCAAGCTGAAGTTGGTCCCGGAAGAAGCAGATACGATTCGGCTGATCTACAAGATTTTCCAAGAATCGGATTCACTAACGTACACGGAAGCAGAACTGATGAAGCGCGGTATCAAAACCAAAAACGGCAAGTATCACACGCGCTTCTCCATCAAGTCGATTCTGCAAAACCCTGTGTATGTCATAGCCGATGACGAAGTGTACAGCTACCTTGTAAATAAGGATGCAGACCTTTTCTCGGACAAAGCGGCCTTTGACGGTGTACATGGGCTGATGGTCTACAACCGTACCGATCAGGAAAAAGGACGCGCCACAAGGTATCTATCGCCGGAAGAATGGATCGTATCGGTGGGAGAGCATCCCGGCATCATTCCCGGCAGGGAGTGGATACGGATACAGGAATCCTTGCAGCGCAATAAGTCGAAAGCCTACCGCAAGCCGCGCGGCAATGAAGCGCTGCTGACGGGGCTTCTGTTCTGCCGTTGCGGCAGCCGAATGTACCCGAAGCTAAGCAAGCGCAAGACGGCAGACGGAAAACGGATTTACACCTACGTTTGCAAAATGAAGGACCGCAGTAAGCATAAGCTGTGTAATGAACGGAACGCCAACGGCAATACGCTGGACTTGGCAATCATTGAGCAAATCAAAATGATGGAGGACAATCAGGGCGCGTTCATTGCGCAGTTGGAGCAAAGCCGAAAATTCTACACAGGCAACCGCACCGACTATGAGGACCGCCTTGCAGCTGCCCGCCGCGATAAGGCCGAGGCCGAGAAGAAGGTAGAGGCGCTGGTGGACTCCCTCGCGGCTGTGGATGACAGTACGGCGAAGGGGCTTGTCATCAAGCGAATCGAGAAGCTGAGTCAGGAGTGTCGGAACATTGATTCCCGGATTCAGGAATTGGAGGGCCTGACAGAGCAGTACCACCTCAGTGACATTGAGTTTGATGTGTTCCGGCAGCTGCTGACGATGTTCAAATCCGGCATTGATACCATGACTGTGGAAGAAAAACGCACGGCGATCCGCACCCTTGTCCGCAAGGTGGTCTGGGATGGCACGAACGCCCATGTGGTGCTGTTCGGCGTGCCGGACGAGGAAATCGAGTACCCGGACCTCCCGACGGTAAGCGGCGGCAGCGATGATGAGGATGACACGGACGATTTGGAGCCGTTTGCCGATGTGGATTACGAGGACGAGGAGGATGACTCCTTGGGAAAAACGCAGCCCCTCAGCGCCGCAAAAGCGCGTTGGGGGGAGAATAGCGAATGAGCTCCGCATGGATCTGCGGCGGGGGCGGCGGACGGGAGTGACGCTGTCGCTGCAGGAGCCGCTCGAGGCGGATGGGCAGCTGACGCTGGCGGATACCCTGCCCGATGAAGCCGACATGGAGGCCGGCTGCGAGAGCCGCGCCGACGCTGCCCGGCTGCGCGCGCTGGTGGACGCTCTGCCCGCCCGGGAACGCGCTATTATGCGGCAGCGGTATGGATTTGACGGTGCGCCCAAGACCCAGCAGCAGACGGCGCAGGCGCTGCACATCAGCCGGAGTTATGTTTCGCGGCTGGAAAAGCGCGCGCTCGAGTACCTGCGCGGCCGCTGGCCGGCGGAATGACAGGAACGGCGCAAAGAGGATGTAATCAACGAAAAAATGATGGGGGGGGTACACGAAATACCATTTGCGGCAAAAGTGTGGCATGATGCGGCAGAACGTGCCACATATATGCCACACATTTGTAAACTGTCGAATCTATGACATAAATCGGGAAATACACGAAGCTGCCCGCTAAATGTGCCAGATTGGTAAACTGTTATGAAATAACCAGAAAAACTTGAAAAAATTTTCGGAAACTCATTGACATTTCGCTGACAAGCGGATACTATAGGAGTGTAGACAATTTTTAAAGCGAGGTATACCAACGTGCATCTGACAAAAAGCGAACAACAGATCATGGAAATTTTTTGGCAGGCGGATCACGCGATGGCACAGACGGAAGTCGTGAAAACCTGTGTTGACCGTAAATGGAAGGAACGCTCGATTTTTTCGATGCTGAACAGCCTGATGGAGAAGGGTGTTCTGCGGGAGGTTGGCTTCGTGCGCAGCGGTAAGACCTATGCCCGCACGTTTGAGCCTGCCATGTCCCACGCTGAGTACCTGGCCTCGGTCATTGCAGAGCAGCTGCCCGCAAAGCAGCTGCCCGAGCTGATCGCGGCCTTGATGCAGAAGGTGGAAACGACCCCTGCCATCCAGAAGGAAATGCGTGCTGCCCTGCGTGAAAACGCACAGTAATCAATGATTTGTTCAAAAAAGCACCGCCGACCCGTGACCCGGATCGGCGGTGTTCTTTATTAGGAAGGATGGCTCTGCCGGGGCGAACTTTTCGTTCGCCCGCTGGCCGTATGCGGCAGGGGCAAGGTGCCCGGGCGGATATGGAATCCGCCCCTACGCTGTAGGGGACGATGCCTGCATCGGTTCGGAGGGTCTGCGGCTGCCGCGTGTGCCCGGCGGGCAAACACAGCGCCCCCAGCCGCCTTAAAAAGCGGGCAAATTACCCCAGGATGCCGCTGTTTTTGATCGCCTGTACGGCCTCGCCGATCTTCTCAACGGGCATCGTCAGGGCAAAACGGACGTAGCCCTCGCCGCTCGGGCCAAAGCTCGAGCCGGGGGTGCAGATGACGCCGGCCTTGTCGATCAGGGCCAGGCAGAAGTCCATGCTCGTCTTGTACCCGGCGGGCACCGGGGCCCAGACAAACATGCTGCCGTGGCTGTCGGGCACATTCCAGCCGATGCCGCGCAGACCGCCGCACAGGGCGTCGCGGCGGCGCTGGTACTCGCCGCACTGGCGCTGCACGCCGTCCAGCGGGCCGGTCAGGGCAGCAATGGCGACCTTCTGAATGGGCAGGAACATACCGAAATCGATCTGGGTGCGCAGCTTTTTGCAGGCGGCGATGACATCGCGCCGCCCCACCAAAAAGCTGATGCGCGCGCCCGTGACGTTGAAGCTCTTGCTCAAAGAGAAGAACTCCACCGCGCATTCCTCGGCACCCGGCGTGTTGAAGATGCTGCCGCCGTGGGCACCGTCAAAGATAATATCGCTGTAGGCGTTGTCATGTACCAACAGAATGTCGTATTTACGGCAGAAATTGACGATTTCGGCGTAGAGCTCCGGCGTGCCGATGCTGCCTACGGGGTTGGCGGGAAGGCTGACCAGCATGAGCTTGGCCCTGCGGGCCACGTCCTCCGGGATGGAGGTGACGTCGGGCAGAAAGTGGTTCTCCTTCGTCAGCTTGTAGTACCACGGCTCGGCACCGCCCAGCTTGGAGCCGGTCATAAAGACGGGGTAGCAGGGGTCGGGCAGCAGCACCAGATCGCCGTCGTTGCAGAGCGCCAGGCCCAGATGGCCGATGCCGTCCTGGCTGCCGGAGAAGCTCATGACCTCGTCGGGGGTGATGGTGTCCACGTTAAAGCGGCGCTTGTAGTAGCCGCAGACAGCCTCCAGCATCTCGGGCAGGTCGCGCAGGCTGTACTTCCAGTTTTCGTTGTCCTGTGCGGCGTCGATGAGCGCCTCCTTCAGGTAGTTTGCCGGCGCAAAATCCGGCGTGCCGACGCTTAAATTGTAAAGATGACGGCCCTCGGCCTCCAACGCGACCTTTTTGTCGTTGAGCGCCGCGAAAATCTCCGGCCCGAACAGGTCCAGACGACGAGAAAACTCCATATCCCAAAACCTCGCTTATTGATGTAGCTTTATACAAAAAACGCACATTTTCTTGTATAAACATCCCCATTATACGCCGCCGCGCCAGCGCTTGCAAGGGGGTTATAAAAGAGGTATAATAAAAATTAAATTTGAATGTACGGATACTTGCCTCCCTCTGCGAGACAGACTCCCCCGGGACGGGGGAGGTGGCGCGCAGCGCCAGAAGGGGAGCGGTGGCCCCGCAGGGCCGGAGGGAGAGAACTGTGCCATTGCCCGAAATATTTCGGGCTGCCGCAAACTTCTCTCCCCCAGCCGCTGCGGCGGCAGCCCCCTCGCAGAGGGGGCCAAGAGGGGTATCCCGCGAACAATCGCAAGAAACAGGAGAATAACATTCATGGACAAACGCAATAGAACCGCTCTGGCTTACCTGCTTGTCGGTGTGGCGGCGGCGGGGCGCGCCCTGCTGGCCGTGCCGGAAAATGCCGCTATACAGGAGGTCTCGCTCACCGTGCTGGCCCTTGTGGGCTATCTGCTGCTGGCCTCCAAAACCAGGCTGCCTACCGTGTTCGGCGCGGCGGGGGTTGTGCTGGAGCTGATCCTCTGCGGCAGCCAGACCGGCGGGGCGTGGGCACGGCTGGCCCCGGCGCTGCGCGCGGCAGACCTGTGGCTGTTCTGGGGCGCGGCGCTCGTGCTGGTGCGGCTGGCAGGGCGGCAGCAAAGCAAAATGCCGTACATTGCCGCCGTGCCGCTGGCCGTCTACACCGTCACGCACTTTATCCCGTCGCTGACCTCCGTCGCCGCCGTCAGCTTTGTGGTGTTCAGCGTCGTCATGCTCTGGTTTGCGGCCATTATGATCCGCGCCTACAACGACGCGCGCATAAAAAAATAAGGCGATTTTGCGCAAATCTGTTCCGCGATAAAGTGACAAATACCGCAAACTGTGTTATACTAAATACGATTATAAAAATCCAGCCGGAAGGAAGGCTTTTACTATGATCCCTTTTAACGTACCGCCCTGCGTGGGCGACGAGCTCGACTACGTCAAGCAGGCCATCGACTCTCATAAAATCTGCGGCGACGGCGCCTTTACCAAGCAGTGCAACGCCTGGTTGGAGGAGCGCTTCCACGCCCAGAAGGTCCTGCTGACCACCAGCGGCACTACGGCGCTGGACATGGCCATGCTGCTGTGCGATATTTACCCCGGTGACGAGGTCATTCTGCCCAGCTTCACCTTCTCCAGCACCGCCACCGCCGCTGTGCTGGCCGGGGCGAAGCTCGTCTTTGTGGACATCCGCCCTGATACGATGAACATCGACGAGACGAAGATCGAGCAGGCCATCACCGATAAGACGCGGGTCATCATCGCCATGCACTACGCCGGTGTCGCCTGTGAGATGGACACCATCATGGACATTGCCCGCCGCCATGACCTCAAGGTCGTTGAGGACGCGGCGCAGGGCGTTATGAGCAGCTACAAGGGCAAGGCACTGGGCACCATCGGTGATTTCGGCTGCTACTCCTTCCACGAGACAAAGAACTACTCGATGGGCGAGGGCGGCGCACTCGTCATCAACAATCCCGCGTACAATGAGCGCGCGGAGATCCTGCGCGAGAAGGGCACGAACCGCGCCAAGTTCTTCCGCGGTCAGGTGGACAAGTACACATGGGTCGATTTTG
>OLPO01000505.1_pt1 | contig 31578 bp, 51 predicted proteins | sample 1672831 | NCBI WGS metagenome assembly OLPO01 (sample SAMEA3136728, study PRJEB25190) | human gut metagenome
CGGCTGGCTAGCCGACGAGGAAGCCGGGGCGGGGGCGAACCCACGGATTCGTCGCCGAATAGTAGTAGGCATAGCCGTTGTCGCGGACGCAGCACACGTTGGACGAGGAGCCACCCACGACGGAACGCAGCCACCAACTGTACCGAGTTCCGTTCAAGCGGTGCGCGGTATCGCGGAACAGGTCGAACTGGCAGTCGAAGCCCACGCTGTAGCCCTTGGTGCCCCACACTGGGCAGCCGTACACCTCCATCTCGGAGGGCGACCACACCTTGCCGATGTCCTGCCAGCTCCAGCTGTTGGAGTCGCTGAGCGCGCCGCTCGCGCTGTAACGCTCCTCAAGCAGCACGCGCTGGGTGAGCAGGTACTTGGTCAGCCCCTCGGGCAGGCACGCCTCGAACAGCTTCTCCCACGCCTTGAGGTTGCTGTTCAGGTACGGGTTCTTCACGTCTGCGGTGCCCTGGTTGGTGTTCGCAGTGTTCCACATCAGGTAGCTGTCGTTGGCCACGCCGGTGACGGTCTTGGCCACGGCGACGGGCGCGGACGCGATGAACGCGATGTGGTGGCCCTTGGCGCTGTCGCCGCACTGGTAGTACGGGTCGAAGTGCGCAAGCAGGAAGCGCACGGACTGCTGGGCCGCCACATTTGACGCGCTCACGAGCGGCACGTCGATGTAGTCGCCCACGCGCATGCCGCTGAAGTTCGCGGCCTGCGCGCGCTTGTGCAGCGCGTCGTAGATGGTGGCGGAGCCTGAGACCTCGCCCGCGAGAAGCGTTGCGAGCGACTGGCCCGGGTACTTGCCGATCAGGCCCTGTCGGTTGTACTCGGCGTTGTTGAGCGCCGTGGTGGCGTTGGTGCGGGCGGTGTCGTCTATCATCTCGTAGTTGGTGCCGCCCACTGTGAGGATCTTAGCTTGAGCCATTTCGTTTCCTTCTTAAATCAATGTGATGGTATTGCCGCTTGCGGAGCATGTTGAGCCGAACGTTACGGTCACCCCGCTCGCCGATGCCTTTGAAGCCGGGCAGTAGACTGTTCCGCCCATGTATATGAACTGACCTGTCGAGTTCGCCAAAAGCGTTGCGAGCTTCGCGTTCTGGGCACGCAGCTCCGCGACGTCCGAGCTTCCTGCGCTGCCTTGCGCCACGGAGTTGGCGATCTGCAACGCCTGGTTCGCCGCTGCGTCCGCACGCGAAGCCGCGCCGTTCGCCGCAGAGGTCGCGTTGCTCGATGCTTGTTGGTCGGCGATATGCTCGTCATGGCGCTGGCTTTCGGCCTTTTTGCGTTCGATCTCGGCGTTCGATCGGCTCGTCTCGTTGTTCCGGCGCGTGGTTTCGGCATTCTTTCGCGCAGTTTCGTTGTCTTGACGTGTTGTCTCGGCGTTCTTGCGCGACGTCTCGTTGTTCTTGCGGGTTGTCTCGTTGTTGCCGCGCTCGGTCTCAGCCGTTTTCCGAGCGTTCTCGTTGGACACGCGCGTCTTCTCTGCCGCTTCGGCGCTTTCAGTCGCGGTGTTGCAGTTCACCGCTGCCGTCTTGGCCTCTTCGGCGGCCTCCATCGATAGCGTCGACTCGATGCGGAAGATCGAGCCGTCGGTGGTTCTGGCGCGGTCGATGTTACCCGCATCGTTGAGCAGCAGCGCCGCGCCTTTGTTGGTATCTGCCATCGCACCTCCTTTACTTAGCTAGCACGCCGATCACGATGGCGTGCGGGCCGATTGCCTGGATGATGCATCGGTCGCCTGCCTTGGCTCCCGAGCATGAGGTGGTGTACGGGAGCTTCAGGGATGCCCCCTTCACCGATACGGCCATGGTGGCTCCGGATACGGAATTCACCGTTCCGTAGCACGCCTGCTGGCCGGGAGGGTCGTTGGCGGTCGCATCGGCCATCGCGGCGCCGTATCGGCGCATGGCCGACATGAGTTCATCGCTCATACCTCTTCACCTCCATCTCGATTGGGCATCCTCCCACGAGCGTGAGAGTCGCAGTCCTCACCGCGAACTTGCCGCTGATGCCGGCGCTTGCCCAATCGACCATCACGGCATCGCCGCACGCGATAGGCGCGTACGTCCGCTTGACCGTGACTCTACGGATAGCGCTCTGCTGTGTTCGCAGCATCTCGTTAGCCTTGGCATCGGCGTTCCTCTGTCTCTCGGCATCGGTAGACCCCTCGGGCAGGTCGCTGTAGCTGTACGTGGCCGTCTTGCGCCAACCGCGCGAAACCGTGGAGTAAGGGCTGCTCGGGTCTGAGTCGATGGCCGTGCCACGGTAGAAGGCGTCCTGCGTTTCGTAGTCGCAGTGCACCACGTTGGCGACGCCCGAGCGGTCAAGCTCGTCGACTACCTCGTTGATGAAGCGTGCGCCAGAGCCCTCTCGAAGGGTCATGGAAACGGGCCTGTCCTGCGGCTCCCTATATCTGCGAAGTACGGGCCTTCCGTAGGCGTCCTCGTCGACGGCGCGGAAGCCCGCCACGTCGAGCAGCGCGTTGCACGCCGCCAGGCGCTTCGACAGCCTCATGTCGCCCGAATCGATTCCGAGCGTCCAATCCTGCGCTAGCTTGTAGTCGGAGCCTTCGGCGATCACGTCAGCGAAGCCAGCCGCCTTGAGCAACTTTACGACGTAGGGGACAACCACGGTTCCAGCCGCCACCGTGAATGGGGCATCGAATTCGTCCTCCGCAACCTCCGACAGCCTGCCCGACAGGACTGCCGTGCCGGTTGAGTTGACGCCGCGTCTGGTCCTTTTCGGCGCTGAGACAACGAAAGTCCCCAGCGCCTCACTGACTGACGCGCCACCGAAGTCGGCATCGAGGTACACCCGCAGCAGATCTGCCCCGATATCGAGCGCCCCGGAGTAATCGACCTGCCCTGTGGTGTAGTCCTTGTCCTGGTTGCGCTCAATGCACCCGCCGTTCTTTATGTTCGTGATTCTCTCGACCTCGTTGCCGCTTGCGCGGTCTACGCGCATGAAGCGGAACGAGGTGAGGAACGGTTTTCCCCAATCAGCCATTTATCGGCTCCTCGAAGACGTTGTGCGTGACGTTGGCCGAACCCTTCCAGATGCCTGCACCCTTCACAGACATATCGAAGTCCATGGTGCCGTATGCGCGTTCGCCCGCATGTCCGCGCCACCACCCCCTCCACTGCTCGTCCATAATCCGTATGTACCTGTCGTGGCCGTCGCGCTTCATCTCCCATGAGAGCGAGGTCTTTTTGTTCAGCTCGTCGAGCATGTACGAAATGGGCAGGTCGCCGTTCTCGCCGCCATCGGCGAAGTGGTATGTCTCTACGGATCGCTGAGAGCTTGTCGAGTAGTCGCCGTTGTAGTCGAGCACAAGCACGGTCGATGCATCCTGGCCGAAGTTAAGCGCCATCCCGTGCGCGAACACGTTGGCATCGGTCACGGTCTGCGACGAGGTGCCGTTGTCGGCGTACCCGGTGACCTTGTACTCGTAGTCGGTGTTTAGCGGCGGCACGCGGTCGATCGTCTCTTGGGAGTCAAGCACGCCGGATGCTATGACGGCATCGCCGCCGTACGCCACGCGCTCCACCGTGAAGGCGGAGCAGCGGGAGGCGTTGCCGAGCACCAGCGCGTCACCATCGACTGTGATCGTGCCTAGCATGGAAAGCTCATTGCTCACCTCGTCGACCGTCATGGGGCCTACGAGCGTGGTCTGCTCGATCTCGTATGACGAGAGGCCGTTGCGCACCTTCACGTGACACGCCAGCGCGTCGTCGTACGACAGCGACACGTCTGGGATGGCCGGTTCCGCCCAGTGCGTCTTGAAGCGGCGCATGGCCGTCTTGGACAGGCCGGAGCCGCCCTTGACCGTGAGCATGAGCAGATAGTCGATGCCGTTGCGTATGGTGGCGTAGCTGCCGAAACTCACGGGCTTCAGGTTCGTGACGTCTGCCGTGGCGACCGTCGCGCCGCCGACCTCTGCGAGCGTGAGCGTTGCCTGCGCGATGCCAGTTTCGTCGGTTGCGGCGACTTGCACCGTGAGCGGCACCACATCGACGAGCATGCCGTCGGTAGCGGGGGAGGCGACCCAGCACTGCGGGTAGTCGGCGACCGTTATCGCCGCATAGCCAGACCAAGCGCCCCAATCGGCGTGCAGTCCCTTCGTGCGAACGCGAGCTTTCCAACTTCCCTTCGTGAGTGTGACCGATGCGCTTTTCTCGGTCGTGTACGACTTCGTTATCGTCTCGCTGCCGACGAGCTCAAGTTGCGCGGCGGACTGCGCCGAGCCGTCGGGGTGGTTGGGCACCCACGAGAAGGATGCTGCCGACCCCGTTGGCGCAACATGGTCGGCGGTGACCTTCGGTGCGAGAGGCGGCGTGATCGTGGTCACGGAATTCGATTCGACCCACGAAGACGTTAGGCTACCGCGCTTGGCCCTGACGCGGTAGACGATCGTGCCGGCAGGCGCGGAGGTGTCGTGCAGGTCTACCCATGCGGGGTCTTCGCCCTCGGTGGTGGTCGAGACCGCCGCCCACGTATTCCCGTCGTCGCCTGATCGCTGAACATCCCATGCGCTGGCGTACCACCACGCCCCGTAGACGCGCAGCGTCACCTCGGACGCGCCGGCCTTGATGGCATCGATGCGCGAAGGTGCCGACGGAGTTGTGTACGTGGTTCCGCACGAGACGTGCGTGGAGTTGCCGCCCGGGCCGTGGGCGCAAAGGCGGTACTCGTACTTGTGTCCTGCGGTCGTCGAGTTGTCGGTGTAGTTGGTCACGTCCCACGAGACGTCGGCGATGTTCACCCATGAGCCGTCGTCGGTGCGGCGGTCTACATACACGCCAGCCCAGGGGTACGCGCCGTCCATGCCCGTGTAGTCGACGTCCCACGTGATCTTGTGGGATGTGTCGGAAACGCGGGCCAGCTTCGGGTTCTTGGGCGGATGCGGTTGCGAGTACCCGCGCTGGGGAATCCAAGCGTACTCTGTTGCCCAGGCATCTCCGCCGGCGCTGCCGTAGTAGTTGTTGTACGTCTTGCCGTAGACGTGGATCTGCACGGAGCAGTTCCAGCCGCTGGCCCCGCGCCCGACGTCCACGGTGAAGGTCACGGCGTCGCGCGTGGCCCAATTCCCGTAGTTGTTGAGCAGCACGTCGCGCGACCTGTAGGTGATGCCGTTGACGATTACGTCATAGTGCGTGCCGTACTGCGCGGCGTACTTGTCTTCGAGCGCGGCGGTGACTGTGATGCGCGAGGTGGTGTCATTGACGGTGTTCACCGCATCGACCGAGATGTAGCCGCAATACCAGCGGTTGAGCCCCGCGATCTGAATCTCCCTTGTATAGGTTCCCATTGGCTACCTTCCCGACCCTGCGGACCGCTTGGCTGCGGAGACCAGAACGTCAACCGCCTGCATGATCCGCTGGTCTGCGTTTACACTTCCTCCATTGACCGTGACGTTGTAGGTCGTGCCGGCGGCACCTGCCCCGGCAACGGCAACCGACGGAGCGACCGTGATGCCCGAGCCGATAAGCGAGCTCGCGGAGGCTAGCGCCGACGTGATGGCGGAGTTGACCGCCCCCGTGCCGCTGCCGATGCCCTCGGCCCATCCCTCCATGAGCGCCTTGCCCGAGTAGGTTGTATAACCGTGGCCGCTGAATGGGCCGCGCTTTGCGGGCGAGAACGGGAAGAACGAGCGGATCTGCGAGACGGCGCCGGACACGGCGGAAAGGGCGCCGCCGATTGCGTTCTGGATGCCCTGCGTGAAGCCGTTGATCAACGCGCGACCGGAACCGACGAGCCACGACCCAGCGCCTGCGAAGAAGCCCATTACCTGGCCGGGGATGCTGGAAATGGTGTTCATGAGGCTCCCGATATGGCCGGACACAGCGCCGACGAGCGCCGAGAAGGCACCCGTCACTGCCGCGTACACCTGCTGCGCCGCGTTCGCCATCGTAGACACCATGGTCGAGAAGTACCCGGCGATCGAGGAGACGAGGCCGGACACGAGCGAGAGCGCTGAGGACACCAGCGAGCCGACGAACGCCACTACCGCGTTCACACCGCCTGAAACGGCGGCGACCACGGTAGCTATCCCGCCGCCGACAACGGATACGATCGAGCCGATGAACGTGGTAACCGCAGTCACGAGGCCGCTCACGACCGACATGACGAGGCCAATGGCCGAGGCTACGACGGATGCGGCGTTTACCACGACCGAGATCACCTGGCTTGCCACCGTTATCACGACGGACACGATTGAACCAACTACAGACAGCACTGTCTGGATTACCGGTATGAGCATCTGAGCCACGGAGAGCACTATCTGCATGCCGCTAGCCAATATCGGCAGCACGGCGTTGGCGAGGTTTGCGAGCGCCGTGCCGATAGACGTGATTGCCGGCATGAGCGCAGCGCCCACCTGCGACACGAGCGGGCTTACCGCAGCGAAAAGCTGCATGGCGACGCCGATGACCTGCGAAATGATCGGGACGATCATCGCGAAGGCGTTGTGTAGCACGGGCAGGATGGCCTGGCCGACGTTCAGCAGCGTCGAGCCAAGCTGCTCTATGACAGGCCGCACGGCGCTGAACGCGCCGACTGCGCCAGATGCAAATGACGCGATGGCGGGCAGCATCTGCGATGCGAAGTACGTCACGAACGGCGACACCGCCGAGATGATCGTCGTCACGGCTCCACCAATAGTCGAGACGATGGTGTCCCAGATGCCCGGTATCTGCTCGCCAAGCTTCCCGAAAGCGGACTTGCACGTGCCTACGACGGATGCCGCAGCGTCGGCGATCGCTTGGAACGCCCCCGTTATCTGGGAAGCGTCGACTGTCGGCAGCTGTATGCCAAGCTCAGCCAAGGCTCCTACGGCGATGTTCCAAGCAGTCGCGAGCGCTTCCGAGAGCACTGGGCCAAGGACTGGGCCAAGGCCAGACAGCACAACCGGGAACGCCTCGACGATTCCCTTGCCGATCTGCGCAACCCTCGGAGCCACGTTCGTAGCTACCGCGCCGATCGACTCAAGCAGCTGCTGCGTGAGCTGCGAGAAGTCGACGTCGTCGCGCCCGAGTCCGGTGATGAAGTTCTCCCACGCGGCCTTCGCCATGCCGATGGAGCCGCTGATCGTGGTAGCGGCCTCCTTGGCGGTGGTGCCGGTGATGCCCATGTTCTCCTGCACGGTATGGATGGCCTCGACCACATCGGCATAGCTGTCGATCGTGAGGTCGGCGTTCTTGCCCTGCTCCTGGCGCAGCTTGTTGGCATCGGCGATAAGGCGCTTCATCTCAGCCTGCGTGCCGCCGTAGCCGAGCTTCAAGTTGTCCAACATCGTGTAGTTCTGCTTCGCAAAGCCTTGGTAGGCGTTCTGCACGTCTGTCATGTCGGAACCCATCTTGTTCACGTTATCCGACATGTCGCCCATGGCCATGTTCGCGTAGTCAGCCGCCTTGGCGACATCGCCGCTGCACGACGAGACGAGCGAGGCCGCGAAGCTCGTGGCCTGCGTCATGTACTGGTTGGCGGACATTCCGCATGTCTTGTATGCCTCTGCGGCATAACCTTGCAGTGTCTGCGACGCGGAGCCGAACAGGGTGTCGACGCCGCCAACCAGCTGCTCGTAGTCTGCATATGCGGAAAGGGCCGCGCCGCCAATCGCGGTCACGGCCCCTGTGAGCGCTGTGAACCCGGCCACCGCCGCAGTGGCGACGCCCTTGGCTACGGTTCCAAGCCCTGTCAGGATGCCCGAGGACTTCTTGGCCCCGCCGTCGATGCCGACGGTCATGGAGTCGCCGAAGGCCTTGCCTGCGGCGTTGCCCTGGCTGCCGAACTCCTTGCCGATTTTGCTCGCGAAGCCATCCATCGACGGCATCAAGGACACATAGGCCGACCCGACACTAGTCGCCATCTTCCCCTCCTATCCCCAGGATCTTGTCTATCTCTTCCTTGGCTTCCAGCGCGTTCGCGCGGTGGCGCTCAAGCTCTGCGAGCTGCGCCGGCGTCTTGATAGGCTCGGGAGGCTCCGCGCTCCTGTCCTTCTTGTCGGCCATGCCCCAGGCGATGCACCGAAGCTGGTGCTCGATACGCCAGAGCATGTAGTCGGTCGTGCTCCACCTGAGTTGCGGGTACTGCGCCTTGGCGAGGCGCGAGTTGTCGGGGAGGTGCTGCCAGAGAAGCGCCATCCGATCGAGGTCTTCGGGCGCTCCATCCAATGGCAGGGCTATGCCGTAGAACTGCTGGAAGTCTGCTATCGCTTCGCCGCGCCTGTTCTCGAGGTCGCTGGCGAAGCCTATTAGTTTTTTGCCTTTGCAGCCTCGAATGCCGCGTCGCACAGGCGGCGCATGTCGTAGGAGGTGCCTCCGAGCGCTTCGATGTACTCCTCGTCGCGGCCCATGAAGATGCGCTCCATGGCGTCCATCATCCCCGCCGGGTCGGTTTCGCTTCGGGCGAACTGCTTCACAGTCTTGTAGGACTTCAACTCGTCGAGGTCTGCGGCGAACTCGCCGTCAACGCCGTCGACGGAAAACTTGATCTCGGTCATCTGCATTCCTCCTAGGCGCTGGCGGTTTCGGTCGACTCGATGTAGTCGTAGCAGGTGTTTCCGTCGCTATCGACCAGGTACTTGAGCGTGATCTGACGCCCGGCGATCTCGCTCACCGCGAGCTTGAGGTCGTCAAGCTCGGATAACTTGGCGGAGGGCACGACCTTGCGCCAGCGGCGACCGTTCTTGAGCACGAGTTCGAGCACGATCGACCACGCCTCGTCCTTGTTGCCGTTGTGCTCGACGGTGATAACGCCATCGAGGTCGGTCACGTTTTCGGCGCCATACATGACCTTGAGTGTTTGCGCCTTGATCTCCGCGAGCGTGAGCTTCGCAGACTCCACGCGCGAGGTCGTGGCGGAGTCCATGAGGTCGCCGTTCATATCCTTCAGCTCGTTGGCGTCGGTCTCCTCGGACTCGGTGTAGCCGTCCTCGGAGATGAAGCCGAGATTGAGGAAGGCTTCGGCGAGATTGGTCTTGATGTCTGTGGGGAGGGTGGTGCCGGCCGGAGCCACGAAGATGTATCCGCCCTTCACGCCCTTGGTGGACGAGACGTTCTTGGTCTCGTTTTTCTTAAAAAGTGCCATGTCGGCTCCTATTCGCAAATGGTTACGTTTACGTTGGTCTGGTATCGGCGCTGGCGGCTGTCTGGGTCGTCCCAGCGGTACGTGCCTTCGCACGTGGCCTCGAACACGCACTCCTCGTCCATGAGACTCGGCACTGCGTGCTCCACGGCTTCGGCGATCTCCGCGGCGCGTCTGCGGGTCTTCGCCCATGACTGCGCCACGAGCTGCACACGGTTGATGCAGCCGCTGCGGCTAGATCCGGTCTGCGACACCGATATGAACTCGCTGGGCCTGTCAGCTGGTACGTCGAGCACGGCCTCGATGCCGGTCTCGTCCATGAGCCGCTGCGCCACCATGCGCTCCACGTCCATCACTCACCGCCTCCGAACATGGATCTGAGGCGGTTGTGCTTGCGCTCGCTCGCATGGGCGTGCGGAGTCGCCGTGGCAACCACGAAGCCGTTTGCGAGCTTGCCCTTGAACTTGCGGACTACGTAGCCGGCACCCTCGCCGGGGTGCCGGGAGAAGGACGAGTTGCACGATGCCGCTGCGGCGTCTGCCTTCTTCTTAAGAAGCGCCTGCACCGCGCCTGAGTTCATAACCTCGGCATAGCCGCCGCGCTTCCAGCCCTTCCACTCGAACTTCACCTTGCACTTAGCCATCGGTGCGCCCCACTTCCACGGTGAGGTTCCAATCGCCTGGGGTATTTTCCGGGTCGTAGCGCTGCGGGTCGCCTATGACGCGGTACTCGGTGCCTCGAACGTTCACGCGGCACCCCTTGAGCGATGCGGTGAAGCTCTTGGGGAAACACAGCGTGTAGGCGACCTCAGTGCCATCGGGGCGCGATGCGTCGAGTTCCGACGTGGCCCCCGGGCACACGACCACGCCCTCTATGGCGGTGTTCACGCTGCCGCGCTCGATAGGCTCGCCGAGCGAATCGAAGTCGACCACTGGTGTTGTGACCGTCACCGATTCGGTGCTTATGAGTCCCATTCGGCATCACTCCCAACCGGTTGGAGCGCCCCGATGCGCTGGTCGAGCAGCCCGAGGCGCTTCAGCTCCGTCTTTCCCAGGTACATTTCGCCGAGGGCAGACCCGTACGACACGCTGGCCGTGTAGCCGCCTGCGCCCTGGCTGTACTGCATGGCACCCGCCAGAGCTGCTGGCGCAGACAAGACCCTGTTGACCACGAGGCAGCACACCGCTGCGGCAGATCGGTCGAAGGCGGCTACCTTGCCGCGCTCGTAGTCGCCCACGTTTGATTCGTAAGCGCTCATGAGCAGGTCTGACGCGTCTGAGAGCAGGGTCGCGGCGCGTGCCTTGTCAGTCGGGTCGCCGTACCTCGCCCTATAGTCTTCGATGGTCGCTAGCTGCTCCATGCGCCTACTCCTCGCTGGCAGGCTCTTCGGCCTTGCCGGAGTCAACCGGCTTCGCGGCATTCTCGCCGGCCTTCTGCTCGGATGCCTCGGAGGTCGCGGCCATCACGCCAGCGTCGACGAGGCACTTGACCACCTTGGCGATGGTCGGGTTTGCACCAGGGTTTGCGGCCTGTTTGGAGATGCCGACAGGCTCGCCGTCGGCGGTCACGAAGCAGACGTGCTGCGGGAGGATCGGGGATGCCTTGGATGCGTCCTCGACGATGAACTTCTGCACAAGGTTCGCCATGGTTACCGCCCCCTAGGCCGTCTTCAGGATGGCGAAGGCCTTGGGGTCGAGAACCGCGTAGGCAAGGACTGCCTCGGTGCGGTACGCGACCTGGTTGTATCCCTTCAGGTCCTGACCGGTGTTGTCGGGGTCGCCGTACTCGATGATCTCGGAGGTCATGTCGCGCACCATGCCCCACTTGATGGTGGAGAAGTCGCCCATGATGCCCGCCACCTTCGGGTCGATCTTGCAGCGGCGACCGTTGACGGTGCCGGAGGTCGCGGCGGGGATGCCGTCGATGTTGCCGACGTTGAGGGACAGCGGGATCTCCGGGTAGAGGCGCTGGCCGGTGGCGGGAATGCGCAGCTTGCGGAGGTCTGCGGCGGACTTGCGGGAGAGCGCGAAACCGTTGATGTCGTAGTCGATAAGCGCGTCGGCCAGCGCGTCGATGTCGTCGACTGCGGATGCCGAGGCGGTTACGGCGTTGGCCCCTGCGGTGAGCGCGGTGTAGCCATCGAGCGCGGTGCCCGTCTTGGGGGACACGGCGTGGTAGACCACGTAGTCGAGCGCTCGGCCGATCGCGGCGGTCTGGTCGGCGATGATGTTGGTCACGATCTCAAGCTGGTTGTCCTCGTCGGCCCAGCGCAGCTCGTCGGAGACGCGTGTGGTCGTGACTACCTTCACGCGCTTTGCGACGATCGGCGTGGTGGAGACCTCGGAACCGCTCTTCTTCGCGCCCTCCGCAACTACCTCGGCCTCGGTTGTCGGGTTGAACACGATGTAGGTGGTGTCGGAGAACGTCTGCGGGGTGCTGGGGGACAGCGCCGCGATGGTGGAGGTGTCCTTTGCCTTGTTGATGATGGAGGTCACTACCTTGTGCGGGAGCTTGACCTTGCTGGTGTCGTTAGCCATTTCGGCTCCTTACTTGTCTCTAGTTGTTACCGAGGAGCTGGCGCGTGAAGTCGCGCAGCTCAGATTTGTCGCCGTCGCTCGGCTTCGGGAAGCTTCCTGGCTTCTCGACCTTGGGCGCGGGCGGCTTTTTGAACGCGGCGAGCATGTCGTCTGCCCACTTGGACATGCTTTCCTCGTCGTCGCCGACGATCAGGCTCGCCGGCACGCCCTTCTCCTGCGCGACCTTGGCCGCGATCTTCGACCGCTTCTCTTCCTTCTCCTTGTCGTCGAGCCTCTTCTTGAGGTCGGCGATCTGGTCTTCGGCGGTCTTGTTCGCGTTGTTGGCCTCCTCAAGCGCCGCTGCTGCGGTTCTGTTGGCCTTCGCCTTCTTCTCCCACTCGCGCGAGTGCTTCTTCTCGGCCTCGTACAGCGCCTTGTAGTCGACGGGCGGCTCCTGGTTGGCGCCATCTCCGCCTTCTGCTCCCAGCACTTGCGTGGGTTCGTTTGCTTCTGCCATGTCGCGTCCTTTCCCGTGCCGTGCGGCACGCCTGAGCTGCCGTGCGGCTGCTCAACGGTCATCAGTTGGGCCGTGCGGCCCGTCCGCGACAGTTTCTTACGAGCGTGAGATTCGGCATGAAAAAGGCCACCCGTAGGTGGCCCTTGCTGTTTTTTGCGGTTATAATCTGGTTAGCCAGCGGGTTGTTTGACTCACCTATAGAGACATGCAGCCGCTGGCTATTTCTTTATTCGCAGGAGTTTCCCATCGTGCCCGAGCATCCTGACCTCGCTGATGTGATAGCGGGCCATGTACTTGCTGATCCACTTTATCGCCTGCTCGTCCGTCACCTTTTCGTTCTCGCTCACGTCGATGACGGTGAGCTTCACGCCATTCTTGCCGGGTATTGACTTGATGTGAGACTTGAACGTGTTCTCAGACCCAGCTCCGTAGATCGTCTTGATTTCGATACCCGTTGATAAATCCGCTCGGCTAATCGTTGTCTTCCCATCGGAGTTCGGTGCTGTCAGATGCGATTCGTCTTCCCAGAACTCCGCCTTATAGCCAAGCGCGTTCAACTTCTCGGCGGTAATTCTTTCGCCGGGGTCTTTCTTCCAGCGCTTTAGCTTCTCGCCTTTCACGGCGGAGTCCGTAAACTCGATGCCGGAATGTTCTCCCGATGCGTACCACTTCGGATCGCGCAGTTCGATCTCCTCGACCATGCGCTTGTTCACGTACTTGTCGAAAGCCTTGCCGGCCTTGTTTCCGTGGGCCTTGATGTACGCCTCTCGCTCCGCGTCGGGCATGGCGTCCCATTCCGCCCACAGCCCGTTGCGACCGCCCAATGTGTCAAGGCACTCGTTGAACCTGTCGTACATGCCGTCGGGGTCGTAGCCCTTGACCTTTGATCCCTTGCCGAAGCTCGGCACGACGCGGCAGTCGCACTTTGGGTGCGAGTGGCTTGCGGCCTCCTTTGTCTTGTAGTTGAAGCCGAACGAGGAGAGCATGAGGCAGAAACCGCACGTCTCGCCAGACGGCACGCGTGCGTACCTCGGTTTCGCCGGGTCTTTGGAGACGTTGTGCGCCACGCACATGTTCGCGGCCTTGCGGATCTCCGCATCGAGGCGGCGAACGCACGCGGCAACGAACATGTCGGTGGCTCCCTGCTTCACCACGCTTGCCATGAACGCCTTCACCGAGCCGTACGTCGCCTGGGGGTCGCGCAGCGACTCGGCGACGGCGGCGTACTTCCCGGGCGCTTCCTGCGCCTTGCGCACGGCGTCGTAGAACTCGGCGGCGCGGCCAGCCGCAACGGTGTCGGCGTAGTAGCCGCAAGCCGTCTCGATCACCTCGTAGGCCGCCTCTCGCAGCGCCGCTATGTCGCCGTTCCCGCTCGCCTCCCAGTCGGCCATCAAGCGGGTGAGCGCGTCGCCGGCTTGGCGCTGCGCCATTCCCGATAGCGCGTTGATCTCGTCCGTAAGCTCGTTAAGCAGGCTGCGAGGTATCTCCGCCATCCTCGCCCTCCTTCGGCTCGAACAGCGAGGCCACGGCAGCGCTCGCCTGCGCCTTCTTGTTGTCGCTGTTGATGCGCTGGATCTGCTCGTCTGTGTAGTCGAGCATCTCGAGCATCACGTCGGAGTTGGCGAGCTTCGGCAGACCCTGCACCTGCTTCAACGCGGCGTCGGACAGGCTCACGATCGACGGGTAGGCCGGGGACATGAAGCGCGGGTTGAGGTTGTAGCCGGCATCGCGCTCGGTCTCGTAATCCGTGCCGTTCGCCACAGCGAGCGCCATGTAGGCCACGTTGCGCAAAGCGTTGCCATTCTCGCGGTTGAGGTTCTTCGCATCGATCACGAGCGGTTCGAGCGATGCAGCGATGGCATCCGAAGAGGATGGGTTGTCGTTGCTCACGCCGAAGAAAGACACCGGAACATTGGTGACCGCCGACATTTGGCATGCAAGCTGGCGCAGGTACTCGGTGAGCGGCGCCATCTGCAACTGGGCCGACTGCCACACGGTCGGCGAGTCTCCGTCAGGGTCTTTGGTGATCTCGTTGACCGCCCCCATCGACGCGTCGTACTTGTTCTGCCCGTTGATCATCTTCTTGTATGTGCCGAGCAGCCAGGTCTGCGGCAGCGTCGCGGCCTCAGACGCCACCTCCATGCGGGCGCGTTGGCGTATGGCGTCGTCTGTGATGCTCATGACCGAACGGCTGATGCGCGAGGAGCCGAACGGTCGCTCAAGCGTGGCATCGTAGGGCATAGGCTCCATGAGACAGCGACCCATGCCATGCTCCATGTAGTCGGCCACCCAGTGGCCGCTGCCGCGCGTAAGCACCACCAGCGCGTCTTCTGTGAGCAGGTGCACGACGGTCGGCACGCGCTCGGTGTCACCTGGCATCTTCTTCGACTCGGCCACAACGAGACCGGCCTTGATGCGCTTCTGCGCGTCATCCCAGATTGCCGCCGCTGCGGTTGCCGGGTACGCGGAGATGATTGGCTTGCCGCCGCCGTCCGTGACAGTCCAGAAGCCGCAGCAGTGCTTCAGCTCACCGATAAGGTTCTTGCGGTAGAGAGCTTCGAGCTGGTTGTCGGCACATATGTCGCGCAGCCGCATGGTAACGGCATCGTCGTCGGCAGTGAAGCCGTTGAACACCGAGCGATCTGCCAGGGCGTGCACCGCCTTCTTGGGCCAGTCAACGCGCGGGTTGATCTTCTTGGCGAGGGCTTTCGGCATGGCGATGCCTAGGTCTTTGACGCCGACGTGTCCGAGGTAGTAGTCCTCCCGCAACATGTTGCGGGATCGGTGGGTGCGCCACGTGTCCATAAGCTCGCGCACGAGCGCCTTGTCCTCGTGTCGCAGGCCTTCCGCCGCCGCGACCTGTCCGGCCAGTTCCATGTTTACTGCTGCCATCAGAAGCTTGCCTCCTGTTTACGTCTCGGGTCTCTCTTGGTTGTCCTCGCCGCCCATAGGGCCAGCGATGCGCTCTCGATCGGCGCTGACGAAGAGTCGGGGCCGTCGCCGAAGCCCCAGCCGTCGCGCCCGATGTCGCGCTTGATCGACTTCGTTGCGGAATCGTCCAACGCGGGCGATTCGATGTGGCTCGTCGTCCCGGCGTTGACCTCGTCGGCCAGCATCGTCGCGGCGGCCTGCACGATCGCGGTGCTGCCCATGACGATCGCCGACTTCGGCATCCTGCCGTCCAGAAGTCGCTGCTTCAGCGCGTCCGCTCCGCTCTTTCCGTCGATGCAGACGCACGCGATCTCCTCGCGGTTGCGCAGCAGCATGTCGGATATGCCGACAGTGCCGCCCTCAGCGCCCATGAGGTCGTAAAGCTCGACGTAGGAGCCGGCACCGCGCTCTGCCTTCGCCCAGGACACGGCAACGCGCGACCCGTCGGGCGAGAACTTCACGCCGAACGCGAGCTTGCCTTCCTGCATCGGCCCCGCCGCCTCGCACGCCTTCCACTTGGCGCTCGAAAGCGCGTATGAGTCGGCTCCTCCGATTGGGCTCCACCAGCCAAGGCGCTCACGCGCGAAGACGTCGGGGTGCATCTGCTCGGACTCGCCGCGTACGGCCTCTATGTCGAGGATTGTGCCGAGAGACGGGTTGTACTCGAACCATCGCGACTCGTCGTGCACGTCGCCGATCTCTGTAGCGCCCCACTCGATCCATCCCATCTCAGACCTGCCGTTGTGAACGTCCTCGTGGAGGTCGCGGAACACCGTGCCAACGTTGTCGGGGCTTGGCGGCGTGCCCAGGTAGATCGTCTGCGGGTTGTGCTTCGACCCTGCCGAGATGGCGGGCAGAGAAGCCGCCTGCTGCTTGGCCGTAAGCTCCTGCGCCTCGTCGTAGATAAGCACGTCGTAGGTCTTGCCTCGCGCCAGCGAGTCGGTGCGCGTGGTGAAGCGGATAAGGCCGCCGTTCTTGAGCTTGATGGCCTGTTGGCCGTTGGTCTTGCGCACGGCGAGCAGCAGGGCGTTAAGCTCAGGCTCGTCCTCGTCCTCGAATGGCCTTGAAAGCTCCTGGAACATCTGGTCTGAGGTGTCGCCGTGCTGGCATGTGTACAGGATTTTCTCGCCGTTGAGGGCTCCGTGGAAGCAGCGGGCGCGAACGTCCCAGCTCTTGCCGTTCTGTCTCGGGATGGATATGCCAATCGAGCGCAGCAGGTACTTGTCGCGTCCGTCGCGGGCGAGCATGGCGTCGAGCAGGTGCGGCTGCCACGGCAGCGGGTCGCCGAAGTACGCGGATGCCAGTTCTGCCGCCATGGGGCCGTCTCCGTCGAGCCTTTCTGGGATGTTCGCCTCGTATGTCGGGGTCTGCCTCGCCTGCATCACGCGCCTGCCGCCTTGGCACGCGCCTCGCGGTCGTCGAACATGAGCGTGAGCAGCTTGCCGTGGGCGCTCGCGGGTCGCGCCTGCTGCACCGTGACGTTGCGGGCCGACTTGGACAGGCCGAGCTGGTCTGACAGCGCCCTGATCTCGGCGCTGGCCTCCTTCAGCACGGTCAGCGCCGGGTTCTTGCGCATCATCTTGAGCCGCTTGCCGCCCTTGCCCCTGATCGGCTTGTATGCGGTGGCGTCGAGTATTTCGATCTCGTTGCCCCCGAGAGCCATGGCCTCGCGTGCCTGGTTCGCCACGGCGTGCCAGTAGCAGAGCAGCGCCAGCGTCGGCGCATCCTCCTGCGCGAACGTGCGCCTCGCGGTCAGCTGCTCCCAGATGGCGGCTTGCACGGGGTCGCTAGCCACTTCCTGCGGCATCTCGATGTTCTCGGCCATGATTCCCTCCTTCTTCGCGGGGAATCGTAATGGCGGCGTGAGATAGCGAAATCGTTCGGAACGGGCGGGGGGAAATCGGCCCTAGGCGGCCGGAGTGGCCTTCCGACCCGGGGGAGGGGCGACCGCCCCGCCTCTTTTCGGCGGCTTCGGCGCTTGGGGCCAAAAGAAAGGGCGCGACCGCCGAAACGACCGCGCCCCTATTGGTGCATTGCTATGTTTTCCCTCAGAACAGCCGCGTGCGGCGTATCTGGTACTGCTTGGCGTCGCCCGGCATCCTGTTGCCGCGCCGCTGGTTGCAAATCCTATGGGCTGCATCCACGTTGGAGTAGTCCAGCGGGCTGCCTCCCCTCGACACGGGCAGCAGCTCGTCCACCTCGAAGCTCCACGGGTCGCCGCTCGGAAGGCTGTAGTCTATCGGCTGGCCGCATATGTGGCACGGCCTGCCCTCGGCTCTCAGCCTTGCCCTCAGCTTGCGCCGCGCGTTGCCGTTGCGGTTGCGCGGGTTGCCGCTCATGGCAGCAGCCCGGAGATTCCCGAGATCGCCCACGCGATGCCGTAGCATGCGAGCGCGATGAAGAAGATTCCGATGGCAGCGCCGAGAACCTTGCCGATAAGTTTGTTAATCATATCATCCTCCAATGATCATGCGGGCCAGCGATACCGCCGCCCACAGCGTCAATCCGTCTATTAGCAGGGATGCCGCAATGAGGAGCAGGCAACCCCAGTTTGCGTTCCTCACGCGTCCTCCTCCCACCTGATTGTCCCGTCGTCGTACTCGGCATGCAGCCACGCCGTGTACTCGGCCCACTGCGCGAACTCGCCGACGAGGCGCGAGTGCATCGCGCACCTCGTGTGCGGGTCGACCTCTCTTACCACGATGCGCAACGGCCACGTTATCACGCGCACATCCATACGCGTCGCCCGCTCCGGCGTACCGAAGTAGCGCTCCCAGTTGGTCATCAGGTCCTCCTATCCGCAGGCGAGCAGGGCCAGAACCACCAGCCCCGCTGCTAGCATACGGATCGCGTAAAGTTCAAGGGCCAGCACCGCCAGCAGCAGCGCCACGGCCAAGGCGGCTAGGGCCTGAAGCGCTCGCAAGCGATCTCGCCCCCGTCCCTCATATGGTCGAGCGCCCAGTCGACGGCCTTGTTTGCCACGTCGGCCATCGTCGCGCCCGCAAGCTCCTCGTTGGCTATAGCCGCCTCAAGCTCAAGGCCGCACACGTCGTTGTCGCCGTCGGCGGGCTTGAACCACCTGCACTCGCAGCACAGCTCCGGCTCCTCCTGGTTCCACGGCGCGTTCGGGTCTCCCTCGTAGCAGCCTGGCGGCAGGTTCCAGCCGCTGTGAGGCTCGTATCCGGCTATGCTCAAATCAATCACCGTTCCAAACGCCATCGGGGCGCATCCTCGCCATGGCGAGCAGCTGCAAGAGCGCCCGCTTGGCGTTACCCTCGGTCGGCTCCCAGTAGTCGCCCGACACCTCGTCGCCCAGCTTTGCGGCTGCGGCTTCGAGGGTCGGGATGGACTCGGCCCCGGTCATGCCGTAAATGGCGCGGATGCCGTTCTCGCCCATGGCGCGGTAGTAGTGTTTCCCGTAGTTGTAGGTCACGTTCAGCCAAAGCTCGGTCGTGCCTCCCAGGGCATATGTTCCGCCCGCCATGAGATGCGGAGAATCGACCTCCAACGTCTCGTGCGTCACGGGGTCGCACAGCCTTATGTCGTAGCTCATGCGATCTCACCCGCCTCGGCCATGGTGATCCTCTCGCCGATCCACCGCATCACGGGGACGGCCATGCTGTTGCCGATCGCCTTGTATCGAGGCCCATCGGGGCACTCGTCCGCCGGCTTGCCGCGATACGGAATCTTGGTCCAATCGTCCGGAAAACCCTGAAGACGCTCGCACTCGCGCGGCGTGAGCCTTCGCACAACCATGTCTCCTCCTTCCTCGCTGAAAAGCGTCTGAGTGTTGCTGGTGGAGAGGGTGAGCGACACTTCGTCGCTCACCAGCGCTCCTTTGCCGCCGCCTGCGCATCCGCAGCGGACGAGCAGCGTGCAGGCGCTCACAGGCAAACCGACGGCGCGTCGCCGCCCACCTTGAGCGTGCCCACCATGTCGTATCCGATCGCCGTGTTGGCGTTGAGGTCGGCCATTGTTATCGGCTCGTCGATGGGGTACACGGCGGGGTTGTGCCAGTCGGCGGTGAGCGTCGGCGACTGCTCCGGTTCCGCGCCTACTCCTCCCGCGCCCGCTCCCTGGTGGTACTTGAAGCCTGCGCTATGAGGGCTTCTTCCAGCCTCTTCGGCAAGGCTCGCCCTCTTTTCCGCGCTCGATTCAAGATCCCCTCGCATGCTCTCCGGCTCAATGAGTACGCCGACGGGGGGGCAGGCTCCAAGATGTCCGACAAGAAAGAGACGGCGGCGTCTTTGGGCCACTCCGAAAAATTGCGCATCGAGTATGCGCCACGCCAGGCCGTACCCGAGCTTGTCCATTTCGGACAGGAGCTGTCGGAAAGCCTCCCCATTCTCGCTTGAGAGCGCTCCCGGGACGTTTTCCCAAAGAAACCATCGAGGACGTATCTCACGTACCGCCCGAATGTACTCGAACATGAGTCCTGACTCACCTTGCAACCCCTCCCGTTTGCCCGCGATCGAGAAGGACTGGCACGGGCTTCCGCCCACCACCAGATCCACCTTGTTGCGGTACCTCTTCCAGTTCATCTTGGTAACGTCGCCGATATTCGGCACCTCGGGGTACCGCTCGGCCAAAACGGCGCTGGGGAACTCGTCGAACTCGGCGAAGCACGCAGGCTTCCAGCCCAGCGGCTCCCACGCCACGGTCGCGGCCTCTATGCCGCTGAAAAGCGAGACGTACTTCATTGGTGCGCCCCCAATGCTTGCTCGACGAGCATGAAGAAGCGGCGCTCGGCGCTGTCCGACGGGTTGCGCTTGCGCATGTCGGCAATCTTCAGCAGCTCGTCTTCCTCGTAATAGGTGGCGTCCCAATCGACCTCGGGCCAGTCGTAGCAGGAGCAGTGCCAGCCCTCCAGCAAGATGTAGCCTTTGTCGTAATAGTCGTCGCTTCTATCGCCGGCATAGATCAGCATGTAGCGCTCTTCGCTGTAATCGGGCTCGCTTTGGGCCGCGCAGATGATGCGCCACGGCTCGATACTTTTCGGCGCCTCGATGGCCTTCATGACTCGTCACCGTCCTCGTCAATCGGCTCGAAGTCGCACCAGCGCGTACCGCGAACAAGGCTTACATCTGCTAACGTGTATCCTGTGCAGTTGAGCCTGTTGGTGTGCTCAAGGTATTTCTCGCACGTGCACTTATCTTCGCTAAAGAAACCCCCTTTTACGCAATGCCCGCAGGTTTCGCAGGTCGGCGTGGTAACCAGCCGCAGATACTTGATTGGGTGCTTCCATTTACTAATCCCCATACAGCACCTCCAGCCCGTACGCGACGGCGGCATCGTGCTCGATCTTGCAGCCGCGGGCGTCCTCCCAGCCCTTCGCGAAGTAGGCCGTATGGCACAGGCTCATGTTCTCAAGCGACTTGGCAAGGTAGCACAGCGGAACCTGCACCACACCGCGCTCCTCCATAGCCTTGTCGCTGTACCACTCGTCGGTGAACAGCGTGTTCACGACCTCGTAGCCCATCTGGCGCAGCTTCGCCACCGCGAGGTCGCGCGTGGCGGCGATCTCCTCGTCGGTCTTGCCCGCCATGGGCTGGGAGATCATGGCCTTCTTCACGGTCGCGGCCTCCTCGGTCGCCTGGTTCTTCTTGGTGTCGTTCATCGGTATCCTCTCTTTCCGTAGCGCCCGTCGCGCTTCATGTTCTCGACGTGCCGCTGCATTTCCCGGGCGGCGATGTCGCCTTCTGAAGGCAGCTTCCGCCCACTCGCGCACTCGACGCAGTGGACGAGCCATCTGCGGCCTCGGCGCTCGAAGTGGCCGAAGCCCGGCGGAGTCCACCTGCCGCACTCTCGGCAGTAGCCGCCGTATGCGTTACGCGCCATTCGCGTCGCCGCCCAGTTTCGCGCCGCACATCGGGCAGTAGTTGATGTCCTTCGTGTAGCAATAGTCGCCGTTGTCAAACGTAACGACGATCGCATGCGACTCCTTGGGCTGCTTGTCTTTGCTCAAGAAGCACAAGCGCCCGACCGCAACCTCGTCGATGTCGCACGCGCGGCCTTCGGCGCTTGCGAACAGGTTCCGCTCTTCCTCGCAGTACACGCAGCTCATTCGCCCACCGCCTTCCTGATTCGCTCAGCCCAGTCGGTCACGCCGTCCACGTCGGCTGCGTCGCACTCGTCGGCGACCCTCAAAAGCTCGTCGAGGTCAACCTTCCTCTTCGGCATCAAGCCCCATCCGTATTCCGTGCCACTCTCCGTTTCGATTGCGTACGGTGTCAGTGCGCAATCGGCCAGTTCGATGATGTAACAGCTCATTTCACCACCCCCGCGAGGCATCCGGGGAACGTGCCCGTCAGGTCGATGCACGTGTCGTCATCGTCGACGGCGAAGCACTGGTAGCTGTCCTCGGTTATGGCCTCGACCTGCTTCAGCGCGCCCTCTCGCGTCTCGGCCTCGCCGATCTTGATGCCAGCCTTGTAGGCGCTCGCGTAGCTCTGGCAAAGCGAGCGCTCGTAGATTCCTATCATTCCTGGCCCGCCTTCCACTCGTTGACCAGCTCGTCGTACCCCTCTCGGAACTCTGGCTCGAAATAGGCGATGAACTCGCTCTTGGTCATGCCGCAGCGCAGGCTTGAGTAGCTGACGTGCTCGATGCACCAGTCAGAGAACGGAATGAGCTTGCCGCCGTCGTCCACGCTCGTGCGGTAGCCGCTGCCGTCGCGGTAGAGCTTGGCGCGGCCCTCCTTGCGGATGGCCTGCTCGACCTTCGAGGCATCGCGCTCGCCGCGCTCCATGAGCTTGCCGCGCAGCTCCTCTGCCTCGTCCTGCGCCTGCTCAAGCTTGCCGCGCAGCCAATCGCGCTCAGCCCGTGCCTGCTCCAACTGGTCGAGCACGTACTGCTCGCATGTCTTGATCTCCATGGGTTACATCCCTTCACGTATCATCTCGTTGCCGTCACGGTCTGTGATCAGCCAATATCCGTATTCGTAGAGGCCAGGGCTGTGCGGCTCGTAGACCTGCAACAGCTGGCCCGTCCACCAGGCCTCCTCGTAGACCGGATGCCGCCAGCGCCACTCGGCCTTGAGCCGCGCTCCGCCGTGGAACTTGTCGTGGCATCCGGTGGTGCCGCTGCCGCAGAGGCAGAACAGCGGGCTTCGCAAGTCCCAGGTGCCGCACGGCGTCACCAGGCGGAAAATCTCGCCCCAAGAGCGGTGCGCCACGTGGTGGACGCTTCCCGCACGCCTGCCGCAGACGCAGCATCGGGGCGAAAGCGCCTCGTAGGCCTTTCCATGGGTGTAGTGCGCCCCCAGGTGAGGCTTGCCGTAAAGCTCGGCTCGCTCCTTGGGGTAGCCGCGAAGCACCCCCGCATCGAGGATCATTGCAACCTCCCGTCCGGGCCGTCGAAGTGCACGACCCTCGCGCCGCCCCTGAGCCGCGACACGATGGCCTTGGCGGTGTCGGGGTCTCCCTGCTCGGCGAGCCTGCGCACGAGGTCGCTTGGCTTGTACTGCGTTGTTACCAGCGTGGGCAGCATCGCGGAGTAGCGCTGGTCAATCAAGCTGAAAAGGCTGTCGAGCACGAAGCCCGTCGGCCTGCGCTTGCCCAGGTCGTCCACGATCAGGTAGCGCACCTCGGCGTAGCGCTTGAGCGGGTCGCCGCCGTCGTGGAAGCTGCGCTGAATCTCGTCGAGGATGCGGTACATCGGTGCCATGAGCACCGACCGCTTGCCGCCAGCCAGGCGCTTCACCACGGCTGCGGCGCAGGTGGTCTTATGAGTTCCGACGTCTCCCCAGAGGTACACCCACTGGCCGCGCTTCATGCACTCGGCGATCTCCGCAGCCAACGGGTGGTCGAGGCTCACGTAGCGATCGGGCACGCCCGCCCGCTTCCAGTCGTGCATGGCTCTGTCGAGCGCAGCCTTGCGAGCCGCCTCGGCCTCGGCCTGGCGCTCCTTCTCGCGCTCGGCCTCGGCGCCTGCGCAGCCGCACTGCTCGTAGCCGCAGAACAGCGTCCGCCCAGCGAGCCGCGTGGTGCGGGCCTTGAGGGTCGCGCCGCAGTGCGGGCACTCAGTCGTAGGCCGAAAATCCATCGTCTGGCACCTCCTTCGCGCTGCCGTTCCTGGGCTTCGAGGTGCGCAGCCAGTTGCGCACCGTTGCCTTCCAGTCCTTCATGTGCGATCGCCCGACCATCCAGCCTTTCTGGGCGTAGAAGTCGACGAAGCGCTCGGGGTCGAAGTCGAGGGCGGTGAGGTCGAGTCCCTTGTCCGCAGCGAACTGCTGGGCGTATTCGGCGACCTCGGCGGGAGAGGGGGCGCGGAAACGCGCCGCTTTCCCTCTCTCCTTAATCCCTTTTCCTAACTCCTCTTCCTCTTCCTCTTCGCTTGCCCGTTTGCTCTCGGGTTTGCTTGCATCGTTGCTTGCCGCTTTGCTCTGCGTTTTGCTTCCGCTTTTGCTTGGCGGTTTGCTTCCCGTTTCGCTTGCCCGTTTGCTCTCGGGTTTGCTTGCCGCTTTGCCGCCCGATCCTCCCGCCACGATGCGCTTGCGCGAGGTCTCCATGACGGGCTGCACGGCGAACAGCACGGCCTCTTGGGCGTCCGTCCGAGGCTCGGGCTGCTCGCCAGTTCGCAGGTACCGGACGATCATGCCGATAAGCTCGTCGCCCTCCCTGCGGTTGCGCAGCCTAAGCGGCCCGTCTATGAGCGAGTCCAGTACCTGCATGCCGCCATCGCCCCTAAAACGGGATGTCGCCGTCGTACAGGCTTTCCTGGGCGGGCGGCATGGGCGCTTGCTGCGGCGCCGTCTGTGGGGCTGGCTGCGGCGCGTACTGGGCGGGTGCCTGCTGGTAGCCCTGCGGCGGCGCAGGGGGCTGCTGATAGGCCTGCTGCGCGTTCCACTGCTGGTATCCCTGCGGCGCTTGCTGGCCCCGCTTCTGGCTCATGAACTCGATCTCGTCCACGATCACCTCAAGCTTGGATCGGCGCTGGCCGTCCTTGTCCCAGCTCGAATAGCGCAGCTTGCCCTCGATGGCCACCTTCATGCCCTTGTGCAGGATGCGGCCCATGCTCTCGGCGCGGTTGCCGAACATCGTGCAGTCCACGAAGTTCGGGTAGTCCTCACACTCGCCGGTTTGCTGGTTGCGGCGGCGGTCGTTGACCGCCACGCCGAAGCCCAGAACCTGCATGCCGCCCTGGGTAGCCCGCAGCTCGGGGTCGCGGGTCAAGTTTCCGCTGATGTTCACTCGGTTGATCGACATTTAGTAACTCCCTTCGCCCGTCCCGTTCGACCAGGTGCGCTTTATGTCCTCGTCGACGGTTCGGATCTTGAGCTTGTACACGTTTATCGCCTCTTGGCTCGCCTTGTAGAGCGCTTCGGAGCAGTCCCTGCGCTGCTTCAGCTCGGCTATGTCCTCACGTCCTCGGCAGAGGTCGCTTATCACCGTCACTGGCGTTCCCTTGGATCGCTCCTCAAGGATCGCGATGCGCAGCGCCTTGCGGTACTCGGCCTCGTTCTCGGCGTACTGGCTTCCGCTGTTGCGCAGCGCCTGAAGCTCGTCCATGAGCCTGTCGAAGAGCTGCATGCGCTCGGCGTAGAGGTCTTGCATGGCCTACACGACCTGCCATGCGGGAGACGGGCAGCACCCGGGGTTCGCCTTGAACTGCTCGTACTGCTGGCGGCTCTCGAACTGGTAGGAGGTGCCGCAGCTCTTGCACTTGGCGATGAATTGGCCGAACTCGGGCGGCTCCTTCTCGGCGGGCTTGCCGTCACCCATGAGGGTGTCGGGGTCACTCGTGCCGTCGATGTCGAAAGCTCCGCAGAGCGCGTACTTGCGGGCATAGCTCGATGCGCTGCCCGTGACCTGCGCCTCGTTCATGCCCTTCTGGCTCAAAGGCTCGCGGGCGTACGCATCGATCTCCAAAGGCTCGCCGTGGCCGTCCTCGAAGAACAGGCGGCACGTGGCCTTGACGTAGTAGCGCTCGCCGATCTGCTCGATCGAGTCGTTGAGCGTGAAGGCGATTCCCGCCGCCTTGCACGGCTCCTTGAGCGCCGCCACGATGTCCTCCATGCTGCGGTAGTAGAAGTTGCCGTGGGCGTTGTAGCGTGCCTTGGGCACCACCACGGATCGCTGCACCTGGGCCACGGCCTCGGCCAGCGTCATGTGCTTGTCTTCTGCCATCGTCTACTCCATCCTCGCTGCCACCTGGGCTGGCGTGCCCCGGCGGATGCTTCCGGTGATTCCCTGCGCCTTGAGCAGGGATGCGAGCGCCTGCATCTGCGATCGCGTGGCGCTCGGCACCTCGACCGTCCACGCCTCCAAAGGCTCCGCGACCGGTGCTGGCATGGGTGCCGGCATTGGTGCGGGCATTGGCACTGGCGCGGGCATCGGCTCAGGCTCGGGCGCTGCGATCGGCTCTGGCTCAGGCTCTGGTTCAGGTTCAGGCTCCGGCTCAGGCTCGGGTGCCATGGCCGCCTTCAGCTCGGCGATTCGCTGGTCTTCCTCGTCGGCCAGACGCGCCGCGTTCAAGGCGGCTCCGAGGTCGAGCGTGCGGAAGAACTCGCGCTCCGCGTCGGCGTAGTGCGGCATCGCCTCCTGCTGGGCCTTGAGCGTTTCCCAGTCTCTGGCCACGTCGGACACCTTGGCCTCAAGCGCCTGCTGCGCCTTGATCTCGCCGAAGGTCTTGTTGAGCCACTGCGGCTCATGCAGGCGCTCGTAGGGGACGACCGGCGCGAGCAGCCCCGCGAACTCCTCGTAGTGCTGCTGTAGGCGCGAGTAGAGCGCGTCCTTGCGCGTCTGCTCGGCCTCGTCGAGCTGCGCCTTGATGGCGTCGGTTGACTCGTCGATGATGGCCGTGATCTGCTTGCAGCGCCTCTCGAATGCGTCGAGCGGCTTGTTGTACTCGCGCTTCACGGCCTTGCGGCGCTCGTCGATCTCCTTCTTGATGCCGTTGAGGTAGCTGCGGTCGTGCTTGGCCTCCTTGATGGCCTGGGCGCTCGTGAGGTCGTAGGTGGCGCCCTCGTAGTCGGCCACGACCTTCTTCACGTGGGCCTCCAACGCGTCCATGTTCGACGCGATGGTGGCCTCGGTGTAGGTGACCTCAAGCGTGGTGGCCTCGGCCTCGATGACCTCTGCCTCGACCTGCTGCGGTTCGGTTTCCTTAGCCATAGATCTCGCCCGTCTCGTCGTCGAAGTCCATGGCCTGCTGCTGCTCGGCCACGGTGAGCAAAACCGTCTTGCCGCTCTGCTTGATGATGCGGAAGGCGTCGGCGTTGTCGGTCAGGATCTCGAATTGCAGGGTAGCCACGCTTCCCTTCACGGTGGCCTGCTTGAACTGCGCCTGGATGGTGGCTTCGTTGATCATGTCGTTACCTCCTATTTGATGCCGAGAACGGCGGCAAGGAACGCGCGACCGAACTCGCGCTCTTCCTCGCTGACGGGCTTGATCTTGTCGGCGATGAACTCGCGGCTCTTGGCGACGCACTTCTCGTCGATCCTGGAAAGCCCGGCCTCGCAAAGCGCGATCATCACGTGGTAGGCGTTTGCCGCCGTCTCGCCGTCGTTGTTGTCAGGATGCGTGGCGTCGAACATGAGGTTGTTCGCGATGCAGGCGGCGTGGTCGAGCACCGCTTTGTGGAACTTGCTCCCGTGGAAGTCCTCAAAGCCGTTCTCTTCGAAGTATTTGGCGTTCATTTCTTCTCCTTCACGTACTCCTCGACGAAGTACTCGATGTGGATGTCTATGCGTGGTTTGGTGCCGTATGGCGACCTCGGGCGTTTGGTGACGGCTCCCATTTCGACCTGCGAATCGTCCTTGAAGGCGATCCCGTTGAGCGCGTCGCAGGCGAGCTTGCCGAGGTTGTCCCAGTCGGGCTTGCCGAGGTCGGCGCGGCCCTCCCAGTACTTCGGGTTGCTCTTCGCGAGCGGCCTGGTGGTCGAGATCCGCATCACAACCGGGCCGTCGTGGTCGGCGAAGGTCTCGCCGTATGCCGCGCGGAACGCGTCCTTGATGGCCTTCTCGGCCTTGAGCGTCTTGGTCGGCGTGTAGGTGCGGTGGTTGCGGTAGTCGGTCATGGGGCGCTGCTTTCCGACAAGCTGGGCGGGGTGCATGGTGATGTGCGCCGTGGCCGCAAGGGTGCGCTTCCAGCTCATTCGCTGAACCCATCGCTCTGGCTGCGGTGCTTGTTGAAGGCTCCGCGCAACTCCGGGTATCGCGCCTCCATGATGCGGGCAAGGGCGGGGGCTATGCCGTTCTTGCAGCCAACGTGCAGCTCGTTGCGCACCATGTTCACCAGGTAGTTGATCGACACGTAGCCCTTCTCCTTGAGGCGGCGGGCGTTGGAAAGCATGAACCGCCACGCCTCGGGGTTGGCCTCGATCCACTTCTTGGCCTCGGCAACGTCCTGCTCGCCAGCCATGCCCAGGCAGAAGATCTCAAGCTGGTTGCTCTGGGGCTTGGGGCGGTATATCTCGTCGTTACGCATTGAGCACCGCCATGCTGCCCACGGCTCGCTGGGCGTCGGCAACGGCCTGGTCCATCGTGGGGATGACCCAGAGCCAGAGCACGGCGAGGAAGATCATGAGGGCCGCGAGGAAGCCGACCATGACGCCCGCCTTGAACTGCGAGCGCTCAAGCTGCTCCTGCGCCGTCGGGCGCTTGCCCTCGAATGGTATGATGGACGCAGCCTCTTTCGAGGCGGCTACGTAGCGGGTGCCCGAAGTGTGGTAGCGGGGGGCGCTCGCTTTCTTTTTTGTCTGCATTTCCGTTCTCCTTTCGGTGTTTTCGCAGGTCAGGGCTAGGGCGCTTTTTAGGGCCTCTTTTTCATCGACTTTTTAGCCCTGCTCTTCGCGCTGTAGTGGCGCTGTCTCTCGCGGTCGTTCCTCTTCTCCCTGATCGCCTCCTCCCGCATCGCGTTGGCCTGTTCGGCGAGGTCTGCCATGTGAAGCTCCTTCGTGCACTCGATGCACCAGCCGTTGATCCGGTTCAGCGGGCGGAACGTCCATTGGCCGCAGTGGGGGCATTGACAGCGCTTGCGGAGTGAGAGCCCGCACTTCCGCGCCATGTGCTTCACCGAGTCGATGGAGCGCCCGAGGTCTTTGGCTACCTGCTTGGCGCCGTCTCCGGCGTGCTCTTCGAGGTAACGAAGTTCACGTGTAGACCATTGCCTCATGCCGTCTTCTTCTCTCCTTTCTCCCATTCGCGGTATGCCTGCTTGATCGTCGAGCACATGGTGTCGAAAGCGACCTCACGGGCGGTCTTGGGCTTCTCTTCCTTCTGTTTGGCCTCTTCGGCTGACATTTAGACCGCCACGCCTTTTGACGTGCGCTCCTCGACTAACCCGGCGAGGTAGTCAACAGAGCATCCGTAGAGCTTTGCCAAGTTGATTGCGTCTGGAACCAGTAGCGGTGAACTCTCGCCACGCTCCCACTTGCCGATAACGTATTCGGAGCGGTGGATCTTTTCACCGACTTCTTCTCTGGTCAGGCCTGCCCGCTTACGCTCGGACACAAGATTGTTGAGCATTGTTTCCTCCTTTGCACTAGTTTCTTGTGCCTGAATGGCACTATATACAAGATTCTTGTATCTGTAAACCCTAAAAGTTTGCTATTCGTACAAGTTTCTTGTATGCTTCAACTATCCTAAGTTAGGGGTGAGATATGAGCCTTAAAGACCTACGGCAGCGTTCAGGGCTGACCCAGAAAGAAGCTGCTAGCGTGTTCGGCCTTAAATACCGCACGTACCAAAACTACGAGCTTGGAAATACAAGTCCTGATATGGATACTGCGGCAGAGTTCGCCCGGTATTTCAAATGCACAATTGGTGAACTGTTCGATCTCGAAGAGGGCGATGGCGAACAGATGGGAAGCGCCGAGCGCGAATTACTAACGCTCTTTAACGCCATGAATAAAGAGGGCCGCAAGGCATTACTTGCGGCAGCAAACGGAATCGCCGAGGCTTTCCCGGCGACAAGGAAGGAGTAGCCGTGGCATTAAAAGATATGATGAAGGACATGGCAAATGCAGCTGTGTCGCAGGCGCAGAGCGCTGTACAAGATGCAATCGACCGTGAACAGCAAACCATAAGTGGTCAAGGCACTAGTGGCGTTGTGCAGGGTGTGATGGGGCACTACTCTGAGCTTTCAGCCGAATCCGCTCAGCAGCAATATGGCATGTATCTCATGCGTGGAGAGTCGTTCACGCGCTGCTTTGCGCTCGTGCGTGACAAGATGCTGTTCACGGACCGCAGAATCGTATTCATCGACCACCAGGGCATGACTGGTGCCAAGGCGGCGGTCGTGTCCATCGATCTCCAAAGCATCGTCGGGGTGCGCCTTGAGACGGCCGGTATGGGCTTCGACCACGCCGAGCTGTCGTTCGCGTACATCACAAGCCCGTACTACAAGGTCCAAGGCGTGCAGACGGAGACCAAGACGCTTGAGTTCCCGAAGGGCTTCGACGTCCAGGGTCTCTACTCGCTGCTCTCGGAGCTCGCATACGAGAACGTGCGCCGCATCAACGCATAGAAAAGAAGAAGCCCCACGGGGTCATAGCGCTGCAACGCTGCCCGCGAGGCTTTCCTAAAGAACCTCTGAAAGGAGGCCGTTTCCAATTATGCCAAAAACTGCGGTGATATACGCCCGCTTTTCATGCAACAAGCAGCGCGAGGCCTCAATAGATGATCAGCTGCGCATCTGCCGCCAGTGGTGCCAGCGCGAGAGGTACGCCATCGTGGCGGAATACTGCGACTATGCCATAAGCGGTCGTACCGATGACCGCCCCGAGTTCCAGCGCATGGTAGCCAACGCGGGTGAGAGCGACATAGTGCTTGTGTACATGATGGATCGCTTCAGCCGTGGGGAGTACGACGCGCCCATATACAAGCGCGAGCTTGCCCAGCACGGCGTGAAGCTCGTCTCGGCGCTTGAACAGATACCAGATTCGCCCGAGGGCATCATTTACGAGAAGCTGCTTGAGGGCCTTGCGGCATGCGAGTCGAAGAAGACCGCGATCCGCACGAGGCGCGGCATGGAGGGCAACGCGCTCAAGTGCAAGACCAACGGCGTGCGCGTGTTCGGCTACGCCAGCAACGAGGCCGACGAGTACGTGATCGACGAGGACGAGGCCGCTTTCGTGCGCGAGGCGTTCAAGCGGCGCATAGCAAAGGAGACCACCAACTCGATAGCTCGCGACTTCGCGGCACGCGGGGTCAAGACCTCGCAGGGAAACCCGTGCGGCTACTCGATGGTCGAGCGGATGGTGAAGAACCGGAAGTACACGGGGCGCTACGAGTGGGGCGGCGTTGTCAAAGAGGGCGGCATGCCCGCGATCATCGACGAGGTGACGTTCATGGAGGCACAGGGCATACGCGCGGCCAAGGAGCGCAGCGCGGAGAGCTGGGGCGACTTCGCCCTTTCTGGCAAGGCGATCTGCGCGGGCTGCGGGCGCAACCTGCAAGGCGTGAGCGGGCGCGGGCGCGGCAACCGCAAGTACGAGTACTACCGCTGCCACGACGGATGCGTTAAGCCCGTCAGGCGCGAGGAGCTTGAGGGCGAGATCGTCAAGGCGCTGCGGGCTCTTCTGCAAGACCGCGAGGAGGCCTTGAGGATAGCCCGCATGGTGGCGGAAAGCTCGGACGGGGCAGAGGTGGCGGCGAGGCGCAAGCAGGCCGCCCAATCGCTCTCGGCCGCCGAGCGCGGCCTGAAGAACATCCTGAACGCCATCGAACAGGGCATAATCGCCCCGGGCGCGAAGGAGCGCATAGCGGAGCTTGAGCATCAGCGCGACCGCGCCAAGCTCGACCTTGAGGCGATCAGGGACGATCAGATAGACCCCGAGCGGCTGGCCGACTTCCTGCAATGCGGCTCCGCCCTGGACGACGCGACTCTATTGAAGGCGTTCGTATACCAGGCGAGCGTGAGCGACGAAGAGTGCATAGTGACGCTGAACTACGACGTGGAAAACAACGAACCCGCCAGACTTGACATCCAGCGGGTTCGTACAAAATGCAAATGGTGCCCCCGGGCGGATTCGAACCGTCGACACCCGCTTTAGGAGAGCGGTGCTCTATCCCCTGAGCTACGGAGGCATGTTGTACTAGTGTAGCAGATTTACACCGTTGTAATGCAGCGTATAGCCACTCTTCGAAGTTGCGGTGGAACAGTCCTCTGGAAAGTGCGTCCCACTATCCAGGCAAATTCTGGGTCAGACTTTCCCAATGGGACCTCGCTGGGAAACTGTGTCCCAGAATTTCGGCTCGAAACGGGATACGGTTTCCCAAACGACCCCGTTCCGGAAACTACATCCCGGAATCAGCACTCGAACTGGGATGTACTTTCCCGATGGAGCCCCATGGGAAACTGCATCCCACATTGAGGAAGCGCTCTTTAACGCCTAGTTGCCTTTGTGGAAGAGACCCTTGATAACGGAGGGAATGCTCTTGGCGCCCTTGGCCGTCACATCGATAAAGTCGGGCGAACGCACGAGCTTATTCTCGTCGACGTACTTGCGGACCGCGCGAAGCGTCTCTTTGTCGTCACGCGTCGAAAACGTAAAGTGACCGTTGTCCTTGGTGAAGATGGCAAAACGCGTGA
>OLPO01000509.1_pt1 | contig 31404 bp, 25 predicted proteins | sample 1672831 | NCBI WGS metagenome assembly OLPO01 (sample SAMEA3136728, study PRJEB25190) | human gut metagenome
CAAATGTGGCTTGTACGGAGACGGAAATTTCCTGGAATCGTCTCTTGACAATGGTAACTTCATAACAGGGATGATTCTTCCCCACTGATTTCATCCCTGCGAATAAAAATCCTCTCCCAGGGATGATTCTCCCCCGCTGATTTCATCCCTGCGGATAGAAAATCTCTCTCAAGGATGATTCTTCCCCGTTGATTTCATCCCTGCGAATAAAAATTCTCTCGCAGGGATGATTCTTCTCGGCTGATTTCATCCCTGCAGATAAAAGTTTTCTCTCAGGGATGATTCTTCCCCGCTGATTTCATCCCTGCGGATAAAAGTTTTCTCTCAGGGATGATGCTCCCCCGCTGCGCAGGTCATATTTCAGTTTTCCTCCCCTTGTCCGTCGCTTTTCCGGATTCTGTCTGCGATGGCATCCGCAAGGGCCTTCGCTTCCTCTCCGGTCTCTGCCTCTACGCCAACCCGGATCACCGGCTCGGTGCCAGAGGGGCGAACAAGGAGGGAGCCCTTTCCTTCCAGATGGCCCTTCGTCTCGTCAAGAAGAGAGAGGACGTCAGGATCCCGCATCACACGGTCCTTGTCCGCAACGCGGACGGAATACTGAACCTGCGGATAGAGGTGGAGCGGCGCTGCAAGTTCGGAGAGCTTTTTCTTCTTCGCGAGCATCACCTGCATTACCTTCAGGGAGGTCAGGACGCCGTCTCCTGTCGTGGAATACTTGCTGAAAATAATGTGTCCCGTCTGCTCCCCGCCGATGCGGTAGCCATTCTGCTTCATCGCCTCATAGACGTATTTGTCGCCGACCTTCGTCCGGACATAATCAATGCCGGCCTCCTCCAGTGCCTGAAACAGGCCGTAATTCGACTGGGCTGTCGCGACAACGGTGTTCTCCAGAAGCTTTCCCCTCTCCTTCATGTAGCACGCGTACATATAAAGGATATGATCTCCCGTGATCACATCGCCCTTCTCATCCACGGCAAGGCAGCGGTCTGCATCTCCGTCATAGGCAAAGCCCACATCCAGACGATTGTCCCGGACAAAATCCTGCAGCTGCTCAATATGCGTGGAGCCGACATTCCGGTTGATGTTGAGTCCGTTCGGCCGGTCACCGATCAGATAGGTCTCCGCTCCAAGAGCGTTGAAGACAGCCTTGGCAATGGACCAGCTGCCACCGTTTGCGCAGTCAAGTCCGACCTTCATGCCGCGGAAATCAAAGACGCCGAGAGAAATCAGATAACCGATGTAACGATTCCGGCCCGCGATGTAATCGATGGTTGTTCCGATCTTCTCCCCTTCCGCAAACGGAAGATCCTTCCATTCCCTTCCAAAGCACGAAAAAGCGGGGATCTCTCCGTCTCCCTCGATTCTCTTCAGCACATGATCCAGCCAGTCCTCAATCAGCGCGATGGTCTCATCATCCATCTTCTCGCCCATCCGGTTCACCAGCTTGATGCCGTTGTCATGGAAGGGATTGTGGCTTGCCGTGATCATCACGCCGCAGTCAAAGCGATCCACTCTCGTGATGTAGCTGATCGAGGGGGTTGTCGTCACGTGGAGAAGATACGCATCCGCTCCGCTTGCCACAAGCCCTCCGACCAGTGAATACTCATACATGTAGCTGGATTTCCGGGTGTCCTTGCCGATAACGATTCTCGCCGGCTCGTCCTCGCCTCTGCTCTTTTTCAGCTCGCCGTAATACCATCCGAGAAACCGTCCGATTTCAAAGGCGTGCACCGCAGTCAGATCACTGCCTGCTTCCCCGCGAAAACCGTCTGTTCCAAAATATCTTCCCATATATCCAGCCTTTCCCGCAGTCCTTCTGCGGACGTTCGATTATCCGAAATACAGCTCCTTTGTCCGTTCCACAACATCATCCCAGTTGTACTTGCCGCAGATGTAATCGGCAGCGCTCTCCCGGTAATGCTCCACCTCTTCCGGGTGATCCAGAAGCTCCTCCAGGTGCTTTTTCAGATCCGGAACGTCTCCCTTTCGGAATACGGCTGCGTGATCCTCCACCACCTCAGTGCTCTCCTTGATGTCCGAAACCAGACAGCAGTTCCCGTAGCTCATCGCTTCCAGAAGGCTGATGGACATTCCCTCCACGTCAGAAGGAAGCGCAAAGACATACGCATTCGACAGGAGCTCGGAAAGCGTTCTTCCTTCCACAAGCCCTGCCAGAATCACCCGGTCGTCCTGGGCGGCAAGCGCCTTGATCTCTTCATAATACTCCACCGCATTGGACGGGCCTCCCGCAAGAAGAAGCTTCTTGTCCGTCGGGATTTCGCGAAATGCCTCAAGAAGATAGTGGAGCCCCTTCTCCGGAACAATCCGGCAGAGGATCATGATATAGCCATCCTTCTCAAGGCCCCACCGCTTTGTGATCTCCTTTGCCTCCATCCGCTGCGGCCTGGCAATGCCGTTCGGAATAAAATGCGTTTCTCTTCCGTACCTCTCAAGGAAGTACTCCTGAAGATTCTCGGACAGAACAATGACCTCATCGGCGTGCCTCGCCGCCATCTTCTCTCCGGCCTGAAGCATGCGGGAGGCAAAATGCCCCCATTTTGCCCGCTGCCAGTCGAGTCCGTGAATCGTGGCAACCACGCGGATCCCGAAAAGCTTCGGCAGCCAGCACATCAGGCACGGGCCCTCCGCATGAAAATGAATCACATCGTAACGACCGAACAGTGCCCGGACCGTTGCAAAAAATGAATAAATGATCGCATTCAGCTTCCCGTTCGACACAGTCGGCGTAATCAGAATCCGGACTCCGTCACGGTAGTACCCGGGTTTCCCCGGAATCCGGTCATAATCCGAATGCTTCATCCGGTACCCCGCCCGGTTGTAGCACTCCACATCAAAGCCCTGGTCCCGAAGCCTTGTCGCAAGCTCCCAGACCACCACCTCTACACCGCCCTCACGGGACGGCACGCGCTTATGCCCGATCATTGCCACCCGGAACGGCTTATTCTTTTCTTTTTTCTTATTCTCGGAAAATGCCATGTATCTTTCCTGTCTCTTCCTTTTCCCCCGTCTGTAACCTTTTCGCTTCTATTTTCCTTTTCTTCCCCGTCTGTTGCCTTTCAGCCTCCGGTCCCACAGCCCTCGCCGTTTTCCATGGAATACTTCATGGAAGCGATGAGTCTGCGGTACATCTCCTCCAGATCCGCCTCCGGCTCCCAGCCAAGTGCACGGAGCTTCGATGCATCCAGAAACAGCTTCGTGTCAGCCGCATACCCAAAGGCATTGGTCTCCGGGATATCGTAAACCACGCGGATTTCTCCGCCGGCAATCTTCTCCGCCACAAGCTGTGCCATCTTCGCAATGGTCGTATGTGTTTTCTCATTCGACACATTGTAGGCCTGCCCGGCTTCTCCCCGGACCGCAATCGTCAGAATACCGCGCACCGAGTCTCTCGTATAGCAGTAATTTCCCTCGGAAAGCCCCTTCGTATGCAGAACGATGTCCGTGCCCTGCATCGCGCTTCTTGCGAACTGAGAGAAAACACGATTCTCCCACGGCAGAATGCCCGCCCCGAAGGTCTGCGACAGCCGCGCAATCATGACAGAAAGGCCGTACTCATGACCAAAGCCAATGCACAGATTCTCACACATTCTCTTGCTCTCCGGATAATCCGTGCGCACCTTCGTAAGATCCAGAAAGCCGAGCCGGTCCTCCGTCGCCGGAATGTCCCTGCCGCTCTCATCCGCAAGCGTTCCGTACATTTCCATGCTGGACAGATAGACAAAACGCTGCGCACCTGCGGCTTTTGCAAGCTCCAGAACGTTTCTTGTCCCCTCGATGGCCGTCATGATCGTCTCAACCGGCTGCTCAACCATCATTTTCGAAGCGGTGACCGCCGCGCCGTGAATGACAAGGTCAAGCTCTCCGCTCTCATCCCGCACCTTCTCTGCAAAATCAGGTGCCGTGATGTTCGCCGTAAGAAAGCGTACATCCTCTCTTGTCCGGAAGGAATCCCCGTAAATCGCATCCGCCTTGGCGGCATTTCGGATCACGCCGTAAATTCTCATTCCGCTTCCATGCCGCCGGTTCATGCAGGCGAGTGCACGGATCAGCCAGGAGCCGACAAGCCCCGTCGCCCCGGTCACAAGAATCCGCTTTCCTCTCAGCGCCTTCTCAAGAAGCGCATCATCTGCCACGCGGTCAAGATCCTCCTGAAGGATCGGATCCGCCGTCGCCTCCAGCTTCTGTTTTCCTGTTTCTTCCATGTTCCAGTCTTCTCTGTCTTCTGTATGCATATCCCATTCCTTTAAATCATGATCTGTTCTATTATATAATATTGTATATCTTTCGCACACGATAACTTTCAATCCCCGGAGGCTTTTATGCTCTTTCAATCCGCTGATTTTGTGATATTCTTCTTTTTCTCTGTTCTGGTGTTCCGCTTTCTTCCCGGTAAATTTCGCAGAAACTGGCTTTTGCTCTGCAGCCTTTTCTTTTATCTTGGCTTCGACGTGCGTTTTCTTCTCGTACTGGCGCCGGTCATCGGAATCGGCTTTCTGTCCGGCCTTTGGATGAAACATGTAAAAAACCCGTCCGCCCGCAAGAGATGCTTTGTCGGCTCTGTCGTACTTCTTGTTCTGATCCTTGTTGTCTTCAAATACACAGGCTTCCTTCTTGAGAATGTCAATGCGCTGCTTACCGCATTGGGACAGAAGCCGATTGCCTCCGGCTTTTCCCTGATTCTTCCGATCGGAATCTCCTTTTACCTGTTCCAGACCATCGGCTATCTCGCCGATGTCTTCCACGGGAAAATCTCTGCCGAGCGAAGCTTTCCTGACTATGCACTCTTTATCAGCTTCTTTCCGCAGATCACAGCAGGACCGATTGCAAGAGCAGACCGCCTTCTTCCGCAGATTCGAAGACTCCCGGAGGCCGAAAAGCCCTCTTATCTTCACATATCCTCCGGCTTTTCCCTGATGCTGTGGGGCTTTTTTATGAAGATGGTCATCTCCGACCGCGCAGGAATTTTCGTGGACAATATCTGGCAGAATCTTTTTACCTGCGGAACCGTGGAGACCGTCATTGCTGCCCTTGCCTTCTCCCTTCAGATCTATGCGGATTTTGCAGGCTACTCCGCCATCGCGATCGGTGCTGCAAGAATTCTTGGTCTGGAGCTGGATGCCAATTTCCGGACACCGTATTTTGCAGAAAGCATTGCCGGCTTCTGGAGGCGCTGGCATATCTCTCTGAGCACCTGGCTGCGCGATTATATTTACATTCCGCTTGGCGGAAGCAGATGCTCACGCATCTGCAAATACCGCAACGTCATGATCACCTTCCTCGTCAGCGGCATCTGGCACGGAGCCTCCTGGTCCTTTGTCATCTGGGGAGGCCTTCACGGGCTGTATCAGATCCTCGGAGACCTCCTGAAGCCACTTCGCAGAAAGCTCTGCATCCGGACCGGCATCCGGGAGAACACCTTCAGCTTTCGGCTCGGAAGAATTCTGTGGACCTTTCTTCTGACATCGTTTGCCTGGATCTTCTTCCGCGCAGGCTCTCTTTCGAATGCAATCTACTTCCTGAACCGCATGTTCACGCGCTGGGATCCCTGGGTTCTGTTCAATGAAGACATCTATGCCTTCGGCCTTGTTCATCTGGAATTCAACATCCTCACCCTCGGAACACTGCTCCTTCTTGCCTTTGATCTGATTTCAGCAAGAAAAAAGCGCGACTTCGGAGAGCTTCTGTCTGCGCAGAGCCTGTGGCTTCGGTGGCTGGTCTGTCTTTTTCTGATTTTGTCGGTTCTTCTTCTCGGAGAATACGGCATTGACTTCAGCTCCGGTCAGTTCATCTATGCCGGCTTCTGACGAAGCTTCTCTCTTTCCGCCGGAAATTTCCCGGTATTTGCCGGGGTTGTACATGATGAAATTCGAAAACAACGAAATGAGCCTTGATATGAATAAAAACAGCAGATTTGCTTCTTATCGGAATATCATCCTTTTCACTCTTCTGACTGTCATGATGCTGATGGGCGTTTACCGGGTGATCCGCTGGAAGGATACCACCGGCAACTACATCTCCTCCTATGACGAGCTGTATCACACTCCGGAGAATACCATTGACGTTGCCTTCCTTGGCAGCAGCCACTGCTATGCCGGCATCTATCCCGCCGTCATGTGGGAGGACCGCGGCGTCACCTCCTTTGACATGGCGGTTTCCGGCCAGGACAAGGACTCCTGCTATCATGCTCTGATTGAGCTTCTGAAAACGCAGAAGCCGCAGGTCGTATTCGCCGATCTCTATGCGCTCACCTTTGAGGAGCATGCCTTCATCGGAAACGTCTACCGGAACCTGCTCTCCATGCGGACATCCTCCAATTCCGTGCAACTTGTCACCGCCTATGCGGAGAAAGAAGACCAGAAGGATTTCATTCTTCGCTGGCCCATCGTTCACACACGCTACCGCGAGCTCCAGCCCTACGATTTTCTGGAATATCCGCTGAATGACTTTGGACGGGGCGCGGCCTACGACTGGGAGCACACCGACGTATCCTGGAACACCCCCTGCACGGATACCGGCCTTTCTGCTCCGCTCTCCGACAGCAACCGCAAATGGCTGGACCAGATGATCCGGCTCTCCGAAAAGAAGGGCTTCCGGCTTGTCTTTACGATTCTCCCCTATAATGTTCCGGAGGACGACCGCGCGGTTTACAACACCGTCACACAATATGCCGGCAATGCTGGAATCGACGTCATTGATTTTTCTCTTCTTGAGAATGAAATTTCCCTTGACCGCAGGGAGGATTTTCGGGATGCGGGACATTTGAACGGCTTCGGCGCCGCCAAAATCACACGATATCTGGAAACATATCTGGACACACTCCCGCAGGAGCAGTATCTGGAGGTGGATCGCCGGACGGATGCAGCCTGTGCCATCTGGAACCGGGATCTTTCCTGGATGAACCAGACCAAGTTCCGCTATGCACTCGACAATACCGACAATGCTCAGGATTTCTGTGCTCTTCTCGCACAGACAGATGGGATCACCGCGATCCTCTCTCTGGAGGATACCGGGAATGAACGCGCCCTGCCGGAGGGTGCCCTCTCCTTTGAGGAGCTTCTTCCTGCATTAAAGCCGCTTGGCTTCAACACCGAAATTGCTTCTCCCGGAGGAAAATGGCTCTATCACGCAGGAGAGCTCACAAAGCTTCATGACAATGACGACAAAAAGGAGGCGTTCTCCATGGATCTTGGTCCTGCTGACTCCCTTCGCGTTCAGTACAACGGAGACTTCGCCGCAGGAAATCTTATGATCGGACTCACCGACTACTCGCACCGGGACCGGAGACTGCAGATTGTGCTCTATGACAGCATCACCGATGAGGTCATCGGAAGCTACTGCTTCTGAGCCTTCTTCTCTTTCTCCTTCTTCTCGTCCTCCATGAGCTTTTTGCGCCATTTGGCCGCCATCTCATGGATTTCCTTTTCGGACTTCGGAGGCGTTTTCTTCTTCTGGGCCAGGAACCACTCGTACGCATCGCACGTCTCCTGCACATCGCCGGAGAAGCACACCTGTTTCCCGTGATCCAGCCACAGGATCTTCGTGCACAGCTCCCGTACCTGGGGCATCACATGCGACACCAGAATGGCCGTCACGCCTCCCTGAATGATCTCCTGCATCTTATCGCCGGATTTCTTCCGGAATGCACCGTCTCCTACTGACAGCACCTCATCCAGAATCAGAATATCCGGGTGCACCAGACAGGCGATGGAAAAGGCAAGTCTGGATTTCATGCCGGAGGAAAGCTGCTTGAAGCAGTAATCCTGAAACTCCTCGAGCTCCGCAAACCGAATGATCTCATCGTATTTCTCATCCAGAAACTTTCTCGTATAGCCAAGAAGCGCGCCGCGAAGATAGGTATTCTCCCGGACCGTCATGTCGTTGTCAAAGCCGCTCCCAAGCTCCAGAAGAGCTGCAATGGTGCCGTTTACGTGAATTTCGCCCTCCGTCGGCAGCATGATGCCGGTGACCGCCTTTAACAGCGTGGACTTTCCCGCACCGTTGGAGCCGATGATGCCGAGCATCTCTCCCTTCTCCAGATCAAAATTCACATTCCGGTCTGCCCAGAACTCCTTCACCTTATAGTTTCCGGTCAGCTTCCGGATCACATATTCCTTCAGTCCGATGGATTTGAAGTCGCCCGTCACATAACGGATGCTGACATTGCTGCACTCAATTGCAATATTGGACATGGAAAACCTTTCTCTGCCGTACTCTTAAAGATAATAAAGAAACGAGTGATTGCACTTTTTGTAAATCCGCATGCCGATACCGAGATAGAACAGCGCATAAAAAATACACAGCGCGTGATACGCAGGAGAAGGAATGATTCCGTCAATGACAATCAGACGCATGTATTTGATATAGACATACACCGGATTCAGATACAGCAGCTGCTGAAGATTGTGCGGCAGCTTGTCCACCGAATAAAAAACAGCGGACATGTACGTGATCAGAGTAAGGAACACCTCATACAGGTACTGAATGTCACGGAAAAACACAAACAGTGCCGACAGAATGGCTCCGATTCCGATGTCCATAATCAGAAGGCACAGAATCGGAAAAATCAGCAGAAACATCGTCGGCCGGAATGTAATCCCATCGAAGATGCAGAATGTAAAATAAACCAGAAGCGTAAGCCCGAAGTTCACCAGCGCCGACACATTCTTGGACAGAAGAAAGAGGTACTTCGGCACATTGATCTTCGTAAAGATCTTGGCGTTGCTCATCAGCGACTGCATGCCGTTCTTCGTGGATTCCTTGTAATACGACAGCACGATATTACCCGTAAACAGGTAGGTCGTGTAGTGCGGAATGTCCTTTCCGAAGAAATTGGAGAAAATGACATGCATCACCAGCAGCGTCAGAAGCGGCGACAGCACGGACCATGCCATCCCAAGCACGCTTCGCTTGTACTTCTGCTTGAAATCACGTTTGACCAGCTCCTCAAACATGAACTGGTATTTCTTAACATTTGTTAACAATTTGTTCATAGCATCATAACATTCTACACAGATTCCTCAAAAGCGCAAGAGCCTTTTTACTGCTGTACCACTCCCGTCGGAACCGCCTGAACCAGATAGTCATTCCCATCTGAGCCTTCCGCCTGCAGGGTCAGAATGCTCCACGTGTTCAGTGCCTGCTGCTCCAGGTCCGGATCCAGCACCGCCTGCATGTTTCTCTGTCCGTAAATGTCATTGATGTACTGATTGTATTCATCGCGATCGAAGCCGTTGACGCTCACCAGAATATCTTCATGTGCTTTCGGATAAGCCGCAAAAATCTGGTATTCCGAAATGGAATCTCTGCTGAACAGGTACAGATACGGATGAGAAGAAAAGAACTCGGAATCCCCGTAATCCTGAAGTCCTGCAAACGTGCTTCCCTCCCCAAGGCTTCCGTGAATGACCGTGTTGGGGTCCGTCAGATCCGTGCTGTTGCCTTCATCCAGCCAGGCACCCTGATCCGCTTCTGCAGCTTCCTGGCTCTCATAGACCGGGCAGACAAGCTCTGCTGCCGAAGAGTCCTGCGCAGAAACAGCAAGAAGATACAGCTCTCCGTCCTTCCACTCCGGCGTGACATCCGGAGCCATTCCCTGAAACGAAATCTCCGCGCCCTCACCTCTTTGGAGCACCTCCTCGCCTTCCTCCAGCTCCTCCGGAAGAAGGGTTTCGTCCTCCTGCGCGGTCTCCGAAGGATCGGAGGTTTCCGAAGCGTCGGAAGTCTCCTCCGAAGCAGCCTCCTCCCAGCCGCCTGTGCTCTCCGCAGTTTCCGGATTCTCCTCCGCGCCATTCTCTCCGGAGGCGCAGCCGGCCATCAGCCCTGCCGAAAGAACGGCTGTCATAACAAGTGCAGCATATTTCATGTTTCGGTTTCTCATATTTTCTTATACCTCTTCATTCCGAATGATTCTCAGTGCATTCTCTCTGGTGATTTCCCGGACATAATCCGGGTCGCATTTCCGGATAAGATACTGCCAGCATCGAAGCATCTCCGGTGACCGTCCCGTATCCTTATGGGCATCCGTGCCGACAAAGGACACCAGCTCCTCCTTCAGAAGTCCGCTGATCAGCTTTGCAAAAGGGGAGCGGAAATGCGGAAGCACATCGTCTGCGTTGACCTGCAGATAAATCCGGTTTCTGGTAAGCTCCCGCGCAAGCTCAGGATTCTTGCGAATGCAGTCATATCTTTCGCAGTGGGCCAGAATCACTCTCCAGCCATCATAGGAAAGATTCCGAAGTCCTTCCTGGATATAGGAGAATTCTTCCCACGGCTTGAACTCCACAAGAAGATAAGAAGAATCCGCCAGGGAGCAGATGCGGCCGTTTTCGAGGGCTTCCGGTACGGAGCTGTCATACATGATCTCATTTCCCCGATACAAATCCGCTTCTTCCATCTCTTCCTGCGCCATCGCATCCTGCATGTACGCGATCCGCCGGAGCTGGCCCTCCGGAGACACATTTCGGTGCCCGCCCTTATAATGGGGCGTCAGAATCATGGTTCCGATCCGGTTTTCTCTCGCAATCCGCAGCATTTCCATCGTCATTTCCATGCTCTCGGATCCGTCATCCACCTCCGGCATGATATGAATATGCATATCCGCCAGCTCATAATCCGGTATCCTCATGTGCTCACTCCTTATGCCCGGAAAGCCGCTCTGCGATCAGATACCAGATGTACCTGGCATTGGTCACCAGATATCGGTTGGCCAGGCGTCTGGGATCCTGGAAGAGGCGGTACAGCCACTCCAGCCCGATCTTCTGAATCCAGAGAGGCGCACGCTTCACCGTTCCTGCATAGAAGTTAAACCCGGCCCCCACGCCGAGCATGACGCCGTTCAGCTTCCCCTTATGCGCCGCCATCCACTTCTCCTGCTTCGGAGCTCCAAGTCCGATCCAGATCAGTGCCGCACCGGAGGCATTGATTCTGCGGATGGTCTCCGCATCCTCCTCCTCCGTTTCCGGGCGGAACGGAGGTGACACCATTCCTGCAATGCGAATTCCCGGATATTTTCTCCGGAGCTCCCGTTCCAGCTTCTCAATGGTCTCCGGCGTGGAGCCGTAGAAATAATGACTGATCCTTCCATCCATCGTTGCACGGAACACCGCGTCCATAAAATCCGGTCCCGCCACACGCTCCGCTTTTACAAAGCCGTGGCTCTTCTGATATTCTGCGATCGGCTTTCCATCCGGGAACGTATAAGCCGAGCCGTTCAGAATGTCCCGATACCCCAGATCATCATGTGCCATCACGGTTGTATGGACATTGGAGAAGCACAGGTACTGACCTGCCAGAGCTCCGGCAGGTCGGTTCGCCGTTCCCTTGTCCAGCTCATTCAGGATGGAGAACGCAGCTGTTTCCACATCGGAAACCATGAAGTGAACCCCGAAGACCTCGCATCTTTTCGTCAGCGGCTCATAGGCCGCCGCAGCATAGGGACCGACCGAATCGATCAGCTGAAGGGGCACGCATCTTCCGGACGAAAACAATGCAATCCGGAAAGGAATTCTCCTCTTCTCAAGGGCATCCGCAATGCTCTTTCGGATCTCTTCTCCGGTATCCGGCAGATACAGATAGGCCGTGAGCGGTCCCTCCGTCTTCTTCAGGAATGCATCCAGCCTTCCGATCAGCGTCCTTGTCCCGTCATCCGCTCCGTTCCCGCGCACAGGTGCGGGACGGTCCGCATCCGAAGCATCCGGATGCTCCTCATCCACCGGGAAAACACCTGCAATATCCGCATTGCCGGGAATCCCTGCCAGGAGACGCGCTCTTGCAATGGATTCCTGCGCTCTTGTCGTGACAATCAGATAATGCTCCTCCTTGGCCGCCTTCTGACTGCTCCTCCGAATACTTCTCCGAAGCAAAAGCCGGTTCACGCTGGTGAAAATAACGTCAAAAATCCCGGCATACAGAAGCACCATGCGCGACACCTTCTCAAAGGAATGCGTCGCAGAAAGGATGATGATGAGTGCAGCATACTGAAGGATTCTCTCCCGGAAAACATGAGAAACATTCTCCACCGGATCCAGCTGCGTGATCCGGTCTTCGCGGTGCTTCGCCCGGCGATAGGTATTCCAGAACAGATAAATCAGAACATTCAGCGCATAGATGGTGCTGTACAGCTCCACCTTCCACGGCACAAGCTTGCTCCACATCCGCAGATACAGGGCAAGAAGAAAGGCCGCTGTCGTAGCCAGCGTATCCAGCAATATGATAATTCTTCGAACGTGCTTATGTGAGTAAAAATACATGAAAATCCCCAATGATTCTTTTATAATGTAAAAGCTCTATTCCGCTATTATAACGCATACGCTTTCAACTATGATAAACTAAATCTGTATCGTTTTTATGGAAAACTTCAGGAGAGATTATCATGCAGATCATTACCAGAGAACTGAACGGCTACACATCCGAATACCCGCTTTCCCGTTTTGGAGGAAGAGAGAGTATTCTTGCCGTAGATATTGAAACAACCGGTCTCTCGTCCGCAAAGGACCGCATTTATCTGATTGGCTGCGGCTACTGGGAGGATGACTGCTGGAAGCTGATCCAGTGGTTTGACGATCACGGCGACGGAGAAGCGGATATTCTGACTTCTTTTCTTCTTTTCTCCAAGAAATACAAAACTCTGATGCATTACAACGGCCGCCAGTTCGACCTTCCGTTTCTTGCAAGGCGCATCGTCTGGAATGGACTGCAGGGAATTCCGGGCGCCGAGGATTTTCCCGCTGCCATGAAATCCCTCGATCTGTACCGTTATCTGAAGCCTTATCAGAAGCTTCTTGCACTCCCGGACCTGAAGCAGCAGACCGTGGAGCGCTTTCTGAACACCGGACGCATCGAAGACCGCACGGGCCGCGAGCTCGTGGAGCTGTATCATTCCTATCTTGGCAAAGCGCTTCCCTCCGCAGAGAAGGTCTCCGATCGGGATCTTACGGCAGAAGCCACGAAACGGATTGATGCCGCCATGATCAACCGTCTGCTCCGGGAGCAGGAACTGGAAAACGCAAGAAAGGCAGCGGGAGCTCTGAATTCCGAAAACGAACCGTTCTTTTCCTCGAATACGGAAAAGGAAGCCTGCGATTTTTCCGGTCCCGCCGGAATCCCGGCGGACCGCTCCGGGATCCGGACCGCACTTCTTGAGCATAATGCCGCAGATGTTGCAGGTCTGATCGCCCTTACGGACGTATTGTCCTTCCGGGAGCTTTTCGAAGCCCCCCTCTCCGTCTACCGGGCACAGGCGAACACCTATCACGACGCAAACGGCGAACCTCAGCAGGAGCTGATCATGTATGCGCACGCAGAGGGTGTTCCGGAGAATGTCCGTGTTCCGGCCGGCACTGCCTCCCTGGACGGCTGTTATCTGGCATTCCAGGATGACCGCATTGTTCTGAAGGTTCCAATCTACAGCGGAAAGCTGCACTACTACTATTCAAATTATAAGGATTATTACTATCTGCCGAAGCTCGATCAGGCCGTTCACAAATCCATTGCCTCCTATGTGGATCCCCGGCACCGCGAGCAGGCAAAGGCCGAGAATTGCTACACCGGAAAGGTGGGATCCTTCCTGCCGGAATGGACGAAATTTCAGACGCCCTTCTTTCAGGAGCACTACCGGGACAAAACCGCGTGGTTTGAGTTCAAGCCGGAGATGAAAAAAGACAAGGCCTTTTTCGCCGGGTATGCCACCTACGTATACCGTCACATTCTGGAAGACTGAGTGTGACGCAGAAAAGGAGAACGCCCTGTTTCTGAGAGCGTTCTCCTTTTTATTGTCCGTGTATTCTTTTATGTCTCTTTACAGACAGGTGATCTCCCGTGGTTCTATCCTTCGCTGCGAACCCACACGCGCATCTCTCCGATTCCGCGGTTTCCCCAGAGATAATAGGGAACAAAGGTCAGCTTCTGCCCCACCGTCTCCGGCTTCTTCTCCGAATACAGGCTCTCTCCATCCGAAGTGTCCCGATAACCGTCCGCAGAAAGCCGGACATAGGTTCCAAGAACCGGATCCGTTGTTTCTTCCATTGCAAACTGTGCGTACTCCGGAAGGGATAACGCATACAGCTCTGCACCGTTGTCCTTCTCCTCCAGCGCATACACGATCGGTCCTCTCATAATTGCAACAAGTCCTGCATCCTTGCGAACCTTCGGATTTGCATAGATTCTTCTGACCGGCATATCAAACCGGATTTCCACGCGGTCACCGGCATGCGTCAGATCGCTCAGATACAGATAGCCATCCCGCAGGGATTCTTCCACAGAAACACTCCGGGAAATCTCTTCCTCTCCATGTCTGAGACGGAGCGTTGCTGCTGTATTGCGTGCCCAGGCAGGAATGCGGATTGCCAGCGTAAATTCTCTGTTTTCCTTATTCTCTCCGATCGTATAGCACACATTTCCCTTCCAGGGATACTCGGATTCCACATCGATGCTCACCCCGGGAATGCAGGACGAAGCAAAGGATCCGCCAACATAGAGATGTGCATAGATGGTGTGTGCATTCTCTCCCCATGCATACTTGGAAAGCGCTGTAATGCACCTGGACACATTCGGAGGGCAGCAGGCACACGCATACCACTGCGGGCGCTTCGGCAGCACATGCTCGTATCCGGGAACCTTGCCGGACACCGAAGGATCCACCTCCAGCGGATTTACATAAAAGAATCGAGTTCCGTCATGCTGCATCCCGCTTAAAACGGTGTTATACAATTCCTTTTCCATCACATCCGCATACCGTCCGGACGGATTCATCTGCAGCATCTCTCTTGCAAAAAATACCATCGCTACCGATGCACAGGTCTCTGCATATACGGTATCATTCGGAAGATCATAGGGAATGGTAAACGCCTCGCCGTGAACCGTAGATCCGATTCCGCCTGTAACGTACATCTTCTGATTCACAATGTTGTTCCAGAGACGTTCGCAGGCCGCCTGCAACTCTTCGTCATGAATATCCGCAGCAAGATCTGCCATGGCCGTATAAAGGTACGCTGCACGAACCGCATGCCCGACCGCCTCCGTCAGCTCGCGCACCGGCTTGTTGTTCTGTGCATAGTCACGGTCCTTCGAATCCATGCCAAAGACATTGAGGTCTCTGCATTTTGCCTCCTCTTCGAAATAGTCCGGCTCCGTTCCTCTCTCGTTGATAAAATACTCCGCGCTCTCCAGATACCGTCTTTCCCCGGTTGCATGATACAGACGAAGAAGCGCAATCTCAACTTCGGGATGGCCCGGAATTCCCCTTTTCTTTCCCGCTTCCTTTCCAAATTGCCGTCCGATACAATCTGCCATTTTCTTTCCGATGTTCAGAAAATCATCTTTTCCCGTCGCTTCATAATTGGCAACGGTTGCCTCAATCATATGCCCCATGCAATACAGCTCATGAGCCTCCTGAAGATCGGTCCACTTCTTGTCCGGAGCCTTAATCTGAAAATAAGTATCCAGGTATCCGTCTTCCTCCTGTGCCTTCCCGATCAGTTCGATCATTTCGGCTGCTTTTGTCCGAAACCAGGGATCCTCTGAGATTGCCATTGCATTGGAAACCGCTTCCATCCATTTGGCAAGATCGGAATCCTGAAAAACCATTCCGTAAAAATCACCCTTTTCCAGTCCTGCGGCAATCCGGAAATTCTCAATAACATGACTCTTTTCAATCTCCGGAATCTCATCCCGCAGGATTCTCTCCTGATAGGGAATCACCTGTTCCAGAACAAGCTTCTGAAAGTAACCCCAGAAGCCATCCTTTACTTTCGCCTGCTTCAATCTGGGCTGAAATTCAATGTTTTCAACCATTATAATGCCCTCCTTATGCCCTCGCATCGCATTCGTCATCGGTTGCCGTGTCTATTGTAATACAATTTAACGGAGTGTATTTTTTATTCCGTAACGATGCACCCGCACATGTGCATTTTTGAACACTCCTGTTAAGGAAACGCTGAACAAATAGATGTTCACTCGCCTCCGAATTCGTAACAACTTTTTTCCTTCAGAGACCTGAAATCTCTGAGAAATGGCAGTTATACTGACCTGTCAGGTCACTCTTTCGGGAGACTTCCTCCCTTTTGGACACACTACGCCCCGCAGAACTCCCGCAGTCGTCCGGCCCTTGCGCACATGATCATGTTCGCACTGGCAAACAGTACATTGAATCGATGGAAGTTTTTGTCAAGTCCGCGATATGCTACTCTGGCATATCCGAACTGCCACTTCACTATAAGGAACGGATGCTCTACCTTACAGCGTGTAGAGGATTTCCGATTCTCGATGTCCCTTTCCCACTGGATTCCCTGGTAGGTGTCAGGTACTTTGATGCTGCTGGGACGGACATTGGTTCGGAATTCCATCTTCGAAAGATGTTCGTCCGATTTTACCTCCGGACGTTTTGCCATCCCGCTGTATCCCGAATCGCCATACATGACTTCATCATCCTCACGGATCAGCTTTGTGGCTTCATCGATGTCATGTACATTGGCTGATGTAGCTGTGATCGTATGGACATAACCGCTTCCGGCGTCTACTCCAGAATGGATCTTCATTCCGTGATACCACTGGTTGCCCTTTTTGGTCTGATGCATTTCCGCATCGCGTTTGCCTTCCTTGTTCTTCGTTGAACTCGGGGCGTTGATAATCGTAGCATCCACAATCGTTCCGCCATGCATGATCAGTCCCGCTTTCTCAAGACGGGAACTGACATCGGCGAGGATCTGTTCGCCGATGTGATGCTCTTCCAGCAGATGGCGGAACTTCAGGAGCGTTGTCGCATCCGGAACCTGTTCCTTATAAAAATCAAGATGCATGAAGGATCTCATGGCATAGCTGTCATAGATCGTATCTTCCATTGCTGCATCGGAAAGATTGAACCAGTTCTGCATGAGGTACATGCGGAGCATGGTCTCGATTCCTCTTGTCGGTCTGCCGCGTTTCCCGGATGGATAGTAGGGCTCGATCAGAGCGATCCCGTCTTTCCAGGGGATCATCTGATCCATCGTATCAAGGAATTACTCACGGCGGGTTTTCTTCTTCCGTCTGGAGTATTCAATATCAGTGAAAGTCTGCTGTTGCATAGGGTCACACCGCCTTTCTTGATACTTCTATTTTACAGTAATGGTGCACTTCTTTCACTTGAAATGCTCGATTAAATCAGCGTTTCCTTAGATATCCAGATAAGAAAAGAAAAACTCCAACACCAAAATTGATGAATGGCCTTGCAATTACCTGTGCGATTCCATTAGGACATGTGTGAATGCATATGACTGCAAATATACAAAGAGCCCGTATTATTTGAATGTATGGATTTCTGCTCTGCTCTTAGGGATTATATTTTCTGTGCTTTCCATGCCAATCCTTATGCGTCATATTATAAATTTTTCTATATGCTTTCAATCCGAATCCAGGCATCGCATATTTTTTTAATACAGGAATCAGCTTATCACTTTTCTTATAGTCCTTCAAAAACCTATCACGAAAGACCCCTGGCTTTGACGGACGAACAGCGCAAGCATTCCACTCTATCGCTTTTTGTCTGTCAACTTCGGATATTACAATATCTTCGCGTATTCCACCGAGTAGCTGCTTTCCCTTATCACTATTCACAAAAAGTAGAGATGTCCCTTTGTCATCAAACATTTCAGGCAAGAATACCCATGCTCCCCACAAGTCTCCCAACGTAATGTCTGACTGTCTGCTCTCAACTCCTTTGAATTTGCAATGAAAGCAGGCATCTCCAAGTGTTATGTTATCTATAAAGCCTCGCATGTAGAGATCTGCGTCATGATCAATGTTGTATTCAGATCCATCCTTGTATTTAATCACAAAACGATAATGTTGCCACCCTTTGCTTTTATCTCTAAATGTAATTGAGCTTATAGCTTTTCCCTCTGTTCTCTCACGAAGATATTGTTCCCATAACTTGGCAGAAGGTGCACCGTGACAAATATTATCGATTAGGTATAAGTTTTGATAGTCCTTTTTCAGAAAACTTACAAGTCCTCCTACTTGACAAGGAGTACCCGTAAATAAAACTATTCTTCCCTCTTCCAAATCATCTCGCACATTCGGATATACTCTGCAATTGCTGAAAACATATTTACTTCCATAAAGTCTTGGAAGAGAATCGAGATTATCTACTCTAATATGTTCAGCCTCGAACTTATCGTTAAAAGCAGCACCATAAACTACGCCGCCTTCTTTTATTATTTTTTTAGCGATTAAAGGAAAAATAGCTCCAGAAGAACTTTCGAGTCTATCCTTATCATTTTTGTTCTGTGCTGCAATAATCATTCGTACTTACGCCTTATGTCTTAAATAACGATTCATGAAAATTCCAATATACTTCCGATTGATCACAAAGAATAATACGATGCCCAAAATCGTTAGGATCAAATCTGTGATATTGTTTGTCCAAATGGTAATAGTGGCCATAGCTACTGACAATACAAATAGCGGAATGAACTTCTTCTTATCTAAGTGGACTGGTGTTATCTTCTGTGTATCGTGCATTCTGCATACCCACATAACAAAAAATCCACAGAACGTAGAGAAAGAAGCAGCTTGAATTCCAATGAATTTCATAAACACTAGATCGATACCAAGATTCACGGCTGCACCGATTGAACTTGACCTGGCAATGGAGCCTGTTTTCGTCCCCTGTAGGAATCCTGCCGTAATAAACGCGGTCAGTCCTTGAAACAACGCACCCAAATACAGAAAGCTAATGTAGATAGACGCGCTTTTATACGAATCACTGAGAATCAGTTTCGTTACAATTTTTGTGGCAGGTATCAACGCTACTGTAAAGCAAAAAGCCAGTTCATAAAGGTTTTCAAAAATGCGAGAAGAATACTCTGATGTTTCCTTTCCTTCCTTTAAATTTCCGATTGCAACATCTGTCCATGAATAGTTAAAAATAGTAAATAGCATAGACAAAATAGTCGGAAACTTGTTCGCAACAGCGTAAATTCCGTTAGCGGTACTTCCAAGTATAAAACGGATGACATATCGGTCTGATGCACCCATCACCCACCAACTCAATCCGGAAGGAACAAGCGGAGCCGAATACTTCAGCATTTCCTTCGTCAAAGCACGATTCTCTTTTGTCGAAATCACACCTGTACGGAGCTGAGGCTCAAGGATCAGCATCATTAGAATCGTAGCCGAATAGCTGATAAGTGAACTGCGAAACATTCCATCAACACCTTGATGAAAAATAACAATGAACAGGACATTCAATCCAAGAAAGATGATGCTTTGAACAATTCCAGATAAGGCAAATAATCCCTGTTTCTGTAAGCCTCTCAGTAAGGTTTGAAGAGATTCAAGCCATCTTCCTAGGACAAGAAGTCCGATGAAATAATAACAATATTTAATAGGAAAAATGGCATTTACCGCCAGTAAGATGACAGCAGATAAGCATGTACCTAAAATAATGACTCGATATGTCGCCGATATGCAGTTTTTCTTTTTATCTATATTATGCAAAATCCATCTGTATGCTGCATCCGAAATTCTCATCGTTATGATTGGTGTAAACAGCGCAACGGTTGTCGTCACCAAATCATAGTCCCCCATATCACTGGTTGAAATGTAATATGTGTATAAAGGGACAATGAGAAAAGCCAGAATCTTAGTTCCGAAATTTCCTATGGCATAGATTAGAGTGCCTTTGACAATCTTCTTATCATTCTGTTCCTTTTCCATCACAACTTAATTATCTAACGCCTCCAAAAGAAGTTTTGTGTATTCATTTCTTTTTCGATCAACAATAGACCGAAATGAAGTATAATTATCAGGAGTAATCACCTCCCCCATTTTCCCATCAACAGAGAATTCCGTAAAAAGTGTTTTTATTCTAGAATTCATGTTGCTCAAAGAATTCAAACGATCGAAAACAGCATAAGTTTTGTTAAAAAGCATAGAAAATACGCACGCATGAAATGAATCCGTTAACACATTGTTTGCATGATGAATTAAATAAATGAACTCATTTGGTGAAGAAATGAATGCATCACTATTCACATCCATCAAGTCAATAATGTTCGAATTATCAGGGATAGCCTTTTTACATTCTGAATTAACACTACCAAGAAAATACTCCAAGCAATAATTAGACTTGTGTAGCCAATCCGGTTTTTTTTCTATACGTTTCCAATCATTGACATCAAGAAAGAGCGTTGGATCCATCATTAGAAAACAATCTTTTTTGAGAGTATTGGAGAGATACATTACAGCACTCTCCTCACGGCAAGAAATGAAATCAAAATCTTGCAATCCCTTTACAAAAATCGAAAGATATTTAGATTGAAAATCTTTTTTTCCAATGCTGGCTGCAAAAGAAATCTTCCTAGGCCATTTTATATCGTATAAAGAAAAATACTTTACATCAGCTTCATTGAAATCTACATCATTCCAAACCTGATCGCTTCCTACAGAAAGAATATCAAAAGAATTAAGGAATGACCTATTTGCATTATCTGTAAAAAAGCCATTCGACAAATTTAAGTATTGTCTTGAAAAGGCTTTAAACTTCTCTTCTCTCCTATAATACTGCGCATGTGAAGATTTTGTAGGAGTCTTAGCCATTATAGCCTTTAATAGATTCTTTCCCTTTTGCTTTGTTGAAAGCTTTAATACAGACTGCCTGCCCTGCAAGGTAATAGGGGCAAATCCAAGTTTCTTATATATTTGAACAAGTGCATAGTTTTGGAGCTTATTCCCATAATTCTGTTCACCATATACGGTGACAATCCCAACTTTTTTCATCGACCGCCCTTTTTTATCTAAATACATCTTCTACTGCATAAATATAAACGGATAAGTTTCATGTAAGTTACAATAGCCAATGAAATAGGCAAAATATATTATCAGGGACAAAAATACACCCACCCAAAGCCCCCATTGTAAGGGAATCTTTGTCTTTGACCTTGGTGGTACTGTGTACATATCATGTTGTGATAATGATAAGATTCTTACAAACATAAGGTAGGATGCAACTCTATATAAATAAAATGAAATATTTGTAAGCGTAAAACAAGCAATCTCAACTATGCTAATCGCTATAAAAAATTTCTTGTTTGTTTGCATCAATGGAATTCCACAAGCAAAGAAAATAAAAGGTAAAAAGTAAATCAATACTCCCAAGGCCGAGAAATTAGCGCTTATTTGTCCCTCAGTAAAGTAATGTGAATACCTTTCATTTAAAATTCCATGCTCAATTAAGAAAGAAACAATTGATGTGATAGAAGTCATAACTATCACTAAAACAAGAATAAAGGTAGCATCCTTAAATAAAGATGTTCTTCTGTGATCGTTGTAAAATGCGTACAAAATAATAGGAATAAAACTTAGAAAGGCACTTGAATGCAGCAACATTGCAATTACAATTATTATAATTGCCTTCAAGTATCTTCTTTCATCCTCGTTCAGTACTATTGACAAAGCCGATACCCCCATGGCCATAGCCAAACTTTGTCGAATCATATTGTATGAAGCATTATATTGAGTAAATAGGAATACTAATTCACCCATTAAAATACTGCACTCATTCCTCATTTTATATAAGCTTAAGTATACAAATAAACCTGTCAAAAGAGAAATGATGAACATCGTAATCTGGGGATTATGAAATATTTTGGCTAATATGAATACAAAAGCACTATACCCTACGTCAAAACGTTCAAATAACGCATTATTCTGTGTAAATAAGATAAATGATTTAAATGAGTTGATATTTCCAGCAAGATTCGTAGCTGATTTAATAACGTTTGTTGTATCGGTTCCAATAGAATAATCGCGTAGACCGGCAAGTATAGCTGGTATCAAAATTACAAACAGTGCTGATATCCATGGATTTCTATCTTCTTTTTGATTTTCCTTTTCATTATAATATACAATTAGACCAGTAAGTCCAAAGCACACTAGGTATGGCCACATAAAAGATCACCTTTAATATACGATTTTTTTCTTTTTGCCAAGTATGTAACACAGATAATCAAATTTCATTTTTACCATTCGTATGTAAGCTATTCGTGATTTCGGCATGTCATTCGGAATCTTATCACTTGTCATTTTAAAAATTTTATTTTTTCTAGTCTGTGAAAGTTTCAGCGTAAATTCTCTATATCCTAAGTAATGTGCGTCCTTTACCACAGAACTTATTGTCGAAAGTAAAAAACGCTTCGAGCATCTTTCAGAATTATTTTCCAGTCCCCATTTCTTTCCATATTTCATCAATTCTTTGTAAAGATAGCATGCACTCTTAAATAAGTTTGGATCATATGTATTTGTTACGCTAGCCTCATTGATGTTGTAAATATAGTATTTTTTAGGTATGTACAAAAGATCTTCTGCTCTATCAAAATACGGTAATTGCATCAAGAGATCTTCTTCTGTCCTTATATTCTCAAAACTCATTTGAAGATCATTATCTTTTAGAACAGAAGATTTTATAGCCTTAAAACATATATTGTTTAATCTTCTTCCGTCTAATACAGATCCACGTAATTTGTTGTACTCTTTTCCAGAATAAAGTTTCTCATTTTCACAAAGATCTGGCCAAACAGGGAATCTTTCTCCTGTTTTCTGATTAACTTTCTCCCCATTAAACATCACAATATCTGGAGCTTCGTACTTCTCTAAGGCTAAATTAATGACCGATAAGGTATTATTTTTCAATGTATCATCAACATCTAAGAAGAGACAATACTCCCCTTTCGCCTCTTCAATGCCCTTATAGCGTGCCTGAATCTGTCCACTATTGTTCTGATGAGAGACTTTCACCCTAATATCTTTTGCGGCTAGTGCCTCGATTTCTTCCAAGCTGTGATCTGAGGAGCCATCATCTACAAAAATAGCCTCCCATTCTTCATAAGTTTGATCCAATAGCGATCCATAACAATTCTTTATAAACTTTTCGCCGTTATATACCGGTATGACAACGGAATATTTTCTCATTCCTCTATAGCTCCAGTTTTTCCAACCTTAAAGTCTTGTATTGCTCGCTGAAGATATTCTCTTCTCTCGTTACTTCGGTCCAGATATTTAATATTCAATTTAGGTAAGACAGATGTCATATACATCAGCTGCATACGGTCATGCACTGGAACATAAGTCTGTTTAAGTAGATACTTCCCATCACGAACCTGATAATAAGTTCTAATAGGATCCCATATTCTTATGGATAAAGGACCGATCTTCTTCTCTTCCAATCCAACTCTGTGATTGATTTTGGTAGCTGTGGTCGTAAAGCATTTGTATCCAGTTTTTCTAAGTCTCCAGCACAAATCCCAGTCAGCATAATCTAAGAACACAGAATCATTAAAGAATTCGGCCTCTTTCAAAGTCCCATATTTGACTAACATTGACGAAGTAATGATTCGATTTACTTCATATGTTTTTTCAAGGATTTTCTTACCCTTTACAACCTCGACTTGTCCATTGGCCGAATTGTAATATGCAGGTCCTAAACAACCAACCTTATCTATATGCTGTTCTAATTTTCTATATATAGAGAGAAGCTTTTCGATGTGCTTCTGTGTAACAGACGAATCCTGGTCAAAAAAGATAATATAATCATTGGAATTCCACCCATAGCACGTATTCTTAAGCACTACATTATAAGCAGAGGAAAGGCCAAGATTCCTTCCATTATTTATGTAAATCGAATTATTTATCTTGGAAAATAGCTCCCCGTTATCATTTCCACTATTATCACAGAGAAACACTCGATCCACATATTGACTAAGTTCTTTTATCTTTTCTCCATTTTCACTGCTCGGATAATAAAGTGTTATCAGGGCATAAATTTTATTTTTTAACTCATACATAGACCAACTGTCCTATAACTCTTATTAGATCACTTTTGAGATACTTGCCTCGAAGAAGAATATTCATCCTTTGAAACTTTGGATATTTCTCAATGTTGGCAAATAAAGCGACTTCTTTTCTTTTCTTTGGTGTAAGCTTCTTCCCATAATACTTAAGAAAGCATTGCGCCTGACGAACGCACTTCTTATCCATATTCTTGGTTTCAGGATTCATAAATTTCTTCAGTCTGTAATTGAAACTCTTTACATCTATCGCACCTACAGATTGATTTTGATGCTGCCGGTACTTCATAGTGACTTCATCTACATAAATAATGTGTCCCATTGCACTGGCCCCCAAAGCAATCCACCAATCGTGCATCAATATTGAAGGTTCATAATTTACCGACGCTATTTCGCACATCGCTTTATTGATCATCATAGTGCAACCGGTGATATAATTCTGAATCAGAAGCCTATTCAATTGATCATAATGTTTGTATACCATATTACTAGAATTCTTCATGTCAATATCATGGAGATCCTCGTCAACCGGCTTATAAGCAGTATATATAAGGAGCGGGCAATCTTCACCGTATTTTCCTTCAACATTTTTCATTGCTCGAAGTGAAACTTCTATCTTGTTTGGAAGCCAACAGTCATCTTGATCACAAAACATAACATATTCCGCTGCCGCATGTTTCATCAATTCAAAGAAATTTGCAGCAGCACCTCTGGACAGCTTGTCGTCTTCAATTATCTGAATGTTGTCATATTTATTTTCATACTCCCGGAGAATTTCAACCGTATGGTCCGTTGATCCATCGTCCCTGACCAAAATACGGAAGTCCTTCTCAGTCTGTCCCAGGATAGAGTCCAACTGCGTACGGATATATTTTTCTCCGTTATATGTTGCCAACAAAATATCTATCATTTCTTTGATTTCCGTTTCAATTTCACCATTTCGTCCAAGACTTTATAAATTCCCGGCCATACTCCTCCTGCTCGGAAGTATGAACCCTTCGGATAATAAATCAGCTCCGTAAACGGATGTGTAAGATTCTTTGCATGAATTTCCGGATAGAAATCCAGAATTTCTTCTCCGTGCATATCCGGATTAAAAGGAAGCCGCGCGACCTGCTGTACTTCGTCATCCGATACAATATCGAAATTAGCTACCTTCATCAGGACATCTACATAGCTGTCAAGATCGTATTCTCTCTCGCTCTTCTCAATAGCATCTGTAAAATCAACAATTCCCTTGAGATAGTTGTCATAGGAAAAGGAGTAATTCCAAGCACAGTATTTTCCTTTGAAGAACTTAGGTTTAACCTTGTCGCCATCCTTTTCATATCCATAGCAAGGATTGTACGGTGCTCTGAATAGTGCTTCTGGAAAACGTCTGTCCTGCTCTTTAGCATCGAGAAATACAAACTGTGTCTCCGGATCTGCCTTCTGATCCGATAAGAACGTGTGATAGAAGAAGCACAGCTTTCTTATTGGAAGATTATGTGATTCGATATAACGATCCAGATCTTTCTGTGTTTTTCCAGTGCTGTTTGTATCCACCAATGCATAGTTGCTGTTCTCATCAAGAGCCTGCACAAGATATGTGCTCATGTTCTCGCCAGCAACTTTAATATTCTCCTCTAAGCGTTCACAGAAAGTCGGATTTGCCAGAGCTTCATCCAATTCCGCCTTGAAATCAGCAAAGGAATGATATTCTTTCTCACAGAAATCCTTGCCGAGAATCGAGGCAAGTTCTTCTTTTTCAAACCCCATGCGTTCAAAAGGTACATAAGCATAGGCCGGATCACGGAAGATCCAGTTCGACTTATCCCAGACGGATAATTGCTTCAAAGAATCAATCGTCACTTCCGGGAATCGCCATGCCACACGTGAGCCGAAAAGATACTCTGTAGAAATACTCAATCCTCTGTTTTGAATAATGACATCAGCTACCTTCTTTAAAATGTATCCATCACGCAGGACAAAGTAGAGTTTGTTGATGTTCTTGGCGTTGGCCTGTTTGATTACCCACAGAACATACTGGTACACCATGGGTGCCGCAAAGGATGCGCCAAGATCATATTCCGGCCCATTGGATCTTTCTCTCACCTGTGTAATAAGACCGTATAAGGCTTTCCCCTGAATTGAAAGAGGCAGATGCTTCTCATAGTGATAACGTTGTGGTTGTTTAGTATGAACGGCCTGAATACCCAGCGATTTAGCATTCTTGTAATCCGATTTGGCATTGTCCCCATAATGCTTCCAATCGGCATAGCGAACACTTAGCTTCTTCGATACGATTTCGTAGAGCTTCCTATTCTTCTTTGTTGCTCCATGATCGCAACTTACATAAATCGGGATTTCAGAAAAAATGGAATCTTTACTGGCAAGCAGATCACGCACTTCATTCTCATGCCAGTACATATCCGAGAGAAGAATGACTTGTTCTCCTCTGTTAAACAGATCCTTAATCTTATTCACCGCCTTGGTGTGTAAGAAAGAATTCTCCTTCTCTGTCTCTAACTCAAGTTTGATTAACTGTTCCTGCACATTCGAAGAAAGGTTATACTTCTGTCCAATATTCTTATAGATCTCCTCTATAGAGATCTCTGTAGTAGTCTTTCTGCGAAGCCAGAATTCCGCTTTTCTTCTTGCCTCTGCGAAAGACTCATCGCTCTTCCACAGCGTCTTAACTTTCGATTTCTCTTCCATCAGCAAGAAGATGTCTGTTGAATTTGGCACAGTTCGATATAAGATTGTGTCGAATATGTCAAATGAGTACAGCACTTTCTTACCTATTCTCCCCTCATCGTTTCTTCTTTGCCCGGATCTCCGTCGGGCTGTGTTCCTCTGTGACTATGTATTTCTACATCTCCTCTGTGACTGTCTTTCGCACAGGTTTGGCTCTCGCTTCCACACAATGTGCCTTTGAAAGACGCACCCGATCCCGCCTTCTCCGTACTAAAAGACATCTCCCTCACTCCCCTTCCCCTCAGTAAACCAGCGCCTTCCCGTCGATGTCCTCTATGCAAGGGAGTCACTTGAAGATTTCCCATTTTTTCAACTTTTCCCGGTTTATTGGGCTCCCGACATCCTAAAAATCCGAAAAAACCGACCGTAAACGTGTGCAAACCCCTTGTTTGTATCAAAAGATTCACTTTTTCAGGCAGGTGGGGTGTAAAAAAGCCAGTATTTTCGCAGGTTTCCGAGGCTGTCTTTGATGAATAGGAGGTTCACCTTCCTGATCACCCAGATGAACAGCAACCATTTTCTAATACAACAAAAAAGACCGTCCTCATCAGACAGTCTTTCTCACGCTTTCCTGCCCTACGTTTCCTTCTATTTCCTGTTTTCCAGTTTCTGCTGTCGTCTGTCCTTCTGCCACACCCTCGGTACTGTCCTTCATAAACAGGATTTTGACCGGTGATGCCCTGAGCCGAGACGCTCCAACTGTCAATATGTGGTATTTAAATTTTTTTAGCACGCAAATACTTGTGTCTTCATCCACTTTTCGAACAAAGGGTGCTCTTATTTATGAAAGACTGTTCTCCGGGCATTAAAAAAGACCACCGAGGGGGGGTAATCCTCGATGGTCAACATATTAATTCCGAGTTCTACGAAATTTTAAGTCATGACTTCCGAATTTCCGGATCCCGGAATTCCGCATCCTGAATAACGCTTGTAAATTAGAGCTAGATTCCAGCAAAGACGCAAGGAACGCTTTTTCACTTTCTGTACAGTTGCAAATGGCAGCCTTGATTTCTTCCAGATATTTATTCTTCTCAGATAGCAAGGCAATTATCGAATATGGAATATTTTCGGAAATACTACCGAATATCAGCTCTTTTTTACGAACTCAAAATGATCATCGTAGACAAAGACTCTATCGATCTGACGTTCAAATTCTTTCCAGTCAAAGGCATCCGCGCCTTTCCATTCTAGTCCGAGCCCGTCATTAATGGCCTTTAATAGCTCTGTCTCATCGACGGTTCTGTTCTTACAGCCGTTTCCCCTTTTCCCTTTTCTCCGCTCCATGCAGACCCATACCTTATGCATATTGGCTCCGCTTCCATAATTTCGCCTTTTGTATAAAGCGCCGCAATTTCCGCAGTAAATCTTGCCATAAAGGAACGAACTTCTGCCCGGCATGAAGTGAATTCCATTTTCCTGTTCTTTCTTGCTATCACTGAATTTTTTCTGTACCCGATTCCAGGTATCTCTATCGATGATCCCAGGATGTCCGTCCGTGACATAAAAGGAATTATAGTCAGCCGATGGATCCGGCTTGTGAGTCAGAAAATGGACCGGCGGCCTTTTCTGCAACAGTTTATCTCCCACAAAGGTTTCATTCTTAAGGATGCCTCTCACAGTCCCCTCTATCATCGGTTTCCCGGTCACGCTGTGGCCACCTGCCTTATTCACAGAATCCGCAATCGCCGGATAACTGAAGCCATCCAGAAACATCCTATAAATTTTTCGGACGATCCAGGCATCGTCGTTAAGATAAATCGTTCCATCATGTTTTGTGCTATAACCTAAGATGTGGTGATTGCCAAGGGAGTACTTTCCCTGCTCAAAATCCTTCTGATAGCGCCACTTCACATTGTTACTGATCGACTCACTCTCGCTCTGTGCAATCGTCGCCATGATACCAAACATCAGAAATGCCGACGGGTCGTTCGTTGAGATACCTTCCTTCTCGAAGCGGATCTCTACTCCATGGCTGTGCAGCATTTCTGCGTATTGCAGACAGTCAATGATGTTGCGGGAGAACCTTGAGATGCTCTTGACCAAAATCAGATCTACCTTTCCATCCAGAGCGTCCTTTACCATTTGCTGGAACCCCTGGCGTTTCTTCGCATTTGTACCGGTGATACCTTTATCGGAATAGATTCCGGCATATTCCCAGTCGGGATTGCTTTGTATGTATTCTTCATAGTATTTTTTCTGGATTTCAAAACTCTCCTCCTGATCAGCGCGGCTCGTACTGACCCGGCAGTAAGCTGCTACTCTATTGTTCCGTTTTTCCCGGACTGATTTTCTGTAATGAACTTCCATATGCGCTCCATGACTTATCAAAGTCAAAAAAAGAGAGAGACTGTTATGCCTCTCTCGTCAACGATTTCTGTTTTTGTTTCTCATTCCACTTCCGACGGTTCTCAGAACCCTTCTTATCCGAGAATGCCAGTTTCTCAGGCTCATCCTTTACAGGGTCTATATTCGTCGGTACCGTTGTGTCAATGCCACACCGCCAATGAACTGCCAATACTCTGCTTGCTTTGTCTTTGTGGAGCCCAAGATCGATGTGATCAATCATCTCATCCACCCAGTAGTACTCAACCGTCTGAATGTTCTTCTGCAGATCTTTCAGAAAATCTTCTGCCTCTTTTTTCTCTTCCGGCGTTCCCGTCTCCCGGATCCTTGTAAGCTCCAGGCGATCCACTCCGTGATAGGCTGACATTATTGCTCCTTCTACATGCTTTGACTGGATGATGAAGTTATGATCCGGGCAGACCCATCCACGGCTCTGCTTGTAGATGTTGATCTTCCTCTGGATCATCGGCTTCCCACAATATGGGCAGCGAAGCTTGTCCCCCAGCGGATAGGTATCATATCCATTCACCTTCTTGTTCCGGCAGTCAAGGATCTTCTGCACCCGATTGAACTGTTCCCTCGAAACAATCGCCTTGTGATGGTCCTTGATGTAGTACATCGGCGCATCCTCGCCATCATTCTTCACAAAGGTGTGTGTCAGGTGGTCGGTCGTCACGTATTTCTGAAGGATCAGGTCCCCGCAATATTTTTCATTCACAAGGATAGATCGCACCAACGCCGCATTCCAGACATTCCCGCCGGATGGGGTCGGGATCTCCCGCTTTTCCAGTTCCTTCCCGGTTGCAGTTGTGGTCATGCCTTTTTCGTAAAGCTCGAAGATCAGCCGCACCACCTCCGCCTCTTCTTCGACAATAATGTAGGTCTCCCCGGTATCAAAATCCTTCCGATATCCGAACATCTTCGCCCAGCGTTCCTGTCCATTTTCAAAGCGTTTTCGCACACCCCAGGTAATGTTCGCGCTGATAGATCTGGACTCTTCCTGCGCAAAAGCTGCAAGAACCGTCAGCAACATCTCGGAATAAGCACTTCCGGTATCGATGTTTTCCTTCTCAAACAGAATCGTCGTACCGACTTCTTTCAGGTGCCGTACATAGCCAATGCAGTCCAGCGTGTTCCGGGCGAACCGGCTGATCGACTTTGTAAGAATCCGGTCAATCTTCCCGTCCTCCGCATCCCGGATCATCTTCTGGAACCCTGGACGCTTCGATGCCCTTGTCCCTGAGATGCCCTCATCGGCATAGACTCCGGCATACACCCATGCAGAGTTGCCACGGATCTTATTCTCGTACACCTCCACTTGCGTCTCAAAACTGTTCTCCTGCTCATCGCTGTCTGTGCTGACGCGGCAGTATGCTGCGACCCTCAATTTGCCAAGTTCGGACCGACCTGCTGTCTTCCTTTCATTACGCCGATTCCGCGTTCTCTTTATCTGAACACTCTCCATGCTTCTTCCTCCAGTTTTTCGGTGTGTACAGAGCCTTGGTTTTTACCAGTTCTTCCACCGTTTCAAAATCTTCTTTACTTACAAGGGCGCCATGATGATTTTCTATAACGAACTGTCCTCTCTCGCCCTTGTTCTCAACCCGGACCTTTCCCCTTCCTTCTACGACCGTATCCACGGTCTTGTTACTGATGTAAACGCCTGTGTAATAGGGATTGGTGAGCAGATATTGAAGCTCAGACTGTATCCACTTTTTATCCGTTGCGTCACGGTCTTCCATCGCCTGCAGGGCATCCCGGATTTCCGTGTAGTTATGCCTTTCCAAAGCCATCCGGAAGGCGGTGCGGACCCGCTTTGCCTCCGGCTCATATATGTACCAGGTATGATCCTTTCTTTCACGATAACCGTAGGTGACCTGACCATAAGGTCTACCCTTCTTCAGGCGAGCCATCCGACTCCAGTTCAGGTTACTGGAAATTGATCGGCTTTCTTCCTCGGCGATCGTCGCCATGATGCCGAAGATTAGTTCTGTCTGCTGGTCTGCCGTATCCAGTCCTTCTTTCTCGAAGATCACACGGACATGGAGGTTCTTCAGCTCCCGGATAGAATCAATAACATCGGCCATGTTTCTCCCGAACCGCGAAATGCTCTTCACATAGATCAAATCAATCTTCCCGTCCCGGCAGTCCTTCATCATGCGTTGAAACTCATTTCTTCCCTTTACTTGTGTTCCGCTGCATCCAAGATCACCATAGAGTCCGGCCAATGTAAGAGCCGGGTCATTCTCGATCTTCTTTTTATAGGTTTCCATTTGAACATCAAAGGAGTCTTCCTGTAGTTCATGTGCTGTGGATACCCGGCAATAAGCAGCGGCACGCACCTTTGGCAGCTCTGGCGGCTTCCTCGTGTTCACAGGTTCCCTTTCTGCTTTCCGATGTATTATTTTCTGAATCATGGAAATCCGCCTCCTTTACTGTAAAATCCCGACCGGGTGACCACCGCGTCCAGGCCGCAAAAAGCCCT